>Ga0183095_10998_pt1 | contig 38688 bp, 37 predicted proteins | sample BioMet4_FD_130346 | JGI IMG/M metagenome (GOLD analysis project Ga0183095, IMG submission 130346) | Microbial communities from bioreactor (seeded with sewage sludge) at LBNL, California, USA - Biofuel metagenome 4 (v2) (version 3) | ecosystem: Engineered > Bioreactor > Anaerobic > Unclassified ...
TTACATCGAACTCAGGTTACTAAGAAAAAGATCGATCATTGAAACCATCAATGATGAGCTGAAAAATATCTGCCAGATCGAACATTCCAGGCACAGGAGTTTTGGCAATTTCCTTACAAACCTGATTTCAGGATTGATGGCTTACTACTTCATTCCAAAAATACCTTCCATCAAGTACGAAACCGAATCAACCTTCGGCCAACTCGCTCTCTTTTAATTAAAAACTTATTTCGAACTCAGGTTATTATGTTTGATGGAGGAATGACGATTAAGCGACTTTAGAATACATCCTTTTCAAACTTCAGAAAAGAAGAATGGTAAAGTTAGTTTTCTGGAGACGAAAGTATTTATAGCTCTACAACAAGAATCTTCTCCAAGAGACAAAAGTTTAGGAAGGCTTCTTCTAAGCTCAGGCAACTTTTTTGTGAAAATTCTGCAGAAAAGAAAGTAAAACGAAACTGATTATTGTTGCTGCAATACCATAAAAGGAGAAGGTGATAACCAGAACAAAGGTGATGATCAGAAAAATAATCCTGATTTTATTATCCTGCCAGTGAAGGTTCTTAAATTTGAGTGAGAACATGGGGATCTCTGAAATTAAGAGATAAGAAAGCAAGACTGTGAGGAAAAGTAATATTTGGGTACTAAGAATAAAATGATCAAAAGTCTCATACTTGCCATAATTCTGAATTAATGCAAGAGATGAAATAAAAATAGCATTGGCAGGTGTTGGTAAACCGATAAATGAACTTGTCTGACGTGTATCATTATTAAATTTTGCAAGCCTGAGCGCAGAAAAAACAGGTATCAGTAATGAAAATGAAAGAAGGATGTTTTGAAATATGGAATTGTCCTGACTTGGGTCAACTTTAAAACTATTTTGCAACAAAACTAACATGATCATCCCAGGAGCTAATCCGAAGGTTATCTCATCAGCGAGTGAATCAAGATCTTTTCCGATCGCGGAATAAGTTTTTAGTGCCCGTGCGGCCATTCCATCGAAAAAGTCAAAGAAAGCTCCTGAAAGAATCATGAAAACAGATACCGTCAGCTGACCTTTTAATGCAAAGATTACTGCCAGACATCCTGAAACAATGTTGAGGCAAGTAATAAAGTTAGGTATATATTTTCGGAGAGTCACTTATGAATTCTGAATTAGTTTAAATCAGCAGGAAAATCTTCTGCTATGGTTTGTTCTTCTTTTATGTTATTCCCGGATTTTACCGGCAATTGAGCTAATACTGTCTGGCTGCCTTTGACTTTTTGGCGCAATTCAACGTTAACTTTTGTTCCCAGGGGTAAAAACAGGTCCACCCTCGATCCAAATTTTATGAATCCAAGTTGGTCCTTTTGAGTAACCTCTGCCTGTTCCTTAGGGTAAGTCACAATACGTTTGGCAACTGCCCCAGCTATCTGTCTAACCAATATCTCAGTACCGTCCTTCATTTTAATCACAGTCGAAGCTCTTTCATTATCAGTTGATGATTTGGGAAGATAGGCAGCCATAAATTTCCCACTGTGATGTTTTACATACTGAACAATTCCAGGAACCGGTATCCAGTTTATGTGAACATTGTTAATTGACATAAAAACTGAAATCTGAAGCCGTTGATCTTTGAAATATTCATTTTCCATGGTTTCCTCAATAGCCACAATGGTGCCATCGGCTGGAGATAAGAGGCAATCTGGTTGAGGTATAATCTCCCGTCGGGGGGAACGAAAAAAACGTATGGTTATAAAAAGCAGAGCTGTAGTGATCAGAAATATAATGCCCCTGAATAAGATTTCGCCCGTCAAACTAACTGCGTAATTAATGATTAACCAAGTTATAACTGCAAATAATATAATTGATGTACCTTCTTTATGAATTCTCATGATCATGTTCTGCAATGAGTGCGAAGTTAATAATTTTCACTGAAGAATTTGCAGAACGAAAAAATTCATTGGAGAGGCCAGTAATAAACTATCAAAGCGATCTAACAACCCACCATGTCCGGGCATAAACTGCCCCGAGTCTTTCACTCCAATACTTCTTTTAAACATCGATTCAATCAAATCGCCCATTGTTCCTGCAAGAACCGTTACAACAGAAAGCAGAACAAGCAATGAGAAACTGTATTGGGTGAAAATCAATGACAATAACCAGGCAGCAACAATGGCTGTGATTAGGCCCCCAAAGAAACCTTCCCACGATTTCTTTGGCGAAATTCTTTCAAACAATCTTCTACGTCCGAATTTACATCCGAATAAATAAGCTCCGGAATCACTGCTCCAAATGAATATAAAGATACTGATCAATAAACTGGAATTATAAACGATTTCAGGTGAGTTACTCCTAAATACAAAATAATTCAGCATCGAAAAGGGAACTGAGACATATAAATTTCCAAGAACAGTGATTGCAATATTACCCAATGGATTTTCTTTTCTCCGGTATAATTCGTTCACAAGAAAGAAGAATATCATTGGTACAAGAACAAAATACAATTTTGAAGTGAGGATATTATTCGTTTCAAGGAAGGAAAGGATAAAAATGATTCCACCTACAAAGAGCCCGGGTATTAACTGTGGAGAAAAACCAAACTGAGTCGTAAGCTGATAAAATTCTTTCAGAGTGAAAATCGAAAGAACCAGGAATAGCATTGCATAGGCATACGGTCCTAAAAGAATAGCTCCTGTTAATACAATTACAAACAAGGTTCCCCACATCGTACGTATACCAAGATCTTTCAAAGTTTACCTGATTTTAATTGTTTCAAAATAAGTCCGGCTTTCTGTTCATCTTCTTTACTGACATATATTTCAATATCCCCGAAAGTCTGATAAACAGAATCCTTCCGATTAAGAACAACTGCGTGAACATCATTTTCTTCCAGTAATTCTTTTGCTATTGCGGCTTTATAATCTTCACCCGTAAAAAAGACGAGTTCCCAATCCTGTTCCATTGAAAGGGTCAATTTTCAGATCTTTACTTCAGAATCTGTTGGCAAATTATTATCTTTTGTTTTTAATAATTCTTCTTCTTTCTTTCCCCATGGCCTGGGCCCGAAGATTTCCTCAAGATCCTCTCCAAAAATTACTTCGCGTTCCAGTAACAGTTCGGCAAGTTTCTTATGACCTTCTGCGTGGTCCATGAGAATATTTTTTGCTCTTTTATACGATTTGTCGATAATATCTTTGATCTCTGAATCAATTAATTCAGCGGTTTTTTCACTGTAAGGTTTATTGAAACTGAAGTCGCTTTGGCCTGTCGAATCATAATAGCTAACATTCCCAACCTTTTCGCTCATGCCAAAGTAACAAACCATGGCATAGGTAGTTTTGGTGACTTTTTCCAGATCATTTTGTGCTCCGGAAGAGACGGTTGAAAAGGTTAGCTCTTCAGCGGCCCTACCACCCAAGGCGGAACATATCTCATCCAACATTTGCTCGCGGGTTGTGATAGAACGCTCCTCCGGAAGATACCATGCAGCCCCAAGAGCTTTACCGCGGGGAACAATAGTGACTTTTACCAAAGGATGTGCATATTCAAGTAACCAGCTAACCGTAGCATGCCCAGCTTCATGATAAGCAATGGTATATTTTTCGTTAATTGAAATGATTTTGTTTTTCTTTTCAAGACCTCCAACAATCCGGTCAACAGCATCAAGAAAATCTTGTTTGCCAACTTTATCCTTTTGTCTCCTGGCAGCTATCAGGGCAGCTTCGTTGCATACATTCGCAATGTCAGCTCCTGAAAAACCAGGCGTTTGTTTAGCCAGAAAATCTACATTTACATCATCAGCTAACACCAGAGGTTTTAAATGAACCTGGAAGATCTCATTCCTTTCAATAATATCCGGCAACTCAACATGTATCTGGCGATCAAAACGGCCGGCACGCAGGAGTGCACGGTCAAGAATATCTGCCCTGTTGGTAGCGCCCAGAATAATAACACCTGAATTGGTGTCAAAACCATCCATCTCAGTTAATAACTGGTTCAATGTATTTTCGCGTTCATCATTTGAACCGAAGTTAGGATTACGGCCTCTGGCCCGTCCGATTGCATCAATTTCATCAATAAAAACGATACAAGGAGCTTTTTCTTTAGCCTGTTTAAATAAATCACGCACCCGTGAAGCACCGACTCCAACAAACATCTCGACAAAATCAGATCCGGACATTGAGAAGAACGGAACATTGGCTTCTCCTGCCACAGCCTTTGCCAGCAATGTTTTACCGGTTCCCGGAGGCCCAACCAGCAATGCTCCTTTGGGAATTTTTCCTCCAAGCTTGGTATATCTTTCCGGATTTTTAAGAAATTCAACTATTTCTTCAATTTCCTGCTTTGCCTCGGCCAAACCAGCAACTTCTTTGAAGGTAGTACTGACTCTTGATTCTTTATCAAAAATTTTAGCCTGCGATTTCCCAACGTTGAAGATATTACCTGATCCTCCTGCACCACGACTCATTCTCCGGAATATCAGGAACCAAATAGCCACCAGAATTAGAACCGGCAAAATCCAACCAAGTATCTCGGTAAAATAATTCTGTCGTATTTCATAAGTGACAATTGTTCTGGCGTTATCACCAAATTCCTTTTGAGCTTTATCCAGGTTGGATTCAAATACATCCACTGAACCTATGGTAAAATAAAAATGAGGACCTGCTTTCGAAGGAGAACCAAATCCCTGACCGAGTTTGCTCTTATATTTTTCGTAGGAACCTTCTTTCAGATAAATATCTGCCTCCGATTTGTTAATAACAACAATCTTTTCAATATCCCCGTTTTTTAGCATTGTATTTTTAACCTCCTGCCAATTGCTTTCAATTGGAGCTCCACCGGTGGAAAAGTATTGTATCGCGAAAAAAGCAAGTAATAAAATACCATAAATGTAAATAGGATTAAACTTCGGGGTCATTTTATTCCCATTTCCCAATGGTCTTTTACCATTTTTCGCGTTAAAAGGCTCGTTATTATTTTTGTTTTCTTTTTCAGCCATAATCTTTCTAAATGCTTGAATCTATTAAACAAATTTTCCCATCGGCCCATAAACTTTCAAGATCATATAAACGGCGGAATGGTTCCTGGAAAATGTGTACCATTATATTGGCGTAATCCAGTAAAATCCATTGAGCATTCTTATAACCATCGCTATGCCAGACAGGTTCATTTTGTAATTCCAGAACAGTCTCTTCCACCGAGTTGGCAATGGCTTCAACGTGAGTATTGGAATTGCCGTGACATATTATAAAATTATCACATTCAGTATAGTTAAGTTTCTTTAGATCAATATTTATAATCTCCAGCCCTTTTTTACGTCTTATGCCTTCCACGATCGCATTGATCAAATCACCATCTTGAACGGATTCACTACTCATATATAGAATAAATTGCAAAGATAATCGTTTTGTTTGATAGTTTAAAATTGTATTTTACTGTAAGCTTTTGAATTTTAAATTTTTACTTTTACCGTTCATCTTCGTAATAATGATACTACAAAAATGATACCTAAAATAGGATCCTATATTGAAAGAATAGAGGAACTTGACTCAACTAATTGTTACGCTTCTTCTCTTTTGTTGGAAAAACATCCTTCGGAGGGGACAGTAATTATTGCCAATAAACAGAGAAAAGGCAAAGGCCAATATACTAATAAATGGGAAAGCGAAGCTAACAAAAATCTGACCTTCAGCATCATTCTCTATCCGGATTTTATTGATATATCCCGACAATTTGAAATTTCAAAGGCTGTTTCTCTGGGCGTCGCAGATTTTATCAGGCAATATGCAGATCATGTTTCAATCAAATGGCCAAACGATATTTATGTTGATAAAAGGAAAATCGCTGGAATATTGATGGAATATTCGATTCAAAAAAATAAAATATCTTCCTGCGTTATAGGTATTGGATTGAACATCAATCAAAATGAATTTTTTAGTAATGCTCCAAATCCTGTTTCATTAACTCAACTGACTGGTAAAACCTATAATCTTGAAGAATGTCTGACAGAATTGTTGAATAAAATTGATTTAAGATATCAGGAGCTTATGGATGAAAACTTAATAAAGATCGATCGGGAATACGTGCAACAACTTTATCAAAGAGAGATCTGGGCATCCTATTCCTCAAAAGGGAATGTATTTAACGGTAAAATTATCGGTGTTGACGATTATGGATTATTAATGATCGAAACTACAGACAAGAAAGTCTTTAAATTTGATTATAAGGAAGTGACTTTCTTAAGATAAGCAGCCATGGCGTTATTCAAACGGAATCCGTGTAAATGCCTCTGCGACTTTGTTAACTCCTTCTTTAAGATGCTTGTCCACGATCATCTTGATCATAGGATTCATATCTGCGTGAATTGTCAGCCTCATCTTGCAATTTTCCTCTTCATGGGGCAGTAATTGGATCCAGCAATTAAATTTTATCGGGAGTGTTTCGCTCCCCTGTAATTTGATTGTCTTGTTCAATTCCCGATCTATCACCTTAATGCCAACACTTCCAATCGGATTGACAGTAAAACTGCACTCATCTTCAGTGGCCCGAAAGTTCTCAAACTTTATATCCGGGGCATTGGGAACCTTTTCTCTGGCTTCCTTTAATTTTTCAGGATCCATCAGCTTATTAAGATTTCTCAGATCAGAAAGTTTCTCATAAACTTTCTCCAAAGGATAATTGATCACTTTAACGTCACTGACATATTTCTCTGTGCTCATAATACCTTTAAATATTTTTTATACTGCCCAAAACTGTTATTTTATTTTCCCCAGCTCTCGGGATTTTTTCTCCAGTTATTCAAACTTGTAAGTTGTCCATCGGTAATCTCTCCTTTTTCATGAGCGATTTTCAGTAATGTGTTGTAATTGCTCAAAGTCGTTAATTCTACGCCGGCCTCCTCAAAATTTCTGGCAGCCTGTGGAAAATTGTACGTGAAAATGGCCAACATACCTAAAACTTCTGCTCCATAATTCTTTACAGCTTGAGCAGCAGCAAGTGAACTTAACCCGGTCGATACGAGATCTTCAATGATGACTACTTTAGCCCCAGGTTGCAGGTCCCCTTCAATCAGATTCTCCAGACCATGACTTTTAGGCTTGGAACGGATATAGATAAAGGGAAGATCCAGAGCTTCGGCAACAAGAACTCCATGAGCGATGGCTCCCGTTGCAACACCGGCAATAACCTCAGCAGCTGGATATTTTTCGCGGACAATTTTGGTAAACTGCCGGCAAATGAATTTTCTTGTTTCAGGGAATGACAAAATTTTACGGTTGTCACAATATATAGGCGATTTCCATCCTGATGCCCAGGTAAATGGAACTTCCGGTTGAATCTTAATGATATCTATTGCTAAAAGTTGTTTAGCTACTTCAAATTCTACATCTTCCATAAATATTCTGTCTGTTTAATTTATACACAAAAGTAATAAGAGATTGAACACGGAACTACATGGGAAAAGAAGTTATACGGATAAAATTTCTTTAACTGTAGTTTATCTCCTGGATCTGAAGGTAATCTCCCTTATCCCTGAGTGTCGAAGGTAACTTGATCTCCTTCCCTCATTTTTTGAACCGGTAGTCTCTGAAAAGTTTCAAAAACAGTGGTTCAAATTCATGAGATGGGGGAGGTGCGGGAGATAAAACCAGGTTTCCCGCCGAATCCAAAAGATAAAAAACCGGTACTATCTCTGCATTATAATTCTCGATTAAAAGTTTTTTCTTTGATCCATCCAGCAGGTCCCATACATACCCTTTTTCTTTCCAGAGTTTTGCAGATGCTTCAAAATTGTCATCAATTGAGATGGAAACCACGCTTAATACCTGTCTGAATTTCTTTTCTATGGTAACCAAAGAATCCAGTTCTGCCTTGGATTCTTTGCTGTTATTCCTGAAAAAATTCAGGTAAACATATTTACCCCTGTATTTTTCAAGTGTAATAGTCTCATTCTTTAGATTATTTAATTTTATCGAAGGTGCCTTCCCTTTAACGGCCAGTTTTGTTAATCTATTTCTGACCATGATTACAATAGGTTTTAAGTCAGCCGAAACAGAATTCTGAGATTGATCAATGGCCTTAAGAATTTTCTCCTTGTTGAATCCCCCTGTGTAATAGCCGTCATAAAGGCCTTTTAATATAACAAGTTCTGCAACATCCTTATGGTAACCAAGCTTTTCAAAATAGGATACAAGTCCTTCGTAATTTCCCGAATTGATCAATGCGGAAATATTTCTTTTCCTGTAATCCATTGATTGTTGCCTGAGATAATCAGAAAAAATCAACTGGAATGTTTTCTGATAAGCCGGGTGATTCAGTTTTACAGGTTCTTTTTTAAAGTATTTTTCTATTACGGGATCTGCTTTCCCGGGATTCACGGTATTTCCCAGTTCTGCATAATAATACTTCCTCTGCCCGGTAAAATATTCATTTTTTTGGGTGGCATATTTATTTTCAAGCCGGTCTATTATTTCGTTGGCTGTTTCTTTGGAAAAATTTCTGTAAATGGCTGAAGTATTCCTGACTATTTCATTATTGTAGTCTGTTACAAAGGACCTGATTAAAAAATTAAGATCGTTTTGATTCCCTTTCGGCAATCCCAGCCAATATAAAGTAGGTTCAAAATAGGGGCTCTTTGATTCTGCAATACTTTTAGGAGAAAAAGGAGGCAGTGTAACGAAATAATTGTTTCCCGGTTCAGCAACAAGGGTACCGGTAAATTTTTCCAGATCGGTATAGATTTCATGAGTTTGTTTTAGAGCAAAAGAAAGCGCAAAAGATCCATCCGATGCAACTTTTGTGGCCGCAAGTTCCTGTTTCTGGTGAACAACAGGTTCTGTATAAGTATAGAAGGAGATGGTTTTACCCGCGTAATCAGGAGCTTTCCCCTTGATCGTAGTGTTTTGGGCGCCAGTTATACAAGGAATCAAAAAATAAAGAAAGAATAGGAATTTCTTTGTCATTACGCAATTTTTCACTTTCACTGCATCTTATCACTCTTAAAAACAAGACCTTAGGCTTTAGACTATAGGCCGTTGTTACCGTTTACTGCTCACTGTTTACCGTTCACTATCTTCACCTTCCATGGCTTCAAAAAATTCGTCAAGCCCGATGCATGAAGGGAGAAAAATACTTGCATCTCCCCGATGCCTGAGGATATCTCTTACAATTGTGGAAGTAATGGCAGTATTTTCGGGGGAAGTCAGTAAAAAGACCGTCTCAATTTCGGGATACATCCTCTTATTGATCTGAGCAAGAGCCCGTTCATATTCAAAATCTGATGCTGTGCGTAAGCCGCGAAGAATGTATTGAGCATGAACCTTTTTGCAATAATCTACGGTCAGTCCTTCAAATTTTCCGACCTTCACCTTTGGCTCATCTTCAAAAACCCGTTTGATCCATTCTTTGCGCTTAGCTAAAGGATAATAGGCTTTCTTGTTTGAATTATAACCAATCATGATAATAATCTCATCGAACATTGAAAGTGCACGCCTTACAATGGATTCATGGCCAATGGTAAACGGGTCAAAGGAACCCGGGAATATTGCGATTTTTTCCATAACGGAGATATTAGTCTTACAAAACTAACTCTTTTGAATGAAAGTAATGGGCTGACTTCCCAAGATTTTGAGTTTTGCGGATAATTAAAGGAAAGTAACTGATTAAATTAGATATTATTAACCTGAGTCCGGAATAAAATTTTCCCCGATTTTAACCCGGTTCGACGGATCTTTCGCCTTGTCTTGCTCGTATCCTGTTCTTACCAGAACCGTACCTGAAAGCATATTCCAACATTGTTTTAACATACTTTCTGCGATAATTATCGCAGCTGCATCGCAGAAACATCGCAGAAAGTATGTTTCAGGTATGGGGTTGGTATTGCTTTAATAAGATGGTAACTTCACTTAAACAGGTAGTTTATCAGGTATCCGGGTGCACCTAATTTACCGGTCCTGTAAATTGGGTATGCATTTCTGTGAAGATCCAAATAAATTTAAGAGAATTTTATGTAACATTGGGAGTAAAATGGGGATTGCTCAGATGTTTGGAAAAGCAATAGATCAAGCCGGATGGAGGTACGTAAAAAAGATTGCAAATCATTGGTTAAGAAGTATAAATTACAAATTAGCACCGACGATTTTAACAACTTTAGTACAAATAAGAAAGACTAGAGTTGACTATTTTTGATTTATTAATTAGTGACATAAACCTATGAATTGAACAGAATAATTAACCCTAAATAATATATTCCCATGAAAAGAAATTTTTTTATTATCTGCATAGCGATTGTTAATTTCCTTGCATTATCCGGATTGTCAGCACAGGATATTTATAAGTCCGAATGGGAATCACTCGATACCCACAAAATACCTGTCTGGTTTGATGATGCAAAGATTGGCCTTAGCATGCATTGGGGCGTTTATGCTGTCCCTGCCTGGGCTCCCCGTGAAAAAGGAATTTCTTATGCAGAATGGTATGGCTACCGGATGAAAGATAAAAGTAATCCAACCTATGGTTACCATCGTCAAAAATATGGTGAAAATTTTACTTATGATCAGTTTATTCCCCTTTGGAAGGCTGAATCCTACAATCCGGATGAATGGACCCGGTTTGCCAAAAAAATGGGTGCAAAATACATGTTCATTACCTCCAAACATCACGATGGATTTTGCCTCTGGCCCAGTAAATATACTGATCGAAATTCCATGAAGATGGGACCGCATAAGGACATTCTTGGCGCCTATTTTAAAGCCGCCCGCAAAGAAGGATTGAAAGTTGGTTTGTATTATTCCCTTTATGAATGGTTTAATCCGCTCTACACGGGAAAACAAATTCCCTACGCAGGATTAAAAAAGGTGAATAATTACGTGGATGATTTTATGATCCCGCAAATTAAGGAACTGATCGATCTTTACCATCCCGATTTCTTCTACTTTGACGGGGAATGGGATCATCCGGAATCGTTCTGGAAGATGAAGGAAACCGTGGCTTATTATTATAACCAGGCGGCTAAACGAAACCAGGAAGTTTTTGTAAACGATCGTTTTGGGAAAGGGGAGCGTGGTAAACATGGTGATTTGTTTAATGTTGAATATGAATACGGGAAAGGAACAGAGGGTCTTCTAAGTCATAAATGGTCTTATTGGCAGGGAATTGCAAAGACATTTGGTTATAATGCGGATACCGATCAGGAAGATTGTTTGTCGCCAAAAGAATTCATAGACAAAGTCGTGAACGGCGTCAGTCATAATGGGAATTTTGACATTAATATAGGCCCGGATGCTACAGGGAAAATCCCGGAATATGAGCAGCATCCTCTGTTAAAGCTTGGCGAATGGTTAAAAGTAAATGGGGAAGCAATCTACGGAACCAGAATCTGGACCACTCAGCAGGAAAACGAGGCGCGTTTTACTTCCAAAGGCGATCACGTGTATGCAATCTTCCTGAAATGGCAGGGTGAGGATTTTAAACTGAAGTCTGTTAAACCTGTCCCCGGTTCTTCCATCACGATGCTTGGCGTAAAAGGAGAATTAAAATGGACGTGGAATGAAACCGATGGATTAACCATTAAATACCCGAAAGAAAAAGAGCGGCCTACTGCCTGCAGTTACGCCTGGGCCTTTAAAATAAAGGTGAGTTGATGTGCTGATGTGGTGATGAGATGATGGGCAGATGGGCAGATGTGTCGATTTGCTGATGTGTTGATACATTGTATCCATTCTTATATCTCATATCTCATATCTTATATCTTATATCTCATAATCATCTCATCATCACATCGTCTCTACATCAACGCATCAGCCCACGGTTTTACCCAAAAGCCGGCAATATGGTTTGAGTCATTTAGAATTACTCTGATTTCCAGTTTTTGGGTACTCTTGTCAAAATCAGCTTTGAAACGGAGTATCTTAAAGGAAGGATGATCTTTGGGCATCCATGTTTCGGTGTAGATTGCAGCTTTAAAATCTCCGAAATTATTTTTTAGTACGTTATATCCGGCTATCTGATTTGCTTCGGTAAGTTGCTTTTTAATGGCTTCTGTGGCTTCATCTTTAAACTCATAGAATTGGCCATTTTTTTGAGCCGTAAAATAATCAACAACAAATTTTTGGGCTATTCCTTTCTTTTCAGGTTGTACATCCGATTCCTTTAATTTTTCATAAGCCTGACCGGAAGCATTGAAATAAAACAAAAAACCTAAAAGTAAAAGTACGATGTTTTTCATATCCGATAAATTAATAATTGTATTTCCACAATACCGCAACCGCTACGCGGTAGTCTACGGATACTGTAAGATTCTTATCTCATTCTACCATACTGTAACCGCTATGCGGTAGAAATTTGTCTCAGAATTCTTAATATTCTCTAATTGGCCTGTATCTAAAGTTCCTGAAAGACTCATCTCTTATCTCTCATCATTCTACGATACCCTTACTGCTTCGCGGTAGAACTCAAATTCTATATATTCTCACCTTCTCCTTTCTCCCATCAGCACATCATCTAATCAGCACATCATTCCATCATCTTCTCTTTTTCAGATCCTCGAATAATTTGACGGTTTTGTGCCTGTCTTCAAAACTTATGTAAACAGGAACTGTGTGTTTGGATTTAATCATCAGGTAGGGAGAGTTTCTGGTTTTTATGAAAAGCTTGGCTTTGCTGTTATCTGACATTTTGAAATAGCCTACCATGGTGTTTCCGTCAGCGTATCCGTTAGTCTTCCTGCGAATTGAAGGAAGTATTGATAATGTATCGATTTCGGTTATATCGTTAAACGGAATGTTAACTCCATACAATCCTTTTATTTTTATTGAGTTATTATCGATTATTACTTTCTTTTCCTGTCTGACTGAAATGATAAATCCGGCAAACAGTGCCAGAATTACCAATAAAATTACCATTCGCGAACGCAGGAATTTTCGCTGAGATTCAACTTCTGCAGTTTTTTCTTTTGGAAAACTGATTCCTTTTATTTCTTGAATGACTGTACAGATTTCATCAGGACAGTCGGTCCCAATACGGATAACTGATTTTTTGGAATGAAATTTCAATTCTATGGCTTTAAAGCCTGAAACATTGTACAGCCATCCGTTCCGGATTAACCTTATTCCAAAACCGGTCAGAAAGTAATTGGTAACCGGCTTGCATGATTCAATATCCGAGATGGGGAAAGATTTATGAATCAATCCAATTCCCATTTTAAACGAAAGGTTCTTTTCATTGACGGTTATGGTTAGCTTGTAAAACAATAGAAGCAGGATAATTAAAGCGATACTAATGTACAGTGGAAGCATCATGTATAAATCTTCCGAAAATCGGTATTTCATCCACCATCCTAAGAACAGAAGGGCCATTGGAAGCAAAACCAAGATTGTAAATCTTCCATACTGGGTGTATTTCTTTGTCTCCATCGTTTTTGTCGTTTATATTTCTTTTACAATTTTTATGCCTGTGATATCTGTTACCGGGTAAAATGTTTCATAGTTTCAAATGTTTTATGAATTAAATGGTTGAAACCTTGTAACCTGAAACCTTTGAAACTCTAAAAGCTTCCCTTCAACCTTGCAAAGATAAACGTGAGATCCTGATTGCTGTTATCTTGCCCATAAAACTTTATTATTTGAGAAGTTAATGTCAGCTCAAGATTTTCTTTGAGAGATATGTTAAGAGAAGGATTCGCGAAGAGCAACTTATGCTTAAAATTGGTAATTCCTGCCAGAGAACCGTTTATCAAAGGTGTAAAAGGATAAGAAAGAGAACCAAACATCGAATAGCCTGAAAGGAAAAGATTTTTTGTGCTGATATTGCTGCTGTTCAACTGATCCAGAGCCAATAGGTTTCCCGATTTTTCATTTCCGTTATAAAGAGCCTCCAACTGAAGAAACAAGGAATTCCGGAATGTGTAATCGTATCCAATGGAAGCCAGAAATACTCCGGTTGAATCACTAAGATGTTGTCTCGGCTGAAAATAACTTGCTTCTCCTCTGAATCCACCTTTTAATATCTGTCCTGACCAACCCGTTCCTACAACAAAATCCTGTTCATCTGTAACACCCCCTAAAAACTGTATATCATAGTTCCATTTGTTGAACCGGTAGAGCCCCGCGACAGTCGCCTTATCCTGTTGGTCCATTTTGGCTGCAAGTTCAAATACTGAAGTCGGATTGAGAAAATATTGCACCCTTACTGCATCACTCCCCGGTTTTTCTTCGTAATCAAAATCAAAATAGGAATAAGTGTTAAAGATGTCATTCGGATTCCAGACAAAAGTTTGTCCCCAGTTGATTCGCTGGCGTCCGGCTGTTACCTGTAACTTCTCATTTGTGTACTGGAACCATAACCGGTCTATGGCCATATTAAAAAGAAAAGATTTTTCATCGAATACATTGGTGGTAAGGTTCAACACTCCCCGGTCGTTTTCAAATGTTTTATTATAACCGGGGAATTTTGTCAGCATATCGCCATAGAAAAACCGGTTTCTTAATTCAAGCGAAGCAGTAAAGGAAGAAGAGGGGAGCCATTTAAAATTAAGCCGGTTATGAATGAGGTTCGCGGTTGTCCATTCACTCCTGATATCCTGAAAAAGGATCGTCTGCAGATCTTTTACATAGCCGTTGATGATAAATTTATTGTTTCTTATTGAATCCTGGGCATATGATAAGGCTGCAGAAAACATCAGCAGAAATACGATCAAAAGCTCTTTCTTATTTAACTTCATCTGTTTAAATAATATGATTCATTTAACCACAATCCTTCTTTACTTGTCAAAATCTTTACTCAACACCCTATTGATCACCTTTCCTGTTTTACTTTTTACTGTTTACTGTTTATTGTTCACTGTTTACCGTTCCCCGTTCACTCTTTCATCCGATATCACCTTCCCGTCTTCGATAGTAATAATTCTTCGCGCTCTTTTTACAACTCTGGCATCGTGAGTTGAGAATATAAAAGTGATATTTTCTTCTTTATTAAGCTTCTCCATAATATCAAGCAAGTTGTCCGTTGATTTTGAATCAAGATTCGCGGTGGGCTCATCGGCAAGGATAAACCTGGGTCTTGAAGCCAGCGCCCTTGCAACAGCCACCCTTTGCTGTTGCCCTCCTGATAATTTGCTGGGTCTGATATTCGTCTTATCGTTTAATCCCACGGAATTGATCAGCTCTTTAGTTCTTTTTTCTCTTGCTTCTTTCGGGATTCCCTGCAAAAACATGACAAATTCGATATTCTCCTTGACGGTCAGAACCGGAATGAGATTGAAGGATTGAAAAACAAAACCAATATTTTTCATCCTGAATTCTGTTTTCTTTGAACCGCTTAAAGTTGAAATATTGACACCATCAATCATTACATACCCTTCGGTGGGATCATCCAAACCTCCGATTATATTCAGAAGGGTTGTTTTTCCAGATCCTGAAGGACCTACAATAGAGGCAAATTCTCCCTGCTCAAAGTTCAGATCAATCCCGTTAAGAGCATGAACAGGCATCTTGTCCTTGTCGTATATTTTCCTGATTCCCTGTACTTCTAAAATATTCATCATGAATTACGAATTACGAATTACGAATTAACACCACATCAGCACATCAACACATCAGCACATCGACACATCATCACATCAGCTTCACTCCGCTCTGGTTGCTTCCGCCGGATTTAATTTCAACGCTTTAAAAGCAGGATATATCGCTGAAATAATTCCCATCAGAATAACCATGATCCCGGTAAAAACAATCAATCTAAGATTAACGACCGGATAGATAAACGAAGAATATCCAAAACTTGAATAAACATCCTTCCAGAAATACAGATCAAGACCAACCTTTTCAAGATGTTTGCAAATGATAAATCCTGACGCAATACCTATTATTCCTCCTGTCACCGACAGATAAACCGTCTCCAGCATAACCATTCCAAAGACCTTTAACTTGCTCATCCCTATGGCTATCAGCATTCCAAGTTCATGGACCCTTTCCAGAACAACCATCAGCATGGTGTTGATAATCCCGAAACAGAGTGCCAGAAGAATGATGATGATAATCACCGCCATGTACTGATCCATTGCACTTACAAGATATCCTGCCTCCGGGCTGATCTCCATCCAATCCTTTACTTCCAGATCCGGTAATTCATTCTTTAGTTGTTCCTTAACTTTATCTGTATTTTCATTTTTATTAAGTAAAATGGCTATTTCATGGGCTTCCGTTCCTTTTAGACCAGTAAGGTTCGCCAGATCATCATACCTTACGAATATGTTGGCTTCGTCAAAGAGATCATTGTCTGTCTTGTAAATTCCTGCGACCCTGAAAGCCCCGCTGATAATGTTCGTGTGAATATCCTGAACGGTTATAATGATCTTTTTATGAACTGAAACCTTTAGCTTTTCCGCGAGCTTCTGGCCGATAACAACGGGATTTTTTTCAACCCCTTCGAAATATTTACCATCGATTATCTTCGTATGCAGGTTGGATACATTCTTCTGTTCCTCGGGAATAATGCCAAGGATTTTTACTCCTGTGTTGGTTTCTGCCGAAGCAGCCAAAGAAGAGATTACCAACCTCTTTGACACTGCGGCCACATTTTTTGTTTTCTCTATAAGCGGGATAATGCTGTTGGCATTGTCAATCCTGAGCGAAAAATCATTGTTATCTTTAAATCCAGGCCTATGGATTTGGATATGCGATATCTCGGTGGTAATGATGGCCTTGATACGCTCTTCAACCATGCCATTTGCAAAAGCCATGATGAAGATGCCGGCAAATACGCCAAGCGTAATGGCAATAATCACCACGATACTTCTCAATTTATTCCGCCATACATTCTTCCAGGATAATGACCAAAGCATAAATTAATTACGAATTACGAATTATGAATTACGAATTATGAATTACGAATTGCTTACAAAACTTCTATAAACTTCTAAGCCTATAGTCTATAGTCTACAGTCTACAGTCTATAGTCTACAGTCTATAAGCCTCTCAAGGCATTCATTATCTTCATTCTGTGAATATAAATCACAGGATAAATACCAATAACCAGCGCAAAAACCAGGATGACGATAGCCTGAACCCAGAAAACAGAGGGCATCATTGAAAAAAACATGGCCGGCTCAAATCCCATCTCGCTCATCATCTCACCCGCCTGTCCCGTCAATGGAATCGGATTGAACACAAAATAGAACAATACCGGAATGCTGATAATTATTCCGGACAGTACCCCAAGCATTCCTATAAATATAGTCTCAAGAACCAAAGTTGAAATCAACTTGTATTTCCTCATTCCCATTGCCAGTACAACACCGAATTCCTTTTTGCGCTCTGCAACCATCATCATTACGGTACCCAGCATCCCAAAAGCGATAATCATATAAAGAATTCCCTTGGTAATGACTCCCTGGGCCCTATCACTTTCAATCTGTTTTAAGAGCATTTGATTCATCTCCTTCCAATCCATGACTTCCGTGTCTTCATCAATTGTTTGGATCAGTTTTTCTTTTACCGGGATCACCTCTTCTTCATCATGAACCATGATGACCAATGAAGTCAAAAGTTCGGTGGCTGAATAAAAGTCCTGACAGTTTTTAATATCCATGCAAACCATCATACGGTCTAAATCCGGCGAAGGATATTTGACAATTCCTCTGATGGGAAATTTACCCGCAGCGCTTGCCCCATGATAACCCTGACCAATCAGAACCAGGGTATCGTTAATCCCCAGCTTTAAAAACTTAGCCAGACCGCTTGCAAGAAGTACTCCATCATCCCCGTTCTTAAGATAATTTCCTTCCTTCATCTTGGCTGAAATATTGGTAATACGATCCTCTTTCTGAGGATCGACCCCCATCACCATCACCCCTTTTGTGACATCGGCTGAGGAAGCCAGCGAAAAGGATTCCAGTCTTGGGGTATATACGGTAATTTCCGGAATGCTTTTAAGTTTAACAGCCATCGTGTTGTCAAATGAAAAGGAGTTATTGATGATTTTATCCTCCCAGTATCCTTTTTTATGGATCTGAATATATCCCGAATAGGAATTTACAATAGCGGTAATGTATTGTGAATAGGAACCTTCCTGCATAGAAGTCATAATAATGGAAAGAAGGACGCCAAAAAACACAGAAGCCGTTGTTATTAGCGTCCTGCGTTTATTGCGCCAGATATTCCGCCATGCAAGAATCAGATAGTATCTCATGAGCCTATAGTTTCAGGATTCCAGAGGTTTCAAAGTTTCAAAGTTTCAAGGTTTCACGGTTCCAGAGGTTTCAAAGTTTCAAGGTGCCGGAAGTTTAAAGTTACAATATTTTAGGATTTTATGAAATCAAAGCTCCTGTTGCCAGTCTCCCGAATGTTTTGTTTTGAAACCCTGAAACTTTGAAACCCTGAAACTTTGAAACCTTGAAACCTTGGCACCTTGAAACCCTTGAAACCCTTGAAACTTTCCTTATTTCGCTGTCTGACTTAATGTCTTCATATTCTGCTGAGAAAAAAAAACGTCCCTGATCGGTTTATCGAATAAAAGGCTCTTCGTTTCAAGCACTGTTTTATTTCTGATATTGTTCATCGGGATAATTTCCAGCCTTACAGGAATCTCCCTGTCTCCCATACGTTTGATATTACTGGCATTCATCACGTTGATCAGCTTCATATCTTCGTCATAATATTCGACTTTCCAGGTGTCAAATCCCTTGACAGTAATCCAGATGATGATTTTCCCCCAGGTGACCGCCGCATCCGGATGTGGAATCAGTTCTATTTTGTAACACATCTGATCCCGGACCGATTCCTGTCCGATCAATTTATGCTCGTAATCTGTTACGACCGAAGATTCCTTTACCAGGTCATCATTGGTAAAATCGGAACCCATCCAGGATTGCATCATCATGGAGGGTGGTATTTTGATCATCTTGTCGATGGAGGGGACCCAGTTCCACATGTCTGTTTTGATTTTAAGAAATACCTGTCCCTTGTCCTTTGCGGGCGAGGTGATAAGTATTAAAGCGTGGGTGCTTCCTTTTTGCCAGCTTTTCATGGTGACAGATCTTGTCCAGGTAGGCCGGATAATGGTCATGGTCATTTCGCCCTGGCTGGTTAGGCCCCGGCTCTTGTCATCCGCTTTTTTTACGATCTCTTTTGCTGTGAGATTTTGAGCTTTTATCTCATGGCTATATACAAGAATAAAAAATAAAAACAATATTGCTGTTGATCTTAGCATATTGGCCGGGTTTATGATTCAAAGAAAATTTATACAAACTTTTCTCGCGAAAAGTTTCTTTTACGAACTGAAATTTTACCTGATTTGTTTTTCAGTCCATGCATGAAACCGTTAATTGTAAATTTATTAAACCTTTCCTGATCAACAAAATATCAGCGATGTTCTGTGCAAATATTTTTTACCGGATAATTCAGCTTCAGTTATTTTGTTGATATATCCCCTGCGTTTGCTAAGCAGATCAGGATATGACCTGCATCAATTCATCTTAGCTCCATAATTACAACGTGGTTCAAATTTAACTTTTATGAACCTTCTATGGTAATTTCCGCAGGAAGTCCGCAGAAAGTCCGCAGGAAGTCCGCAGGAAGTCCGCAGGAAGTCCGTTCAAAGTCCGATTTCTTTATCGTAAAATTCCGGTTGTTGTATCTGAAAATTGTTTTGATTGAAAAAAGGGGAATGGGATTGTTATTTTATCTGAATTGGTACAGATTGGATTCAAATGCGCAGTTTTTACCGTCCGTTTATCATCGGTTTTATCCATTTTTTATTATAAAAACAGATTAGAATGTTTTAAAGTACACTGAATCAGATAAATAAAAAACATTGAAATTTTAGTACTATGTCTTGCATAGTACATGGTTTTGTTTGTATATTTGTAATACATACATCAAGGTAAAAAATGGTATTATGAAAACGCAAATGAATAATATGAAACTGGCAGTACTGAGCATGGGATTCTTATTCTTGTTTTCATGCACGGGAGATGTAACCGGAGGTCCTGCATTTCTGAACAGTTCCCTTGGGAACAAGTCTCATGAAAAAATGGGGAAAAATTCAAAAGAGAAAGTAAATAAACCACGGGGCAACGAAATATTACCCGGAGCAGTGATTCCTTTCTTTTTCGGAGCGGTTGAGGCTACCCTCCGGTAAAGATATGTAAAGAATAGATTTGGAAAAACATAAATAACAAGAAATGAATCTCGAAAATACCAAAGCGCAGATGAGGAAGGGGATCCTGGAATATTGTATCCTGCTGACCTTATCCAGGAAGCCGGCTTATGCTTCAGACATTATCTCTGTGATGAAGGCTGCAGAGATGATCGTGGTAGAAGGGACGTTATACCCGTTGCTGACAAGGCTTAAAAATGACGGTTATCTTACGTACAAATGGGAGGAGTCGCAGCAGGGACCACCGCGTAAATATTATGAACTGACAGAAACCGGGAGACTTTTCCTTAACGAGCTTGAGGCCTCCTGGCAAGAATTGGTTGAAGCAATAAGTCACTTAAGAAACAATGATAATCTATAAAATCCCCGCAAAATGAAAAAGACATTTACCATTAATATTAGCGGAAGAGTTTTTCACATCGATGAAGATGCGCATGAGAAGCTGAACAATTACCTTAATCAGCTTAACCGTTATTTCGGCAATGATCCTGATGCAAAGGAGATCGTACAGGATATTGAATCACGAATTTCTGAGCTTTTTTCAGAGAAACTGAAAGGCGGGAGTGAGGTAATTACCATGGAACATGTAGAAGAGGTGATTGGGATCATGGGGAAAGCGGAAACTATTTCAGACGCGAAGGAGGTCAAAGAAGAAACAAAAGAAAAGATCACCTACTATCCGCGCAGCAGAAAGCTTTACCGGGATCCGGACGACAGAGTTCTTGGCGGCGTTTGCAGCGGCCTTGGGTCTTATTTTAATCTTGATCCTGTAGTGGTCCGGATTATCTTTATCCTGCTTGTGATTCTTGGAGCCGGATCATTTCTGCTGGTCTATATTATTTTGTGGATTGTGGTTCCCAAGGCAAGGAATACAGCCGAGCGCCTGGAGATGAAAGGAGAGGAGGTAAATATTTCCAATATCTCAAAATCGATCAAAGAGGAATTTCAGGATGTGAAGCAGAATTACCATAGTTTCAGGCAATCCAGAGGCCGTGAAGGGATCAATGAAGTCGGAAATGTTTTGGTGTCTCTTATTAAAGCCATTCTGAAAGTTGCTATTGTACTGATTGGCGCCGTTTTCGTTGTGATTAGTATTATTGTTTTGATTTCCCTGATATTGTCATTTTTTGTCACCGGGGCTGTTGTTGGATTTTTGCCATGGTCGGGAGCATTTCCAAATTATATTGGCATGTTTATGAACGGGGATATTCTTTCCTGGTTTTCAATTGGCCTGACTCTTGTTCTGGGTATTCCGCTGATTATGCTGGCTTACCTGGGGCTTAAGCTGATTTTCAGATTTAAGTCTCCGAATAATGCAGTAGGGCTCTCACTTCTGGCTGTATGGATCGTCGGATTGATTGTTATGATCGCATCGGCTGTTTCGGGATTCAGCGGTTTCAAGGATGTATCGACCAATACCCGGCAGGAGATCATCGCCACACCTTCTGATACCCTTTACCTGAAGCTGGGTAAGGATGAATTTTCAGATTACCTGGATGATAATATCAAGCTGGGGAATGTCAGAATCGCCAACATGAATGATAAACCTTTTTTTGTCGGGGGTGTAAGAATCACCGACATGAATGATAAACCTTTTCTTGTCGGAACTCCTGAACTGGATATACAGAGAAGTGAAAGCAACAGCTGGGGATTAGTCATCAAGTCCAAATCCAGGGGTAAGGATCAGGAGATGGCCCAAAAGAATGCAAAAGAGATACTTTACAGTGTGGATCAAAAAGATTCCCTGCTTATTTTTCAGCCCTGGTATGTAATTCCCGGACAATCAATGTGGCATCTGCAAAATATTCATGTTATATTAAAAGTCCCGGAAGGCAAAACAATTTTTCTCGATGATAACATGGGTAAAATTATTCACGACATTGAAAATACTTCAAATACTCTGGATGATGAAATGGTAGGTAAGTATTGGACCATGACAGCAGATGGGCTGGATAATGCAGGTAGTAAAAGACGTTACCCACACTACCCTGCTCTCCCCTCAGCTCCCCGGACTCCACATTAATAGATTAATATAGCAGACCTGAAATTGCAGAGGGCAGGTATTTGTATCCGGTACATTGGGAATAGGGATATTTCGGAAAAACTCTGTTGTACTTTATTATATTCAAATCCAGGGTTTAATGACGCGGTTTAAGATGGATTCCCCTTGAAAATAAGAAAGAACAATCCCATAATTTGTGACAGGGGTGCCTGATTGTTCTAAATCACGCAATCGGGCAGCCATTTTTTGTGAAGATATCATGCATCCGCCACAATGAATCACCAGACGATAGTTCTTTAAATCCTCATCGCCTGATAAATCTCTTCCAAAACAATGTTCTATGATAACACCGGGATGCATTTTGGTCAGTAAGCGGGGTATCTGAACTGTTCCGATATCTTCTTTAATGCGGGAATGGTTACAAGCTTCTGCTATTAGAATTTTATCACCCGGACGCAATGTATCTATTCTTCTTACACCTTCTACAAATTTATTTAATCGCCCCCTGCTCATATAATTAATCATCATGATGGAGAAAGTGGTTAAGGGGGCATCGGCAGGCGCCCAATCTTTGAGGATATCAATTGCCTGGGAATCGGTGATGATAGCTTTGGGTGGCCTGATGAAACTATTGATAAATTGATTCCAACGATTCCGTTCGGCCGGATCTCCTGCTCTGGCCCTGGAAAGATTCATCCTGTAACTGACCGGGAAAGCCCATTTCCTGGTGATGAATTCTTCGGCCATCGATTGAGGGCGCAGGAATCTTCCTGGAGGGGTTTCTTCATCCATCGGAATATTGAGGATATAAAACTCATCTTTCTCGACAAAAGGGAGTAACTCTACTTCAGAATTTCTGGGAATGTAATTATTTAAAATGAAATCAATGATTTCCTTTCTGCTCTCTTTATCAAGGACGTTGGAAATGATTTTTCTGAAATATTTTAAATCAGGTAAAGCAGTTTCAACCTTTTCAATTTTTCCAAGATGTTCCTTTTGGAAAAGATTATAAACGACTATCAATTGTTTATCTAAATCTCTTGTTTCGTTGATGATTAAATATTCCTGTCCGAAATCTGTAGTGGCGGGATTTATGATTAAAATCACCAGATCACATTCTTTTAAGGCTTCGATTACTTTCTTCCTCTTTTTATCACCGAGTTCGTCGGACTCATCAAAACCAGCGGTATCCATTAGTTTAACGGGCCCGAGACCATGTATTTCCATCAGGGTAATTTTAGTATCGGCAGTTGTTCCTGGAGTAGGATCTACAATGGAGGTCTCCTGTTGGGTGATTAAATTCATCAGGGAACTTTTTCCCGAATTCATCTTGCCAAAAATTCCGATTACATCCCTTTCTGTCATGATTATTAAAGGTTTGCACTAAATTACAAATAGCAACTGAATTTTGTGAATTCTTCATGAGAAATTTTGTTATACTTTTGCAAATCTTTATTTTTCTAAAAAATTGATTCGCTCTGAATGGCAGAGACAAAAAAAAAGTTACTGGATCAGATTGATCGTCCTGAAGATTTAAGGAAGTTAAAAGCAGATGATCTACCCCAGGTTTGCGCTGAACTTAGGGAATTTATTATTCGTGAAGCTGCATCAAATCCGGGACATTTGGGAGCAAGTCTTGGAGTGGTTGAACTTACTGTGGCATTGCATTATATCTACAATACACCTTATGACAAACTGATCTGGGACGTGGGTCATCAGGCTTATGGACATAAGATCCTTACCGGAAGAAGGAAAGTTTTTAATACTAACAGGCTTTATAAAGGCATCAGCGGATTCCCGAAAATCGAAGAAAGTGAGTACGATTCTTTTGGCGTAGGTCATTCTTCCACCTCGATATCTGCTGCTTTGGGAATGGCTATTGCTTCAAAACTGAGAGGAGAAAAGGACCGGAAGATTATTGGCGTGATCGGAGATGGTTCAATGACCTGCGGACTGGCTTTTGAAGGGTTGAACAATGCAGGCCCTTCCAATACAGATTTACTGATCATTCTGAATGATAATAACATGTCGATCGATCCTAACGTGGGTGGATTGAGCCGGTATTTTGTGCACATGCAGACCTCCAGAACTTACAACAGGTTGAAATCAAAAATCTGGCGTATTCTTGGAAATCTGGATAAATTTGGCCCCAAAGCAAGAGCGATAGTTCAGCGGCACCAACAAGCTTTAAAGGCGGTGATGTTTCGGGAGAGCAATCTTTTTGAATCCTTCGGTTTCCGTTATTTTGGCCCTGTTGACGGGCATAATGTAGTAGAACTCACAAAAATATTAAAGGATTTAAAAGAAATTCCAGGGCCGAAGTTGCTTCATATCCTTACCAAAAAGGGTAAAGGTTTTTCACCAGCTGAGAAAGATGCCACCAGATGGCATTCGGCTCCCGGTAAGTTTAACATAAAAACAGGTGAAATCATACCTGAGCCAGTGAAAGGGGCTAAATTATCGAAATATCAGCATGTGTTTGGAAAGACCATCATAGAGCTGGCCGGAATGAATGATAAAATAGTTGCTATTACCCCTGCCATGCCCACGGGATGTTCACTGAATTGGATGAAGGAAGTTTATCCGGAACGAACATTCGATGTAGGTATTGCAGAATCGCATGCGGTAACTTTCGCAGCAGGTCTTGCAGCATCGGGCTTTTTGCCTTTTGTGAATATTTATTCGACTTTTATGCAGAGGGCGTACGATCAGATTATTCATGATGTGGCGCTGCAAAAATTAAAGGTGGTATTTTGTCTTGACCGGGCAGGACTTGTAGGCGCCGACGGGGCGACTCACCATGGTCTGTTTGATTTGGCTTATTTGAGGAATATCCCAAATATGATTGTTTCAGCTCCGATGAATGAGACTGAACTTAGAAATCTGATGTATACCGCCCAGTTGCCGGGAAATGGACCTTTCAGTATCAGATATCCAAGGGGGAACGGTGTAATAGTGGAATGGAAAAATGAATTTGAAGAAATTCCTGTAGGAAAGGGACGACAGATCAGCGAGGGGAAAGATATAGTTGTTTTATCTATCGGACACCCGGGAAATTTTGTAGTGGAAGCTGCAAAGGTGTTGAAAAATGAAGGAATATCCATTGCTCACTATGATATGCGTTTCGTTTCTCCATTGGATAAGAATATTTTGAACGAGGTTGCTGAAAGATTTAATAAAGTCATTACAATCGAAGATGGAATTATAGAAGGGGGATTCGGCAGCGCAGTTATAGAATATTTTTCTACAATTGGTAAAAAACCAAAGATCCGAAGGCTGGGTATTCCCAAACGGTTTGTAGAGCATGGTTCCCAGGCTGAACTTCAAAGAGAATGCGGATTTGATACTGATGGCATTTGCAAGGCGGTAAGGGAAATGATGTGCTGATGTGTCGATGTGTTAATGTGCTGATGTGTCGGTTTATTGATTTGTTGAAGAACGATTATTGGCTGATTGCCTGTGTTTAAATTTGTTGGTGTATTAATTTTTTGGTATGTTTTTTTAGACTCACCTATCAGCGGATCAGCAAATCAGCACATTAACACATCAGTAAATCAACACATCTCTTTATATCATTTTTAAATTAATTTCATTGTATTATTAATTTTTATACTTTTGCAGTCTTGAAAAGAGAAGATCAGTATGAATTATCTGTCAAATTATAATGTTCAGTTTTCTGGTCTTAGCGAGGGAATTCATATTTTCGACTTTTCAGCGGATAAATTGTTCTTTGTTTGTTTCGAAGAGAGTGAAATTGAGGAGGGAAATGTTCAGGTACAGGTTGAGTTGGAAAAGAGATCCACTTACCTTCGATTAAATTTTATTCTAAAAGGTGAAGTTGAGCTGACCTGCGATCGTTGTCTTGGAAAGTATTTTCAGGATATACAGGGCAATTTTCCGATGCTTGTTAAATTTACTACTGAATTCACAGAGGATACTGATGAAGTGATTTATCTTCAGCAAGGTGAATCCCAGGTAAATGTGGCAAAGTTGATTTATGAATTTATTGTGTTAAGTGTTCCGATGCGACGTATACATCCTGATGATAAAGAGGGAAATAGTGTATGTGATCCGGAAATGCTGAAAAAAATTGAAGAATATAAGATCAGGGATACCGAAGAGAATAAAATGATTGATCCGCGGTGGAACGATTTGAGGAAAATAATTGGTAATAACTAAAGAATATAAAAAATGGCACATCCAAAACACAAACATTCCAGTACGAGAAGAGATAAACGCAGAACTCATGATAAGGCAGTTCCAGCTACTTTAGCAACTTGTTCCAATTGCGGAGCAACAGTCAAATATCATACTGTATGCCAGGAATGTGGATACTACAGAGGAAAACTGGCTATTGAAAAGGCTGCAGCAGTATAGGTAATTGACTAAAATATCACCATGCTGTAAGAATTAAAAATCCCGTAAGGGATTTTTTTTTGAAGTCTGTGGATTAAAAAATTATTTACTAAACATTTCTTATTTTTAAGCCATCAAAAACATTAGAGTCATGGGTAAACCTGTATTGGATGAAGTTAAGGCATTGAACACCTTTGCTCAGGATACAAAGCTGATAGGAAATATTGAGTCAAAGGGTGACTTGCGAATAGATGGTTTGCTGGAAGGAACAATAAATTGTCTTGGAAGAGTAGTAATCGGACCCGAGGCACACATCACAGGAACTATTTCCTGCAATAATGCCGAGATTTTTGGTAATATTGAAGGTGATGTGATTGTAACTGATTTATTATCCCTGAAAAGCAGTTCTGTTGTTTCCGGTAATCTGACCATGGGCAAATTGTCTGTTGAACCGGGTGCTTTATTTAATGGTCAGTGTACCATGACTTCAGTCAATGTCGATAAACTGGATATGTGATAATTCTGTCAAGCATCTTAATTCCCTATAAATGAAAATTATAGATATATTTAAACAAGCAAAAAAGACTCTCTTTTCCTTTGAGCTTCTTCCTCCATTAAAAGGCCAGAATGCGGATAAACTTTACCAAACCATCGAGGAATTATTGGAATTCAATCCCCAATATATTAACCTGACTACTCATCGTGATGAGGTAGAATTTCGTGAGCTTCCCAATGGAATAATCGAAAAAAGAGTCGTAAGAAAGAGACCTGGGACCGTTGCAATTGCAGCTGCTATTCAACATCGCTACAATGTTCCGGTGGTTCCCCATTTGGTTTGCGGAGGCTTTACAAAAGAAGAAACAGAAAACATATTGCTTGATCTGAATTTTCTGGGTATTAATAATGTTCTTGCATTAAGGGGAGATGGACTGAAATCTGAAAGTTCTTTCATCCCTGAACCTGAAGGTCACAGCCATGCCCGGGAATTGGTTGAACAAATTGTCAGTTTACGGGAAGGAAAGTATCTTGATCCTGCCTTGAAAAATAACACTCCGCTTGATTTTTGTATTGGTGTCGCCGGATACCCTGAAAAGCACGCAGAAGCGCCCAATGGACTGATAGATTTAAAACATTTGAAGGAAAAGGTGGATGCCGGCGCCGATTACATTGTTACCCAGATGTTTTTTGATAATGAGGTATATTATCGGTTTGTTGAACGTTGCCGTGAAGCTGGAATTACTGTTCCCATTATTCCTGGAATCAAACCGCTTTCTTTAATGAATCAGATCACTATTCTGCCCAAGATATTCAAAATTGATATACCAGAGGCATTTGCAAGTGAAGTTAGGAAATGTAAAAACAACGATGAAGCGCGTCAGGTAGGTACAGAATGGGCCATTATGCAGGCGCGCGATCTGATCAATCACAATGTGCCCTGTTTGCATATCTATACGTACGGAATATCAGATAATACAAAACAGATTGCCAAGGCGGTATTCTAATTCACAATTTATATAACGATCCAATAAAAAAGCCTCCGTATTCCGGAGGCTTTTTATTTTGGCAATGGAAAGTTAAATTCCAAATGCATTTTTTAATTCATCCACATAGTCCAGTTTTTCCCATGTAAATAATTCAACTTCTTTTTCGACATCCCCGAAATAAGGAGAAGAATATTTCTTGGTTACCGTGCGGGGTACCCGACCCATGTGTCCATAGGCTGCTGTTTCTTCATAAATGGGATTCCGGAGTTTCAGCCTTTTTTCAATTGCATAAGGACGCAAATCGAATATCTCACTGATCTTTTTAGCAATCTCTCCATCGCTTATCTTAACCTTAGCGGTGCCGTAAGTATTTACATAAATATTTACCGGTTTAGCTACTCCAATTGCATAGGCTAATTGTACAAGCACTTCACTTGCTACTCCTGCTGCTACTAAATTTTTAGCGATGTGTCTTGCAGCATAGGCTGCAGAACGGTCCACTTTTGAAGGATCTTTTCCTGAGAAGGCTCCACCACCATGAGCCCCTTTGCCACCATAGGTATCCACAATGATTTTTCGTCCTGTTAATCCGGTATCTCCATGAGGACCGCCAACAACAAATTTTCCTGTTGGATTTACGTAAAGAATGTAATCGTCTTTAAATAATTCCTTGAGATGTGCAGGTAATTTAGCGACAACGGCAGGGATAAGATACTTCTGAACATCTTCCTTGATTTTTTCAACCATCATCTTATCAGCCTGTTCCTGTGTAAATTTGGGTATATTAGGAACGATGAACTCATCATGCTGGGTAGAAATGACGATTGTATGGATTCTGACAGGTTTGTTATTGTCATCATATTCAATTGTAACCTGAGATTTGGAATCAGGTCTAAGATAGGTCATTACCTCACCCTTGCGCCTGATTGCAGCCAGTTTCTTCAGTAACATATGAGCAAGATCCAACGATAAAGGCATGTAATTATCCGTTTCATCGGAAGCATACCCAAACATCATACCCTGATCTCCAGCCCCCTGATTTTCACGGTCTGTTTTGTCAACTCCGCGATTAATATCAGGAGATTGTTCATGCAGGGCAACCAGCACTCCGCAAGAATCTCCGTCGAACTGGTACTCCGCTTTGGTATAACCAATCTTGTTTATTACCCTTCTGGCAACTTCGCGGACGTCTACATAGGTTTGTGATTTGATTTCCCCTGCAAGAACAACCTGACCGGTTGTTACCAGGGTTTCGCAGGCTACTTTTGAGTTCGGATCATAGGCCAGAAACTCATCCAGTACGGCATCTGAAATTTGATCTGCTATCTTGTCAGGATGCCCTTCTGACACAGATTCTGAAGTAAATAGATATCCCATTATAAAACTTTATTTATGACCGGAATTTTAGCCGATCAATTATTAATTAAATTTTTATGAGGATATTTGATTGAAGGAAAGAATGGGAAACATTGTTTTAGCATTTTTTTCCGTGGTTGCAATCAATCAAATTTATCCACCTTTTATGATCCAAAGATAAGGCCTTTATTTAAAAAACTGAAAGGAAAAGAATAAAATTTTTAAGGAGTATTAGAAATTAATAAATCCACTTGTTGAGAATGGAGGCTTATTTTACAATTTCAAGAAAAACATTTTCAAGACTTGATTCCTGTTTTGCCATCGTTAAAATTGAGAGTCCGTTCTTGACTGCAAACTCGAAAACAGCAGCCCGGAGATCGGTATTGTCGCTATAAATTAAATATTTAAAATCGGTGACGGGTTTTACTTCTTTTATCCCCTTTATAGTTTTCAGCTGTTCCTGATCTACCTTTTGCAGAAATTCGACCAATATTGGATGTAGATCCGGGGAAGAAATAGTTTTTATACCTGCTGCGGTATCATCCGCGATGATTTTCCCGCTGTTGATGATAATAATCCGGTCGCAGATGGCTTCTGCCTCCTGCATGATATGGGTGGAGAGCATCACCGTTTTATTGGTGCTGATATTTTTGATGAGTTGTCGTATTTCAACAATTTGTGAAGGATCCAGTCCGGAAGTTGGTTCATCTAAAATAAGTACCGAAGGATCATGGATTAATGCCTGCGCAATCCCAACACGTTGTCTGTATCCTTTTGAAAGGGCACCTATCTTTTTATGCTTTTCTTTACCAAGACCTGTGAGTTCGATAATATCAGAAATTTTATTTTTTATATTCCCCAGATGATAAATGCCTCCGACGAACTCAAGGTATTCTTTGATGTACAGATCCGTGTACAAAGGATTACTCTCCGGTAAATAACCAATCTGCCTTCTGCCTTCCGGTGTATTTCCGGCATTGGGGATATTATTGACCCAAATCTCGCCTTCGTCCTGATGAAGAAAACCCGTAATGATCTTCATCATCGTGGATTTTCCTGCTCCATTGGGTCCTAAAATTCCAACAATCTGTCCGGAGTCAATAGAAAAGGATATTTTATCCAGGGCTCTCTGACTGCCGTATAGTTTTGAAATACCGTTTAACCTTACAGACATTTGCGATTTTTTTGGCAAATTTAAGTTATAATCACAGATGTTTTACTCTATCAAAAAATTATCTGTTCCATTACTGAATTTCTGATAATTACAATTGTCCGCTTTAAGTATATTAAATTTGAAAATAAAGAATAAATTTGCCAAGGCTTAAGCTGGATATTGTTGTTCGCAATGAAAGATCAAAATTTTAATTATATAGAATCCCTTTTAGAATATAAAAGACAGGATACTGCCCTGGTAACAATCGGTAATATCATGCTTGGTGGAGGTAATCCCATCAGGATTCAGTCGATGACCGATACTGATACCAAAGATACAGAAGCTACCGTAAATCAGATTATCCGCATCATTAATGCCGGGGCGGATATTGTGCGTGTTTCCGTTCAGGGAATCAGGGAGGCTGAGAATCTTAAAAATATCCGGGCAGAACTTGATCGCAGGGGTTATTTTAATCCGCTGTGCGCAGATGTTCAGTTTAATCCTGTAGCAGCCGATATTGCCATTAAATATGTAAAAAAAGTTAGAATTAATCCCGGGAACATCTATGATAAAAGGGCCAAATTCGAAAAACTGACTTATACTGATGAGGAGTATCGGGATGAACTGCAAAAAATAGAAGATCGTTTTATTCCTTTCATCCGGGAGTGTAAGGCCCGAGGAACGGCATTGCGTATTGGCGCCAATCAGGGTTCTCTTTCTGACAGAATCATGAGCCGATACGGTGATACCCCTGCAGGAATCGTGGAATCCGTTATGGAGTTTCTAAGGATCTGCAAAAAGGAAGATTATAATAATATAGTTATATCCATCAAGTCAAGCAACACCAGGATAATGGTGTATACCGTTCGCCTGATGAATTACCGAATGCGGCTTGAGGATATGAACTATCCATTTCATATCGGAGTTACCGAAGCAGGAGAGGGTGAAGATGGCCGTATTAAATCTGCCGTAGGATCAGGAGTGCTTTTGGCCGATGGAATTGGCGATACCATTCGTATTTCTTTAACCGAAGATCCGGCTGCTGAAGTCCCTTTTGCAAGGAAACTGGTGGATCATTTTAAAGGCATGGAGCATCATGCTCCCATAACCGCACCCTTGGTTGCACGGACCAATCCGTTTGAATACGAAAGACGTTCTAATCGAAATGTTAATGACATAGGCGGAAAAAAACCTGCTGTAGTAATTGCCAGTCTTAATAATTACACCAGAGAAGAGGTCCGGGTGTTGAACTCGGGATCCGTACCTGAATATTACTATGACGGGAGATATATCATTGACCGGAACGGGAAAAAGTTTCCAATACTTTCTCTCGAGGACTATCTCTATAATGATCTTTATTCCAGTCAGATGCGCTTTGTTAGGGTAAACAAGAGTAAGTATGATTTATTCAAGACTGAGAATCCTGAAATCATTGAAAAGCTGAAAAGGGAAAGGAAGGTGATCTTGATTATGGAAACAGATAATATTAACTGTTTCGCAGAGATGCGTGCCTTCTTCATGGAGCTCGATGCTCACATCTGTAAAAACCCTGTTATACTTCATCGGAGTTATCAGGAGGATAATTATGAGAATCTTTTGATTAAAGCCTCCGTTGATTTAGGAGGATTGCTGATCGATGGTTATGGAGATGGAATTTTGATTTCCAATGAAGGCCAGATAGGTTATAACGATTTAAAGAACTTATCTTTTGGTATTTTGCAGGCAAGCAGGATGCGCGTGACACAAACCGAATTCGTTTCCTGTCCTGGTTGCGGGAGAACTCTTTTTGATCTTCGTGATACTGTTTATGAAATAAAAAAGAACTTCAAACATCTGAAGAATCTTAAAATAGGAGTAATGGGGTGCGTAGTCAATGGCCCCGGTGAAATGGGAGATGTCGATTATGGATTTGTTGGCGCCGGGAAAGACAAAATTAATCTGTACAAAGGACAAAAGTTGATCAAACGGCACGTTGATACAGTAAAAGCCGTGGAAGAGCTTAAAAAGCTGATCATGGAATCCGGTGAGTGGAAAGACCCGGTCTAAACTGATGTGGAGATGTGTTGATGTGCAGATGTGATGATGTTGTGTCTTTATGCTGGTGGAACAGCATTTTTCTTTACATATTATTTCCCTACTTTCTACTTCCCTACTTTTTATTTCTGAAACTTCTCGGATTCATCCGGATACTTGCAAGTTTTATGTACAGATCCTTGCGAGAGGACAATTATTGTAATTATTCTTTTGTTGTCCATGTAATACAGTTTAATGCTCCTCCAAATTTAACAATTTCTGTCATATCCACTTGAGCAAACCGTTTGTTCTTTGCGTAATTTGGAAAGTATTTGAGAATTTGGTCAAATGCGATATTGTCTTCTCTTCGGTTTATTTTAGGAATTAAAATTAAGTCGTTTGTTTGTAAAAAATTTAAATAAGTAATATTATTTTCTGATTCATTATTAGAACACCTTAACCATTCCCAAGCGAGTCTTGATTCTTTGAGTGACTTTAATATTTGTCCTTTAAAATCAGTATCCGCAGTTTCATAGAATCCACTAATCAGTACAGTATTTTCGTCAATAAATCGCAACATTCCATCAGCATGACCAAATTCACATTCTTCATCCCAAGGGATTAACACAACTTTTTCTACCTCAAATAGTTCATGCAATTTTATTATTAATTCTTTTTCAGAGTATTTTCTCCGATTTTCCCAAACAATTTTATCCGTTAGAATAATTGATTTTGAGGATTTAACAACATTACCTCCGTCGAGAATAATGTCTATCTTTTTTGTTTTTAAGCCAATTGAATCGCATACAATATCTGGGTATGTTTTCAATTCTCTTGTTTCTTTGTCTTCTGAGTTGCCTTGCAAATAGTCAGGGTCGTATCGGTACTCAACATATTTTGTGCCATTTACTTGAATTGGCATGTAATCTCGTGCCCAAATATCATTTGTGTTGGGTAACAGTAAAGGCTTTACTCCAAAAGATTTTAGAATTGAGGTGATTTGGTCATAAGTGTTTTTAAAGCGATTATCCGTTTTAATCCGCTCAGAAAAGTAGATTGTATTTGTGTCAAAATCACTTATCATTTGGATTAATCATAAATCGGTAGTTTAGCTTGTCACTGCCACACTCAACTGCATTTTTCCCCAAACCAATTCTCGTTGATTTACTAATAGGCTGTTTGTCAAAGCTATGTTCTATAATCCTTGTTTGAATTGAATCGCAAAAGGCACTTGTACCACTAAAAAGTTTCATTGCGCAAACCATAGGACCTTTATATATTTTATTCTCCTTTAAACTTAAAATTCCACGAATCAGAATGCCACCAAAGCCACCAATTTCTTCATTCTTTAATGCAATATCAACACCAGAATAATGAAAAAACCAATGTCCATTTTTCGGGTTAACATGATTTCTTTGATATGTGCTATCATCTTTATGTTTTGGTGAAGTCCAATAAAATTCAATATCTGTTAATCGGTATATCGATTCATGATTCTGTATGGCACAGTTATTTAGAAGGTTATCTGCTATAGTCTCAAATTCAGTTTCGGTTTCTCGCTCTATTTTAAAAAAATCTATGTTCATTTTCTGCTTGTGGTTTTTTGTTAGTTTCCCAAGTTATATTTTTTGTCATACTAATCAAAAATATTGTGGCGGGTTTTGACAGTTTCGACACCAGACCATTGCTGACCGCATAACTTGAGCGGCATTGTTAAGTAATAAGTAATTAAAAAAAGTCGCTGTCCGTTACCGGGGTATGGGATTCATCTTTTGACACATTTCCGCAATCCAGACTCTTATTGAAGCCTTCCGGCATTTCAAATCTTGTATCTTCTGAATACCCGAGAGTTTTATCACGATATAGACTGTTCATAAAATAACCATAAACAGGCAACGCCATGTTAGCGCCCTGTCCCATATTCAGTCCTTCAAAATGTATACTCCTTAATTCTCCGCCGGTCCATACTCCGGTAACCAGCTCAGGGGTAACTCCCATGAACCAACCGTCTGATTGATTCTGCGTTGTTCCGGTTTTCCCCGCGATATCAGCTTTCAGATTGCCGTATAGTAATCCCTGCCGGCGCAGACGCTGACTGGTCCCTTCATTGACTACGCCTTCCATCAGGTTCAGCATAAGATAGGCTGTTGATGGATCTATGGCATCGTGTTGCTCGGGAGAAAACCGTGAAAGTACATTCCCATTTTTGTCCTCTATTTTGGTGACCATAATGGGTTTGGTATAGACACCCTTGTTTGCAAAGGTCCCGTATGCTCCAACCATTTCAAAGACGGAAACATCGGAAGTCCCTAAAAACATGGAGGGCACAGCATCGATAGGGGTGGTAATGCCCATCTTCCTCATCATATTCTTCATGGCTTCCGGATTAAACTGTTTCATGATCCAGGCTGAAATCTGGTTTACTGAATTTGCCAAACCCCATTTTAAGGTCACCATTCTTCCATCATAATCGGTATGCCCTGAATTCTTTGCGGTCCAGGTTCTGCCATCCGGAAGATAAAAAGTCTGTTCCACATTCGGAACCAGGGTGCATGGCGAAAATCCGTTCTGCATCGCAAGGGTGTAAAGGAATGGTTTAACGGTGGATCCAACCTGACGTTTGCCAAGTTTTACCATGTCATACATGAAATACTTGTAATTAGGTCCCCCTACCCAGGCTTTTACATAACCTGTTTTGTTTTCCATGGTCATCATCGCTGACCTCAAAAAGCCAAGACAATATTTGATTGAATCCATGGGAGTCATCGTTGTATCGATGTCTCCGCGCCATGAAAAAACAGTCATTTCTGCAGGCCTCATAAAATCCCTCTTGATCTCTTCAAAATTCTTCCTCTGTTCTTTTAGAGAACGGTAACGATCGCTTTGTTTGATCGAAAAATCCATCAGATTTTGAACTTCTGCATCTGACATTGAATTTGGGAATGGTGGATTTCTTAATGTTCGGATCCTTTCATTAAAAACAGGCTGTATCTCAAGACTTAAATGTTTCTTTAAAGCTTCTTCTGCATAACTTTGCATTCTGCTGTCGATGGTAGAGTAAATTTTCAATCCATCTGAATAAATGTTATAACGGGAACCGTCGGGTTTTGGATTTTTTGCAACCCATCCACACAAGGGATTAGTCTCCCATTCGGTTGAATCTTCTGTAAATTGTTCACTTTGCCAGCTTGCGTATTTTTCTTTCACCGGTTTTTGTGCGGTAAGGATCGTTCTTAAATACTCGGTGAAATAGATTCCGGGGCTTGTTTTGAAATCCTCCTTATGATAGTTGAGTTTAAGAGGTTTGGATTTTAACGACTGATATTGTGAATTGGTAAGATAACCGTATTTCCTCATCTGATTCAGCACCACATTCCGGCGTTGTAAGGACAGTGCAGGTCTTCTCAATGGATTGTAAAGAGAGGGATTCTTTGCCATACCAATCAGGGTGGCTGCCTGTTCAGGTTCCAGCTTATCAGGGGTCACTCCAAAATAAATTTGTGAAGCTGATTTGATTCCCACAGCAAGATTCAGAAAATCAAATTTATTAAGATACATGGTCAGAATTTCCTCCTTGGTAAAATCCCTTTCCAGTTTAACGGCGATGACCCATTCCCTGAATTTTCGTAAGGCAAGATCCAGTTTGGTATTGATATTTTCCCTCGGGAACAGCATTTTAGCCAGCTGCTGACTAATGGTACTTCCCCCGCCTGAACTTTGATTTCCGGTCAAAATGCCGCCAAAAACCCGGAACAGACCTCTAAGGTCAACGCCCGAATGATCGTAAAACCTTTTGTCTTCGGTGGCTACAAGAGCTACAATCGCATTTTTGCTGATGTTATCATAAGGAACATAGGTGCGGTTTTCCTTGTAAAAATATTTCCTGATGACTACACTGTCGGCTGAATACACCTCAGAAGCAAGAGAAGTCTCAATGTTTTCAAGTTCATCCAGGGTAGGCATAAAGCCCAGTTTCCCATTGATAATAAGGGAAAACAGAATAATGACTCCTAAAATTCCGGATCCGAAAATGATCCAGAAAATCTTTATGTATTTTTTTTTTGTGGCTTCTGTAGTGGTCATATATTCTGAATTTTAAGAATACAAATTTAATGGAATCTATTCAAAAATATTAGTGATCTGATATTATTTGATGGAGTCTTGTGTTGCGAATTTACACGAATTTATTACGAATTTGCACGAAAAGGATTCGATTTGTAGTGAAACGATCTGATTTCAAGCATTGAAATTCTTTCCAACACTTTAATGTTAAAAGAACAACAACTACAACAACAGAAGGGGAATATACACGGACTCTATTAAAAGTATTGGTGTAAATTCGTAACAAATTCGTCAAAATTCGTATTTAGCTATCACACCTGCTACGCAGCTTTCCTCTCAGCGGTTGAGACATCAGTCTGTAGCGCCTGTTCGTGTAAATTCGTCCTTAATTTGTGAAATCTTTCACTCAAGAAGATATTCAATGATCTTTTTTTCTGGATCAAAAGGGACAACATCGTTTAGTCCGAGTGAATCAATAGCAGTCTGTATGATTTCTTTCTGAGATACATCCATCGGAAGATTTTTCTCTTTCCGGTAATAGATGCCAGCCTCAAGGATAGCTTCCAGGGGAACCAGTCCGATCAGTTCTGATCCCGTAACATCGGCCCCCTTTCCCAGTGCCTTCTTCCTGACCTCTTCAAAAGCTTTGTGCATTGGGGTAACGTGCATGTCCAGCAGGTTCATTGAAACCTGTGCGATCCCGTATTCCTGGATATGCCAGCCTATCGCTCTTACTTTTTGCAGTCCTCCGGGGTACCGAAGTGGTTCTCCTTTTTCGTCTCTGAGTACTTTCCCGGTAGCAGGGTCTTTTTCAAACTTAAACTTTCCAAGTTCCCTTACATCGGCTGCAATCGATTTGGCTAACGCTACAGAAGAGGTATTCAGATTCACGTTATAGGCAATCAGAAAATTGCGGGCCCCGATAATGCTGGCTCCCGAACGGGCGTTGAATTCACAGGGCCCGAAATCAGGCTGCCATTCAGTCCTTTCCAACTTTTCTTTCAGGCCTTCGTATTCTCCTGAACGGCAATGAGCCAGACTTCTTCTGACCTCCGTAAATGCGGCATTTTCATAACAATAAACGGGAATGTTCAGCTCATTGCCAACCCGCTTTGCGAGATTGCGGGCAAGTTCCACGGTCTCCTCCATCGTTACTCCGCTGACAGGAACCAAAGGACATACATCAGTAGCCCCTATTCTTGGATGCTCTCCCGAATGCAGGCGCATGTCAATCAGCTCCGAAGCCCTTTGAATGGCTAAAAAAGCTGCCTCCACCACTTGCAATGGTTCACCCACAAACGTGATGACCGTACGATTGGCTCCCGGCCCCCTGTCTATATTCAATAACCTTACTCCTTCTACGCGTTTAATAGCCCCGGCTATTTGTTCTATTACAGACGGATTCCTTCCTTCTGAAAAATTAGGAACACACTCAATTAATTTTTTCATTCCATATTAAATAACCATCAAAAAGTACTCTAAAATATAAAGGAAAACATTAATGTTTAACACCTTTTTTAATGTTAGTATGGAATTTTTGCAGAACGAAGAATTGACCGGTTAAAAAAAGAACAGACGCGGCTGTGCAGATCTGTAACCTGCACCTTTTTACTGCGGATCTGTGATCCGCTTAATTCACACAAATTCAATCTCTGCCAGGCCTTTAAATTTATGAAATTTTATGTAATATTGAAAGATGATATCAGGGAATAGCAAATTTCAGAAAGGATTGCAAATCCCTGGTTAAAAGATGCGAATTGCAAATTCGCACCAGCGCTTTGAATAACTTTGGCGCGAATAAGAAGGCACTGGTTATGGCACTGGTAGAATTTAAATGGACTAACGTTCTTATTTCACCTTAATTTTCTTATATTTGAAATACGTTTCATGATTTGAATATATTTTATAGTCATGGTCGTATGGAAAATTGCCCTGGCTGCCGCGTGATTGTATCGCGTGGGTTATGAACATTTTTTGATTTACAATAGAGCTACACGATACAATGTCGAGTAGGCAAGGGCATTTCAGCCCGAGCCTCTCACAGAACCGTACGTGACAGTCTCCCGTCATACGGCTCTTGTCATTCCAGTCATTCTTTAAAACCATACCGCCAGTGTGCAAACAGGTT
>Ga0183095_10568_pt1 | contig 38632 bp, 28 predicted proteins | sample BioMet4_FD_130346 | JGI IMG/M metagenome (GOLD analysis project Ga0183095, IMG submission 130346) | Microbial communities from bioreactor (seeded with sewage sludge) at LBNL, California, USA - Biofuel metagenome 4 (v2) (version 3) | ecosystem: Engineered > Bioreactor > Anaerobic > Unclassified ...
AGGATCAAACTCTCCATTGTAAAAGTTTGTTTCGGATGAGAATCAACTAAGGCCGAAGCCCGCGTCTCTCCCCGTCCAGTATATTCTGCTCGGGACAACCTTCCTCTTTATCGAAGCTCAAGTCTTTTCTACCTGTGGAAAGATTTTCCTCGAAACGAATCGAACGGATCTTTTTCTTTCTACCCAATTCCCATACTTGACTTTAACATCAAAGCACGGGACTTGCTTCTTGTACTACTTCTCTGTCTTATGTAATCTTCTCAAAGAACTCTTTCTTGCGTGCCGTCGAACTTTCGTTCTAAAGCGAGTGCAAAGATATAGCAAATTTCTTAAACCTCCAAATCTTTTCAAGAAAAAAATGAAAAATAATCGCATTTTTCGGATTTCGCAGGCTCGACAAGGCCCATAGGCACTATATTACCATATTATATATCTACAAAGCAAACAAAATAGTGAAATTGTAAATTACCATCAGTAATGCCTGAAAAGGGAAATCAACAGGTAAAAACCACAAATAGTACCGAAACCCAGTTACATCAAAAAGCATTTTCACCCTTTTCCAACAAGAATGTCTGCTGAATTCATCTATTTGCACGACGATTCCATTTCTTTAACGACCATATTCACCACCTTATTCATATTGGCGACGCTTAAATACATAATACTCCCACATTACCGTTTCCATCCAAATCTATATGAAGTGACTTTATTAATATTAATTGACTTGAAAATTGAAACAAGTGTTGAAGAATTGCCGTTTCATAAAAGCTACGGATAAGGTTCTTTGTAGGACCTATCCATGAATTGGAATAACAAAGATTCTTTCAAGCCAATATATTATAGTAGTCATATAGAGACAAAAGCAAGGAAAAATGTATCTTTGTTGAATTATAACGAATGAAGATAATATATATAAGATGAAAAAAAAGATAAGCATCTTGATTGGAATGATTGCTTTCAGCATTATTTCAATGGCACAGATGCGTAACTATAACACGAACTTCGAGTATTCGTTGCAAAACTTCGTGGACACAATACCCATCGAGGTGGAGAATAACCAGCTGTTTGTTCGTGTACAAATGGGTGGGAAATGGCGACGCATGTGCTTAGATACCGGCTCTAGCCAAGGGGCTGTCTATGCAGGCGCACATCTACAAGGACTCCAAGAACTTGGTAACGTAGTAAGCAGAGATGCTGCTGGGCACCGAGACACAGTACGCGTTGTACAGATGCCGCCATTCCAATTGGGCAAACTTTCAGTGAGTGGCTACGTCGCCTCGGTATACCCTAGGAGGCATGGCCGTCAGCAATACGATGGTATACTTGGTTTCGATATGCTCAACAAGGGGCTGTGCTGCAAGATTGATGTCCGACAGGGGTTCATGGTACTGACTGACCGATCGTCGTGACTTCTTTGACGATGAGCCGGGCTATGGCATCCGGTACAAACTAAAGTGGTTCGTACCCTATCTATATGTGAGTCCATTTATGCGTCACATCGATGAAGTGCTATTTGATACTGGCTCCCGCCAGCTTTACACGATGAACAAGCAAAGCTTTGACGCCCATTCCTATAAAAGCAAAAACGTAGGAAGTCAGATAGAAGGACGTTCAGAAGGCAGTTTTGTTATTGGGCAATTAGGTGCTGAGCGCACTGATGAAGTTGTCTTCTTAAAGCTAGATCGTTTGAAGTGGGATGACTTCAATTTTACTAACGTTCGCGCCATCACCACACAAGGTGCCAGCAGGATCGGGGCAAAAATCCTGGACTATGGTACGATTACCATCAATGGGTTTCGGCGAAAGATTTTTTTTCAGCCGTATAATAGTGGCGACAGTATTGACGAAAACAATGAACAGCTCCATATTGCATACATTCCGCGCAATGAGCGCGCCACAATAGGCCTCATCCTTGAAGACTGCGAAGAATTTCGTGCGGGTTTAAGACAGGGTGATACTATCGAGGCAATCAATGGGCAACCCCTCAACACTTTCGACGACTTTCTGAAATATCCATTCGTTGAGGGAAGAATGTACAATATCACTGTAAGAACAAAAGGAGGAATGGTAAAATCAGTAATGATGAAAAGATGAAAGAATGAAAAGATGAAAGAATGAAATGATGAAAGAATGAAATGATGAAAGAATGAAATGATGAAAAGATTATAGACGGATTTATACCTTGACAATTATTTTATTTATGCATATTAGGACATTCCACTCTCGTCAAATTGTCCGCACCCCTCACGAGTGCGGACAACCATCAGAAAAGAAACAATCCTTTTCCTTCCCGTATCTGCTTACTAATTCTTATTTCTTTTTCATCTCAATCACGATCGCTCCATTCTTCGCCTTGTCACCATACACCTCGGTAGCCTTCTCTCCTTTTAACACATTGATCGACTCAATGTCGCTAGGGTCAATTTTTTTCATCTCATCAGGAGTAATCTGCCGGCCATAGGCAACAACATAGACCTCATCGAGAGCCGTACCATTAACTTGTGCAGCCAACACATTTGGCTTAGTTTCCGACGGTATGCCCTCAAGCCTGAAGTTTACAGGGATGACATATCTGACGTTCACTGGCTTTCCGCCTTGCTGACCAGGGGTCCATTTGGGCATCCCGTTTACTACACGTAGTGCCTCTCGATCCAATTCCGAATCTATCGAACGCACTACTTCGGCATTACAAACAGTACCATCGGCATCTACCACAAAGCTGACCACCACTCGTCCCTGCTTATTACTTTCTTGCGCACTGACTGGGTATTTCATCGTACTTGCAATGTAATGCATCATTGCACTGTTTCCTCCGGGATATTGTGGCATAACCTCCACTACTTCGTATACTTTATTCTCAGCTTTGGATTTTTTTGCACCCGTTTTAACAGTGTCCACTGTTGCAGCCACCGTTTCGTCGAGTGCGGAGACAGGCTCAGCATCAATTAACTGCTGCCCAGTCGTCACTTCTGTGTTCAGCATTCTTTCCGCTTGTCGTGACACCTTGGCAATGGTGGGCGACTTTTCACTCAAGGTGCGTGCAATCATCTCTATATTACTCACGACCAGCAGTCCGGCAGCCAACGGTAGGAAGAATAGATACTTCACTTTTCCTATCTCTTGTGTTCTAGGTTTATTCATCATTTTGATTCGGTTTTTAAGAGGTAAAACATTGAAATTATTGGTCAGTTCACGCTTTGCAGGGTGATAGGCCAGTCCGAGAAGATGATACTGATAGGGCTTGCGCGCATTGCCCTCGTCTAATACCGCCTCGTCGGCTAGATACTCAAGGTTCAGGCACACCTCGCGTCTGACGAGGTAGCCGAACGGATTGAACCAGTTGAAGATGGTGAACAGCTCGAACACCAATACATCCAAAGAGTGCAGTTGATGCATATGGGTTTGCTCATGTACAAGCACCTCGTGCAACTCGTCCTCTGAGAACTTTTCAGGATTGAGGAACACCCACCTGAAGAATGAGAATGGTCCAACATTACTGAGCGTCGGGCGAGCCTAACGATGCTCATCAGCTGCCACACCAGCTTAGCCATGAAACATGCCACACCAGTAAGATAAACCCAAGCGATGGCATCCATCCAAGTGAACGTCACCGACTCGGCATAGACAGGAACGGTCGGCAGCACATAGACGGCGTATGCATGGGCCATGTCGACCGCGGCCGTGCTCCGTTCGAAATAGGGCGACAGGTTCATTGCCGGTACCATAAGGCTCGTGAGCAAGATGCCCCACAACGCCATGCGGCGATAGCCGAAGAAGGTGTCGCGCGTCATCATGAGTCTATAGAAGCCATAGAGCAGCATGAGTGCGATGTTGATCTTTAATAGATAGATAGCCATGGTGTAGTAGTTCAGGTGTCAGTCTTGTTCTATCTCGTTAATGATGTCTTGAAGATCCTCGGCGGAGAGCTTCTCGTCCTTGGCGAAAAACGTTACCATCTCTTTGAAGGAATTGCGGAAATAGTCGTGCACGAAGCCCGTCATGCAATGCTTCTTATAGTCGCTCTCCTCCACGGCCGGCTCATAGCGATAGGCCTTTCCATCCTTGAGCTGTCTCAGAAAACGTCTTGACTTGAGCTTGCTCACTACCGATGCCACCGTGGTATAGGGTGGTGTAGGCTCCGGAAGTTGCTCCACGATTTCCTTCACTCCACACGACCCTAATCGCCATACGGCCTGCATTACTTCCTCTTCTTGTTTGGTCAATTTATCCATAGTGGTTTGATTATATCGCAAATCTACGAAAAGTTCGTAGACAAGGCAAGAGAAATCATGTTAAATAACGCAAAATAAATTGTTATTTAACATATTACGATTTCTTCGTAGAACTTGTTTATTTCAAGATATACAAGATTTACAGGTCTCATTGGTATTTTACACGATATCACCAATAAGACAACAAAGCCTCTGCTCGCATGCTTCGAATAAAGGATAGGCCTTCAGGACTCTACTTTCCAACTTTGAGATAAGACATGGTTCATCCTTTTATTACAAAGCCGAGGCTGGACAAAATGAAAGTCAAAAGGAGTTTTATCTTACCTTTTGTTTTTCAATTTTTGCACGAAAAATTCAATTTCTAGAACCGAAAGAAGTGTTTTGCTGGACGTACATGCCTCTTTTCGGCCAAATTCCTACCCTCATGACTTACGATTCAAGCCTTTTGGTGCCGCGATTGGGTTCGAATCGGAGTGCGATGGGTACCAAATCGCAGCGCGTTGACTATCTTATCGCGATGCGTTTAGAGTGCAAACGCATCACCGTTGATGCTAAAACGGAATACTATCGCAATTCGGTTTTTTGAAATCCTCATCACATTCGCATAAATGCCTGGTATATTGACAATTACAAAAAACACCCGAGATTTACATAATCTCGGGTGACAATTTCTATATTTTAAATGAGCCAAGTATTCAAGGGCTTCATTTTGCCATCTAGATCCATTTTCTAGAAATACCCTTACATTTTGATCATCTGCATTCTTGGTATATCATCCTTATGTCTTGTTAGGATCTATGGCAAGTGTGAATATAAAGACAAGTCCTCCATTAGGGTCATTCTTCGCGCGAATGGTACCTTGGTGAAGAATCACTGCATTTTTCACAATGGCTAATCCGAGACCAGTGCCACCCATCTTACGACTACGACCTTTGTCGACCCTATAGAATCGCTCAAAAATACGAGGTAATTTTTCTGAAGGAACACCAACGCCATTATCCTTAAAGGTAAACTCCCAACTATCCTCTAGCTTTTCGGCAGACAATGTAATTGTGGTTCCCTCACCTGCATAGGCAATGGCATTATCTGTAAGATTACGGAAAATGCTATAAAATAGAGACCTGTTTCCGTGCAATATAAGTTCAAAGGGCAGTTCGTTTTGAAATATCATCTCCCTCTCTTGTAGTTGCAAAGCTGTTTCTTTCTCAACATTAAGCACCATCTCGAAGATATCTACTTCCTCAAACTCCAGCATCTCCGGGGCATCTTCGATGCGATTTAGAGTAGAGATATCATGAAGCAACGAAGTTAGACGAACACTTTGTGCATAGCATCGTTGCAAAAACTGTTGCTTGGTGTTATCATCTATTCGGTCGTTGTCGATGATTGTTTCCAAATAACCCTGTATACTTGCGACAGGCGTCTTGAGCTCATGTGCAATATTTTGGGTAAGTTCGCGCTTCAGCATATCCTGTTCAAGACGTGTCTTCTGCAAGCGTTTGTACAGCTTGATGATCTTTTCAGCTATCTCTCCCAACTCATCAGCAGGGAAAGCGGCAAGATCTTCTGTCTCCAGACTCTCATTGTGGTCCGCACGCTCAGCAAAGATTCGCAGCTTAGTGATGTTTGTTCCAAGTCGATTGACAAACCGATAGAGCACTAACGTGAGCACGATGATTGCAATGAATGCAAACCAAACAAAGTGCTGGTCTACATCAAGGATATTGATCAGGTTATTATTATAAGGAAGCGCACTACGGATAACGAGGCTGTCTTTAGGAAAATATGTGGCCGAATAAAAAAAATCACGATTCATAGTTGCACTGTGGCGACCCACGGCAGACCCCTTGCCTGACTTGACAGCCTGCCTCACTTCAGGTCGGCTGGCATGATTGGCCATAGTCTTGTAATTCTTATGCATGTTGTCATAAAGCACACGACCATGCCGATCTATAAGCGTGACACGAAGGTCCTTTCTGGGTTGACAAGCCACATAGTCGACCAATGACCGCTCATTGAAGATTTTCATATAGTGTATGGCATCATCCATACGTATGTTGTAGTCTTGCAACTTGCCCTCAAGAAGGTCTACCTTATACTGTTTCTCGCGGTTCCACTGGAAAATAATGAACGACACAGCGAACGCCATGAATATTGCCAGTACGCTTACATAGAACCTATGACCTACCGAAAACGACTTCATCATGCATCAAAATAATAGCCGAAGCCCAACCGTGTCACTACGCATTTGGAGAAGCGCCCTATCTTTTTGCGGAGTCGTGTGATATTAACGTCGACAGTACGGTCAAGAACAAGAACATCCTTTGGCCAGATACGATTGATGAGATCCTGGCGTGAGAAAACTCTACCCTTCTCTTCAAGGAGAAAACGGAGTAGTTCAAACTCTGTTTTGGTGAATGCAACAGTCTCTCCGTCAACCGTAACGGTCTTCTTGTCAATATTCAACTCCAGTCCTTGATATCGTAACAATGTAGGTGCTGGGTGATCATGTTCCTCGGTGCGACGGATGACAGCGCGAATTCTCACAAGCACCTCCCTAATGGAAAACGGTTTTGAGATGTAGTCGTCGGCACCGAGATTGAAACCCGTCACCGTATCGTTTTCCGTGTCTCTTGCCGTGAGGAAGATGATGGGAATGTTTGCCGTGGATGAGTCTGCCTTGAGTTTCTTCGCCATTGAAAAACCAGACATGCCCCCCATCATTACATCCAGGAGCAGCAGGTCAAACTTTGTAATATCCTTTTCCAATGCCTCCTCTGCAGAATATGCAGTCTCCACACCGTAGCCTTCTGTCTCAAGGTTAAACTTAAGAATCTCGCAGAGATCTTCTTCATCATCCACCACAAGGATGTTGTAATTCTTATTCTCTTCTGTCATAACGTGTTAGATTACTTAATGCAAATTTAATCAATTAATGCCTTAACAACTATTTCAAGGTGTTAAAATTATATTAAGATTAATTCTATATAGCAAAACAGCTATTTTCACTCTAGTTTCTTAACCCAAATAGGCAAATTATTTACTTATACAGAATGATGCCTATCATGGTAGCCATAACCAAAGACAAGGCATCTGCCAGTCAGGAGGTATTTCCCAGGCTAGCAGATGCCGTTGTCTTTGTAAGTATTTGAAAAGTCCGATTGGACTATACTATTTTTAATTGCGGGTTACTTTAGAAACGAGTCATCACCTCTACGACAAACTTGTCACGCTCGGATACCTTTGGAAGAGCATTGTCGCGATAGAAATACTTCTCATAGTTAATTCGAATGTCTGAAACAAACGGCTTTGCAAGGCTAAGGGTCACACCACCAGTGACACGATGACGTTGGTAGTCGTTGGTAATAAGGGTGCCAGCCTCACTGTGTGCTCCATTAAGATATCGAATTCCATCACTATGATCTGACATGAAATCATAACGTACGAGTGGCGAAACCTTACGTACTAGACTACGCTTATTTTGTACGGGAATGTCGTAATTGACAAAAGCATCCACAGCATGCACATCCTTATAGGACTTGTCTGCATATGTCTTATAGAGATATTCTACCTCAGCAAGAAAGTTCTTGCGTTGATAAGTAAAGCCCATATCATACATCATCACTGTAAGATGGTCTGGCTTTATCTTTTGAACACTTGTCTCCATCGTAAGGTTGAAAGGGAGATAAATAAGTGCCTTGGCCGAATAGTTAACACTCTTGGTCCAGAAATCCTTCTGTCCAGTCAGACCGGAACCATTGAAAATTCCCGCCTGCAAGTTAATTGGGAAACCTACATTGAACATATAACCAGCCATAGCACCTACGTCGCGCACATTACCAACCTGCTTTGCGATAAAGCTGCGATTAGCGAAGTATTGAGCATGTGGAGAACGATGGGCGTCGATTGTAAAAGGAACGCGCATCTGACCTATCGTGAACTGCAATGTCTTCCATGGCTTCAAACGCGTGTAAGCGTCTAGCATCTTAATGGCTCCCTCGTCACAGAGATCAATCTCTGCCATATATTCTACTTGTGGCGTCACTTTCCCAGTTACACTGACACGTGCCGTACGCACCTCGAAACGTCCCTCTTTTTCTTGTGTCTGGTACTCATACTTACCACGCAAAGTACCATGGACTTCTGGTTGATAATTAGTTTGCTCCTGTGCAAGCATCACTGTACTTACACATGTCAAAAACAACAGCAGTCTTTTCCTCATTCGTTTAAAAATTCATTAATTATTACTACAATCTCCTTTACAATAAATGCAAGTTTAGAAAACATTGTTGCAAAGGTAAGACTTTGATGTTAACAAACTATTTCATTGATGTTACATATTTTTTTCAATTGCCATCTGACCATACCATCGTAACACAATTGTAATATGTATGTCCTTCGATTTACAAAGTAATAATATTATCTTTGCATTAAATCATAACATAACATCATGAAAGAAAGTAAGAAGGATATTCTCGACAAGATAGCAAAGCAATCGAAGAAAGATACGAAGTTTGAGAGTTTAATTCTGAATCGGGCTCTCCAAAGGTTGGATAACGATGAGAACTTTGACGTGGTCGATAAGTTTGTTTACACTGCCGATCACAAGAGATTAGTTTACATCTTGGGCGATGATGAGACTGTTACAATTGAAGAAGGCGTAGAAGTCATTGGGGAAATGGCTGCTACTAAAAAGCGAAATCTGAAGATGCTGAACTTTCCCTCCACTTTGAGGAAAATAGAGAAAGACGCATTTACTGACTGCGATAGACTGACTCAACTTTCCATTCCGGCATCCGTCGAGGAGATAGAAGCATACGCTTTCGGGGACTGCGATGGTCTAAAAAGCGTCTTTTTCGAGCAATTACCCAAGCTAGTAAACCGTAATGCCTTTGCCGAATGCGATCATCTACGAGACATTTCCGTTCCTTCCGAGAGTGTTAAGACACTTCGCAAGATGCTGCACTTTACTTCTGGAGATACAGATTATATCGTTGTGGGACGTGGCGAATACGTGAAACCTGTAAAGAACAAGACGTCCAAGAATGAAGAGAAAAAGACTAAAGAAGGTAAAAAACAAGAACATAAGGACGAAAAGAAGAAAGAAGGAAAAGGGGAAGACAAGGAAAAGAAAGAAAAAGGAAGCAAAAAGGGGAAGTCTGACAATAAACCCCTCAACGACAAACGATAACTTACCCGTTACCCCTAATCATGACAAAATCTGACAAGTTCAAGAACCTTTACGTTGATAGGGATGTGAGTTGGATGTACTTCAACCATCGCATTCTGCAAGAAGCAAAAAAAGAGTACGTGCCACTATTGGAACGACTTTCATTTCTAGGCATATACTCCAACAACCTCGATGAGTTCTTTCGTGTGCGAATGGCTTCACTCAACCGCATACTCGAAAGTAAGAATACAACGAGGAAAATGCGCCAGAATGTGAAGCAGAGTATTAAAACCATTACGGCGCTTAATGAGAAATATAGCATAGAATACACCGAGGTCACACAACAAGTCTTTGATGAATTGGAGCTTCACAACATCCGATTGCGAAACGAGAATCAACTTAACGAAGAACAAAAATCATGGCTTCGCGACTTCTACTATGACAAGCTCAATGGTTCTACAAACCCAATCTGGCTCAACGAGATCAAGAATCTCAATTCTTTAGAGGACAATCGCATCTACCTTGTGGTTGAGATGACCGAGGAAGGAGAGAAAAAACCAAAGTGCGCTGTGATTAAAGTGCCCGACAAGGTTTACGGACGCTTTGTAAAGATTCCATCATCCGAGGGCTTCGATAATATCATGTATCTTGACGATGTGGTGCGCTATTGCTTACCACTCATCTTCATCGGCTTCAAAAAAAGCACCTATCGTGCCTATAGTTTCAAGTTCACCAAGGATGCCGAAATGGAGGTTGATAATGACTCCGACTATAGTATGATGGAGCGAATAGCCATGGGTGTTAGCAGCAGAAAGCGCGGGGAGCCTATCCGTGTCATCTATGACAAGGAAATGCCAAAGACTCTTCAGAAAAGCATTATGTCTCATCTTAACACCAAAGAGCTTGACGCCACACTTGGAAGTGAGCGCTATCAGAATCACAAGGACTTGATGGATTTCCCCGACTGCGACCATTTGGAGCTAAAATACCCCAGATGGAAGCAAATCTTGAAGCCAGAATTCATGTCCAACGAAAGCTTGCTTGACCTCATTCGCGAGAAGGACCGCTTCCTCCACGTTCCTTATCACAGCTTCAATGGCTACATACGCCTGTTGCGAGAGGCTGCCCTGAAACCAGAGGTTAAGGAGATTAAGACCACACTTTATCGCTTGGCCAAAGACTCCAAAGTGGTGAAAGCACTCATCTGTGCAGCCCGTAACGGCAAGAAAGTAACTGCAGTTGTGGAGCTTTTGGCTCGCTTCGACGAGGAAAGCAATATCAAATGGAGCAAGCGCATGGAAGAGGAGGGAGTGAATGTTATATTCGGTGTAGAGGGTCTGAAGATTCATTCCAAGCTGCTTTACCTCCATACAAAGAAAGGAGATATCGCTTGTGTAGGTACCGGAAACTTCCATGAAGGCAATGCCAAGACCTATACCGATTATATATTAATGACCGCCCGTCAATCCGTGGTGTCTGAAGTGGCTAATGTTTTCCAGTTCATTGAGAGACCATTCCAACAGATCCAGTTCAATCAGCTGCTTGTTTCACCTAATGCCATGAAGCGTCGCATCTTACGGATGATAGATACAGAGATCAGAAATGCACGCTTAGGCAAGGAGGCTTGGATAAAGATTAAGATAAATCATATTACCGATGAAGATTTGGTTGCCAAACTATATGAAGCATCCTCGGTTGGTGTGAAAATCGGTATCGTCATCCGTGGTAACTGCTCGATCATTCCTGGTGTTCCTGGTGTGTCAGACAATATTAAAGCTGTGGGCATCATCGACCGCTACTTGGAGCACAGCCGTATCCTTATTTTCTGCAACGGGGGCCGCAATAAATACTACATAGGCTCCGCCGATTGGATGCCACGCAACCTCCTCAGTCGTATCGAGGTGATGGTTCCTGTTTTCAACGAAGAACTGAAAGCAGACCTCATGCGCACCATAGACTTAGGACTTGCCGACACTGCCAATGGCAGAATTGTGGATGGATATGGCAAGAACGAATTCCAACAAGGACCCTTTATGAGAAGTCAAGAAGTGCTACATAATGCCTATTTAGCTGAGGTTGAGGGTTCGTATATTGATGCGGATCCTTCACAAAACTCATAACCAACATTCAACACTCAAAGCAAATATATATGAAAAAGACTTTAGCATCCATAGATATTGGCTCCAACGGTGCCCGACTTCTTATCAAACGATTTGACGACAATGCCATAGGACTGGACCGCGTGAAGAAACTCATGTTTATTCGTGTCCCACTTCGTCTAGGCAAAGACGTGTTCACACTTGGCAAGGTGTCAAAGGAGCGCGAGGACATGATGATTCACATGATGAAGGGATATAAGCAATTTATGAAGCTCTTCAAAGTGGAAGCTTATCGTGCCTGCGCCACCTCAGCTATGCGAGATGCTGAAAACGGCATGGATGTCATTAAGAAGATCAAGCAAGAGACAAAACTTGATATCGAAATTATAAAAGGGTCGAACGAGGCAATGTTACTTGTCAACAATCTGGTAGAGAAGACTGACTCCAACGAAGGAAACTTTGCCTATGTCGATGTGGGCGGTGGATCCACTGAAATTTCACTTATCCATGATGGCACTCTGGCAGAAAGCCACTCTTTCAATATTGGAACATTGCGACTGTTGTCCGATCATGTAACTCCCCAAATGTGGAAAGAAATGGATGATGACTTGGCCGAATATGCTCAAAAATACCCGAATATCCAACTCATTGGTTCAGGAGGGAACATCAACAAACTCTTCAAACTCTCCAATGAGCACCAGTCGCACAAGACCCTCAGTGTACAAGAACTGCAACGACTATACGGTTTACTAAAGCCAATGAGTATTGAGGAGCGCATGGAGACATATAATCTGAAAGATGACCGAGCAGATGTAATCGTTCCAGCAGGAAGGATATTCCTCGACGTAGCAAAACAAATGAAATGTGAAAAAATATTTGTGCCAAACATTTCATTGGCTGACTCTATTATAGATGGCCTCTATAGAGAGCTTCGAGACAAGGAATAAATATTTGTTCTACAACAAAAAGGAAAGAGCCTTACTCATGCAATGAAGCATGGAAAGGCTCTTTTTTTGAAATAATGCTCAATTTATTCTTTGAGAATAGACTGAGATTAATAATCTGTGTTTACAGGATCGAAATTGGTCCAACCTGCTGTCCAGTTCTCAGTACCGAATGCTCCGATGAAGTTCACCTTGTCAAAATATGAAGCCAAAAGGCTGTTTGTGAAACTAGCACCAGAAAGAAGCATACTGCCACTTTGAGGCATATATGGAACAAGTGTATTGAGTTTCAAATCTCCCATATTAGCCAAGGCTTTGCAACCTGTCTGTGCAAGGAAGAATGTAGAGGAGAACGATGGCTTGTTAAGGTCAAGTGTAACGGGCTTAGTCGTATAATCAGTAACCAGTTTGTCATCGTAAACCTTATTGAAGTCAGTTCCTGTTACGTCCATTCCAGCAAAGATAATATTGTTGAGCGTCAACTTTCCAGCTGTAGCAGCCCCCTGAGTGTCACCTTTCTCGTTGTCCAGGATAAGACCGATAGGATAACCAACAGCAACCGAGTTGAAGCAGTTGAGGTGAGAATCACGACGAATATGCATGGCAGCCTGGAACTTTCCAAGAGAAGAACCATTGTTAGGATACTCTGTACCGCCATTGATGTAATCGGTGGTATTCTGAAAACTGGCATCAACAAACTTAGGACCAACGAATGTCATGTTAGAGAACACAGCTGAAGTGTGGGGATCCACTGTAGAGCCACTAGCATTGTTGTCGCTCTCGAAGCCATTGCTTTGTGATTGGTCAGCAATCCTTGAATCTTTAATACTAAGACCATACTGTACATGGCCACTAAAACCATTGTCGGTATCAAATTCATCGTCCCAACCTTTATATGCAATCAGGTATTTACAATTTACCGAGCCACCAAACCATTCGTATGAGTCATCGTTGCTGTAAGATACCTGAATATGGTCAATCTGTGTGCCACTACCAACTGATCCTAAAGTCAAGCCGTTTATTTCCTGATCCGTCTTGAAAGGGTAACCAGCAAACTCGATGCGCACATAACTCAGGATTCCTGAATTATCAGCATCATTGGTGCCACCATGTTTGGTACGAGGACCACCCTCAATCTGTATCTGGCCCTGATTGTTCTTAGCGTTACCACAGAGGATAATGCCACCCCAATCACCAGGCTTACGCTGTCCCTTGGCTTGTTCTGATGTAAAGACGATTGGTGAAGAAGCATTCCCTTGTGCAAAAAGCTTACCACCTGGTTCCACGATAAGTGCTGCCTTAGTGTCTTTATCGCCCTTAATCACTGTTCCGGGTTCGATGGTCAACTCTGAGCCAGATGCTACATACACCCAACCCTTCAGCAGATAGGTACCCTTCTTAATAGTCTGCTTACCCTTAAATACAAACTCCTGCTCACCGTTACCAATTTGCGATCCATTAGCATCGTTCTCGTTATTGGTGCCGTAGTTGGTGTCTTTTACGAAAAGCAAATGGTCACAAACACTGATTGCGCCATCCTTTGACCATGTGTAAGCCACTGGCTGAGGGGTCGGAGTGTCTGTGGTGTCACTTCCACATGAAGCAAATGTTGCTCCCATAACGAGGATACTCATGTATCCAAATAACTTTAAATTCATTTTCATAATGTTATTATTAAAGTGTGTATAAAATATTCTTTTAGAAATTGTAGACTGCCGTCAGTCCGATATTTCGGCCTGGGCGATAAGAACGGGCTACCTCGGTTATCTTACGTTTGCTACCGTCTGAATAGTCCACGTCTGCAAACTGCTTGTAATTCACTGTTTGTGCAAGCAAGTCACGTACATTTAGTTTTACCTCCCAATGCATACCAAACTTCTTTGTGGCAGTAAGGTCAATGACATCGCGTGGCATCTCATAACTATCAGGAACTCGTGAGTTTACGTCATTTCCGCTAGTCGTACCCTCGCTGCGGCCAACACCAATGATGCGCTTACCGATTCTGTTATAGAGCAGGGCAACATTGAGTTTCAAATGATCATTGTTGTAGAATAATCCTGAATTGATCAAGTATGGAGATTGACCCTGCATGGGGCGATCCTTTTCCTTTGCGCCTGCGGGGAACACCACCTTGCTCTTGATAAGTGAGCCGTTGAACGACCAGCTGAAGTCTGGAAGACCAATGAAATCGAGTTGCTTTTTAAAGTCTAACTCAAGTCCATAGCTATTGGCAGCCTTGGCATTAAGGTAAGAATACACCAAGTCCGTACCACCTGTCACGGTATATGTCCATTCTATAGGTGAGTCGAAGTGCTTGTAGAAGGCTGCAATTGAAATCTGCTCTCCGCGGGAAGGATAGATCTCGTAACGCAAATCCATATTATCTACATAACAGTTGCGAAGGTTGGCATTACCTTGTACGTCAGAGGCAAGATCGAAGTCGTAGTAAACCGACGAAGAAACTTCGCGGAACTCCGGTCTATTCACGCCTCGTCCGTAGGATAAACGCAACTGATTTTTGTCATTAAACTTATAGGTGGTGTTTACTGATGGGAAGAAATCGTCGCCTGTATAGAAAGTGCTTACATGACTCACTTCGTTATCTTTGGTATTGGATACCAACTCCATACGGTTGTGTTCGAATCTTACACCTGCATATACGCTCAACTTGCCAAATGGTAACGTGGCAGCCAAATAGCCTGCACCAAGCGTGTTATGACCTATATAATCATCTCTCATACGACGATGCTCCAAGAGATACAGGCGATCTTCGCCGAAGCTCTCTGAGTTGCTGACGAGAGAAGGGATATCTATAAAGCGGAATCCAACTGGCATTGAGTTTTGTGCTGTGTTCCAGTTATAAATGAATTCACGAGTATTGTATTCACGAGTGCGGTATTCTCCATATGCACCACACTTCAAAGTTGGTTCCCAAGAGCCAAGGCTAAACTTGTGTGTATCACCTACAGAGGCCGAGAAAATATGTTCGTCAAGCTGTGTCCATTCGCGAGAAATATCGTTGCCTGTCATTAATCCTAAAGTGCCATCAGAACTTATGGCATCTGTTATCATATATCTGCGACGATCAGGAACATAGCGATTTGCATAAGCATAACCCACATTCCACAGTACTTCGTCAGAAGCGAGCGTATGCTTACCAGTCAACTGTCCGTTCCAGGTAGTACGACTGCGGTAGTAATACTCAGCCGAATTCTCAGCATCAGACTGTGCCCCTATTCCATCACGCCATGTATAGCGGCTATTTCCAATTTGATTGAAAATGTTTTTCAACTGATATTTGTTTTTGCCGTCTCTCGAAAGGAGCGTAAGATTGAACATAGCACCAATACGAACATTATGATTGTACTGATTGTCTGTAGAACGACGGAGGTAGTTCTCACGGTCATTACGCCAGTCATAGATGCCAAACAGGTTATTCTTCATATTCTCGTACGAGCGATATTCATTGCTATAGTTTAACACAGCAATCATGCCGAGCTTATGGCCGCCTATATTCCAATTCCTGCTTAGGTTTGCACCGAGTTTCAAGTCACCCATTGGTTTGAATGTTTGAGTCATCCAATCATTATTGAAACCATTGTTCAATAGATCCGTGCCATCACCAGCGATAGATCGCAAGGTAGCACTCATGCCACCATTGAGCAAACGCTTACCACCGTCAAAGCCTAGGAAGTCTGTACTAGAACCCTTATAGGTGGTGAAATCTTTGAAGGCCGTCTGTGTGTTCCAATTGCTTCCTGCCTGAAGAGAGAATGAATTTTCGGAGGGAATCTCCTTGGTATTGATCTCGATGAAGCCGCCTGAGTAGTCGGCGGGGTACTCAGGAGAAGGTGTTTTGACAATCATCAAGTTGTCAATTTGGTTGCTGGGTATGATGTCGAACGAAAAAGCGCGCGAATCCGCTTCCGAGCTCGGCACTGCCCCACCATTAATCCAGACATCGTTATAGCGCTGAGACAGACCGCGAACCATAACAAACTTGTCCTCAATGATACTTACACCAGGAATACGACGTATCACTTCACCGGCGTTGGAGTCCTGTGTGAGTTTGATTTCCTGTGCAGAAATATTACTAACGGTTACCTGGCTGTTTTTTGCCATCTGTACCATGGCCACAGCATTATTCTTCTTTTCTACACCTACAACAGATACTTCGTTCAACGTCTTCTCGTCAACCTTCATTGAGACGGTCAAGTCGGAACTGCCATCGGCGGCCGAGGCAACTATTGTCTGAGGCTTATATCCCACGTAGGTAATAACTAATGTATATTTGTTTGACGCATTCAGTCCGTCAAACTTGAACTTTCCATCGATGTTGGTTACTGTTTTCTGATCGGTTCCATTCAAAGTAACCATAGCACCGATAAGCGTTTCATTTGTCTTGGCGTCTACCACAGTTCCCTGAATAGTTTGCGCAAGTGCGCAAGTGGTAGTGAATAAAAGGAGCACTAATGCTACTATAATACGTTTGCAGTCTTTCATTTTTCTTTTTATCGCGTAATTTTCTGAATCCGATGCAAAGGTAAAGCCATGTTATTACACATGTGTTGCACAGGTTTTACAATGCCTTCACAAGATGTTTACAATTATGTTACGAACAAATGGAAGGAACAGGGAATGAGCATAGTAGTAGAAAATGACTTTGAAAAAGATATAAGACACTTAGAACTTGTACCTTATAAGAGCCAATAATCCCTTTGTTTTCTACACTATATATAAGGTAAGCCTCACTTCAACCACAATGGGATTGAAATGAGGCTTACCTAAAATTATTATTGTAATGCTTTTCTTTGTGCTAATATATCAAAAGAACCGCCTTGATTAATTCTCTACAAACTTCTTTGTTGCGCGTAGCTGATGCCGCATAATACTCAAGAACTCCTGACTTTCTTGCAACATATTAAGGTAAACAAGTGTCACCTGCAGTATCTGAGTACTTTCAGCTTCCTGTACACGGTCGAACAATTTCTTCCGTAGAATACTAAGCTCCTCTTTACAATCGTCAGCTTCATCCATGACATCACGATATCTCTCATAATTGATATTCTCGATGTCATCATAAGCACGCTTCATCAATTCGTTGATTTTATTGCGTATCGGTGCGAACTCCTCAATATACTCCTGTGGCAGTGGATTGAAGTTGTTATCTACATGTTCCTTTATAGGATCGAGCATACGACGCAAACAGTAGATGAACTGCTGATTAGAGTTAGCCCCAAGGTGGAACCACGTATTTCGCTCAATGGCAATATCCGCAGGTGACCGCTTTAAGCCAAGCAATTCCTGATGACGATGCTTCCTCAGTTCGGTTTGTTCATTCTTCAAATCAGTCAAACATTTACGAAGCGCACGAACATCCTGATGAGCGAAAGCATCCGTGATGCGGTTGAATTGTTGCAAAGCGAATTGGTTAACATAACCCTGTGTCTTGCCCACTTTCTTACGTAGCATGTCCCAAACCAGCTCAGGATCATGCGTACGCATCATCAAACTGTAGGCACTCGGTTTGCTCTTTTCTGCCACTTTCTTCGCAAAGTTGCGATTAGAATTAACAAGTGATGCCGCCACAGCTATCATAAACAAAGCCTGAACAATGATTCCGCCATAGAACATGATTACAGCGACAATAGCACAAGTGATAAAAGCTACGCCTGCCGTGATAAACCAGCCACCTATTACGCTAATCACGCCAGTAACACGGAACACGGCACTTTCACGGCTCCATGCTCTATCTGCCAAACTCGAACCCATGGCTACCATGAAAGTAACGTATGTTGTAGACAATGGCAACTTATAATTGGTGCCGATTGTGATAAGCATGGCACTCAAAACCAAGTTGACTGATGCACGCACCATATCGAAAGCAGCGCCTTCATCGATAATTGCCTCCTTGCGATTAAAACGACTATCAATCCAGTTAAGGAGGCTTTGAGGTAAGATACTCTCTATCCAGCTGTTGCTATTTTGGCTTACACGTACAATACCCCGGGCTGCACTTGATGAGCCAAACATTTCATCTCCTTCGTCCTGACGGCTCAAGTCCACGGAAGTCTTAATCACTTTATGCGCTTTCTTCGAGGTTGCCATAGCAATAATCATCACTATACCCGCAGCCAGCAGATAAAGAGGCGGTGTCTTAGCACTCTCCATGAGAGAACCCATCATAAACTCAGAAGGCGAAGCGCCATTGCCATTGGCCATGAAATCCTGAAAAGAATCCAAGCCGGCGAGAGGCACACCGATGAAGTTCACTAAATCATTGCCTGCAAAAGCCATTGCCAATGCAAAAGTTCCCATGAGCACGACAAATCGGAAGATTTTTACACCAAGCAAGTGCATGACCTCCATGACAACCGTAGAAATGATGAAGGTGTAGACCAACAGCATATCAGTGTTAGCTGAAATATAGTCTCGTGCTGAGTCCGGAATGTATGGACTGTTACCAAATCCTTTGAGGAAGATGAAATAAGCGAGCGTAGTAAAAGCAATACCACCGAATATACCGATCGCATAACGAGAGTGCTGCTTATAATTAAAGGTAAAGACTACGCGAGAGATCCACATCACTATCACACCGAAAAAGAAGGCAATACCTACGCTGACGAAAATGGCGACTATCACTTTAAGGGCTTGACTCGTATTTAGTAGGTCGCTATAGTCAAGACCAATGCCGCTCAGCATCTTTACAGTAGCTAGGGCAAACGTACCACCAAGCAACTCAAATACAAGAGATACGGTAGTAGAAGTGGGCATTCCCAATGAATTAAACACATCGAGGATGAGCACATCAGTTACCATGACGGCCAAGAAGATGGTCATAACTTCCTCAAAAGAATAATGAATTGGAGTCATTATGCCATGCCTTGCGACATCCATCATGCCCGAAGACATCACAGCTCCAATCACTACACCAAAAGAGGCAATGATAAGTACTGTACGAAACTTTGCTGCCTTTGCGCCGATGGCCGACTGCATAAAGTTGACAGCATCATTGCTTACCCCCACAAACAAGTCAAAAACTGCCAAGCAAAGCAGAAAAAGGACAATAATTAAATATATCGTACTCATAACAAAAGAGTTAACAGAATAAAATCTATGCAAAATTAATCATAGTTTTTTTTGGAACTTCTAAAAACATGTTACAATTCTGTTACATCATTACCTAATGTGAGCATTTAAAAGATTAGAGGGCAAAACGGAAGTATTTCGATAATAATCAGTAACTTTGCGACCGATAATCAACGGCAAAAATGATACTTAATCTATGAATATCGAGAAGAAAAAGATTGTTCAGGAGATTCGCGATTACCTGATGATTGCTATCGGAATGATATCTTACTGTATCGGATGGATCCTTTTTCTACTGCCCAATGAGATTCCAACAGGTGCCGTACCGGGAATCGCATCTTTGCTATTTTGGGCAACCGGCATCCCCGTACAAGTTACTTACCTGGCCATCAATGGCCTCTTGTTGATAGCTGCTCTCAAGATTTTGGGAGCCAAGTTCATGTTTAAGACTATCTACGCGGTAGCTGTATTGACTTTGGCCACAACGTATGTGCAGACTGCCACAATGGATGTACATTTGCTTCAAGACCAACCCTTCATGGCAAGTATCATAGGTGCCATCTTCTGTGGATCAGGCATAGGACTCGGCTTCGCCTTTCATGGTTCTACAGGAGGAACAGATATCATTGCAGCCATTGTCAACAAATATAAGGACATTTCCCTTGGGCGTGTCATAATGTTATTAGACATTGTCATCATCACCTGTTCTTATTTGGTGTTTCAGAACTGGGAGAAAGTTATTTATGGATATGTTGTGCTCAGTGTTACAAGTTTCTGCATTGACCAAGTCTTTCAGTCTATGCACCGTAGCGTGCAGTTTTTCATTATTTCCGACAAGTACAAGGAGATAGCTTCACGTATAGCCGTTTATCCCCACCGCGGTGCAACCGTTCTCGAGGCGCATGGATTTCACACGGGTCACGAGGTAAAGATGCTGTTCGTAATGGCAAAACGGCGCGAAAGCGATATAATATTTTCTATTATCAGGGAGATAGACCCTAAGGCATTTGTTACACAAAATACCGTTATTGGCGTATATGGCGAAGGCTTTGACCAATTCAAGGCAGCCATGCCACTTCGTTATCGTTCCAATAAGCTTACCCCCGAGCAGCAGGCATTGCTTGGAAAATAATCGCTATTACCACTCCGTGAATGTAATACTGTAGCTTCATGGATCATCACAAATTACATTATTTGAGGACCCTTACTAGTCAAGGGGAGCACCAGCAGCAAGACTTCAAATATCGTGTTCAGGATGCCAATAAGCTCGCACGATCTGTGTCGGCTTTTGCCAATACAGATGGTGGACGGCTATTGATTGGTGTTCGTGATGACGGAACCCTCTCTGGGGTACACAGCGAAGAAGAAATTTTTATGCTGGAAAAGGCTGCAAAGGGTTCATGTAAGCCAGCATCTGACATTGCTTTCGATACCATCAACGCGGAAGGGCACACTATCGTCATCGCCAATATTCCGAAAGCAGTACGCCGCCCAGTACTTGCCCCTAATGAACATGGACGTAGAACAGCCTATGTACGCATCAAAGATGAGAATATAGCAGCTTCACCCATCCATTTGGAGATATGGAAACAAGACAGAGCCTCAACGGTAATAATGACCTACAGCGATGAGGAGACACGACTCATTGAAACGCTAAGTCTTAACAAGGGAGAGACCTTGAACCGCCTTGTACGTCTTTCTGGGCTAAGCAGATACAGAGTCATCAAGTCGTTGGCACGTTTCATACGTTACGACATTGCCAAGATTATTTACGAAGATGGACGTTTTGTCTTCGAACTCGCCCCCAACCCTCGGTCATAACGCGCCATAGACCGACGATCGATTATAGGGAATTCCCCATCCTACCATAGAGTTTCGACCCACAGACCAACCTTGAAAAGCTCTATCTTTGTACCAAAAACATCAACCAATCAACAACCATCGTACCATGCATAAAAGCATTTTCGCACACACCCTCATCGCATTGTTCACATCGTTTTTGCTTTCTTCCTGTGCCTCAATGGGCCTTTTGGGAGGAAATGGGGCATTGACAAAGATAGAACGCGGCCAAACAAAACAAGAAGTCAATGCCATCATGAAGACTTCACCAGACTATCGCCGCTTTATGGAAGACGGATTGGAACAATGGGAATACCACACCAATCTGGCGATAGATGGAGATTACGATGTCATTCTCATTGGCTTCAGAGATGGCAAGGTGGTCGCCATGGACTCCTTCCGCTACCATTCTCCCCAAATTATAGTACCGGAACAAAAACGGGAGTGACGACAATCCCGTAGGAAGACAGTCAATTCATTCATTCTGGATTTCTTATCAGGTTAGCATAATCATTTTCCTGATGATTATTAGAGACTGGGCATCATAGCCAAAAAAATCTTTTTATAGTAATAGGATGCACACATCTCCCCACAGTTTAGGTTAATTGCACCTACCCCCTTCTATTCCCCTGTCAAATCACACCATAGTTCTCATGCCGTGATTCAAATTGATTCACGTCATCATTCAAATTGATTCACGCGGTAAAACAAATTGATTTACTCCGTGAATCAATTTGAATCACACTCTTAAATATATGCTTTGGCAATGAAGTAAGATATGTTTGGCTGACTATCTTATTGCAGCACAGGCCATCCATCTACCCACTTGATACTCTTTTGGATGAGCACCGATTGCCCATTGAGTGCCATGCTATAACCATGACAGATAAAAAGGTCACCATCGGGGAAATGATATGCGGCAGAATGTCCAGCTGCTTCGAATTCCTTTTTATCGCCATCGATGACAGGAGTGCCACCACCTTCGGTCATAGCTATGCCCTCCTTATCAAAATATGGGCCGTCAACTGTTTCGCTTCGGCCGACTACTACCCGATAGCTGCTTTGCATACCGCGACAGCAGTAGTCCCAACTCACAAATAAATAGTAGTAGCCACCGTTCTTGATAATAAAGGGAGCTTCAATGGCATTGACACCAGCATACTTGGAAGTTGGATTCACGGCATCCACAGGTGCATTGTTACCATAACGTCGAGCGATGGTACGAGGCTGCGCTGCAAGACGCAAGGTTGCATCCCCATTACCATTCTTGACCTCTTTAAGTGGAGCAAACTGGATTCCATCCCAGAAAGAACCCCATGTGAGCCAAAGGTTGCCGCAGTCATCTTCTACAAAGTTTGCATCGATGGCATTCCACTGATCACGCCCCTCACGGCTTGAAACAAGGCAGCCTTCGTCTTTCCAATCGCCTTTGGCCAATGACGATGCGGAGAGAAGGCCAATGGCGGAAGTGTTCTTTCCAAAAGTTGAGCAGCTATAAGCCATCCACCAGCGTCCGTTCCACTTAATAACGTCGGGCGCCCAGATATGACTTTTGAACCCAGAAACACTATCTTGAGTCCAAGCGGGAATGGTCTTTAACACACCATCGCGATAGACCGTCCAAGTCTTTCGGTCCGATGATTTCATTGTCCCAATATTGAGGCCAGTATAAAAAGCATAATAAACATTGTCTTCATAAGCCATAACCGGATCATGCACAAAAGCTGTGTCAGTCTTGAAAATCACAGGCCGCACAGGGCGTTGTCGTTGTTGGGCTAAGCAGTTCGTTGCTATTAAAGCAAGGAAAAGAAAGGTAGTCGTTAGTTTGGTCATTATAGTTGATGTTGTTTGTTTGCTCTGACGAAGTGATGGTTGATTCGAGTAGTTCGTCTCTTAAAAAGCTTTGCAGTAGGATGATTTGGTTTCAACTTTGCTGTGATAAGCAACATCACTGCACCGACAATAAGCACAAATCCGAGCGTAATGGGAGGAGTGAGCACATCACCAAAAGCAACTATGCTGACCACCATTGCCGTAAGGGGTTCAAAGGCACCAAGAATAGCTGTCAATGTGGGGCCTATCAGCTTGACGGCAGGAATGAGCATTACATTGCTCAATGCCGTACAAACAAGTCCCAACATAAGTAGATTGATAAGCATTCCTCTGCCACGAATAGGCTCCACCCCTCCATCAAAGAAAGCTGCAAAGGCAATAAAGAAGAGTGATCCTAAGAGAAACACATAGAATGTAAGCTTAAGGCTTCCCATATTGCGAACACGCATATGGGACAAAGCTACCATATAGAAAGCATAGAATATGCCTGAGGCCAACTCGAAAGCCACACCCATGGGCTGGGTATGCCCATCGCCTCCCAAGCCTGACATGCACCCCACACCTAGGAAAGCCAATACCATAGCAGTGATCGTAGACCAAGAGAACTTCTCGTGATACATAATGATCATCAAAACTTCGGTCCAGATAGGATACGAAAACACCAAAGTGGTAGCTGGACCACTCGGCATATACTGATATCCGAATAGCATGAGCATGGCGGAAGCGTCATAGAGCAAGGCAAGCAAGGCTATCTCCATGAGTTCATAGCGACTGACTTTAAGATAGACGCGCCTCCAAAGCAATACGCCCAAAAGACCTAAGCAACCAAATACAAAGCGGTAAACCATGATCGAAGGGGTACGCATGGATACTGACCCCGTCATGACGGGGATAGAAAACAAGGGTATTAAGCCAAACGCCGTGGCCGAAACCCATCTACTGGAAAAGCCTTTGATGGTATCATTCATGATTTAATAGAGTAGAACAAGACCTGCAAAGGCAGCGTAACAAATCATTTTGATAGGATTGATCTTGAGCCACATCGTACCCGCAAAGGTAGCAATGAACAGAGCAATACTAATATAAAATTGCCAAGGATTATCTATTGGTGATGAAAAATTATCCGTATTCAAAAGCAACAATGTTGCAGCGGCAAGCAAACCAACAACAGCCGGGCGCAACCCTGAGAAGATACTCTGTACAGCTGCGGTCTTCATGTACCTCATAAGCATCTTGCTGATGACTATCATGAGTATGAATGAAGGCAGGGTGATTGCAAAAGTGGCCACTGCAGAGCCAAGAACGGAGAGTCCAATACCCATGCCTGAGTTGTGAATAACTGTATAACCGCAATAGGTGGCGGAATTGATACCAATGGGGCCTGGTGTCATCTGTGAGATGGCGACTATGTTGGTGAACTCTGCTGAGGAAATCCAATGGTGACGAATAACAATCTCTGTTTGGATGAGTGAGAGCATGCCATACCCTCCACCGAACCCAAAGAGTCCGATTAGAAAGAACGTTGTAAAGAGCGATAGGAATATCATAGCCTACAAACTTACTTCAACACTTTACCGTAAAAATACCCACCCACGCCTGCAGCGATGATAATCCAAATAGGATTAACATGGAATGCCCAGATGAGCAATGCCGAGGCAATAGGAATCCAGAAGTTGGAGAGATTAATTTGCGCCTCCTTTGCCATGTTGAATGTTGGTACAGCAATGAGTGCGACCACAGCTGGACGGATACCACGAAACATGGCAGCTATCCAGCCAACATTCATAAACTGATGGAAAAACATGGCAATGAAAAGGATGATAAGGAAAGACGGGAGTGCAGTTCCTACGCTAGTACTGACCGCTCCCCATCGTCCGCGTAGCTTATAGCCAATAAATGTGGCTATGTTGATTGCAAACACACCTGGGCAACTCTGTGCCACGGCTATCAAATCAAGGAATTCGGACTTCCCAATCCACTTGTTCTTGTCCACCACTTCCGCTTCAATGAGTGGAATCATGGCATATCCTCCACCAAGGGTAAAAAGCCCAATCTTAAAGAATGTGGTGAAAAGGAGAACATCAACTGACCTTGCAGCCTTTCCCGAACTGTTTATTAGAGGGGCAGACTGTTGACTACCCTCTCCCATATTGGAAGTTTGAGCATCGGTCGAAGTTGTCTTCAACTCCTTGTGTTGTATATCCGTTTCAGTCGCTGTCATACTTTGCCATTAGCTTTTCAGCACCTCCTCCGTTATGGAAGAGGCACTGAATAGGCTACTATTTCTTTGACTCGATCCAACGTCTTGCATTGACGAAGGCTTCAATCCAAGGTGTCACATCATCATTGAGGTGATCAGTAGGATATGTAGCACACTGCCAAGGGAAGATGGCACGCTCTGGATGTGGCATCATTGCAAGGTGACGACCATCGTCCGAACATATTCCGGCAACGTTATAGTCACTCCCATTAGGATTGCCAGGGTATTCAGCATAGTTATATTTGGCAACAACGTTATAGTGGTCTTCTGCCTCTGGTAGGTAGAAACGGCCTTCTCCATGTGCCACCCAAATGCCAAGTTTGCTACCGCTAAGACCACCAAGCATCACACTTTGGTTTTGTGGGATAGCCAAGCCAAGGAACTGGCTTTCAAACTTCTGACTTGCATTGTGCGTAAGATGTGCCCGATGCTTGTGATCTGGGTTGATAAGGTTCAACTCTTCCATAAGTTGGCAACCATTACATATGCCCAAGCTAAGGGTGTCCTCACGTGCATAGAACTTGTCCAAAGCCTCCTTTGCCTTAGGATTGTAAAGGAAAGCCCCAGCCCATCCTTTGGCAGAGCCAAGAACATCGGAATTAGAGAAACCACCGCAGAAGACGATCATGTTCACTTCTTCCAAAGTTTCACGTCCGCTTATAAGGTCTGTCATCATCACATCCTTTACTTCAAAGCCTGCCAGCCATAGCGTATAGGCCATCTCGCGATCGCCATTCGTACCCTTTTCACGAATGATTGCAGCCTTGGGACAAGCCTGTGCTTCCTTGTTCTGCCATCTCTCAGGGTTTAATCCTAGGTTTGCAAACATGCCTTTGAAGTTAGGATTGAACTTCGTTTCGACTGGCATCTTCTTGTAGTTTTGGAAGCGTTTACGGGCCATACCGTTCATGCTCTGCTTTGTATCGAGCAGATAGGAAGTACGATACCACGTGTCACGCAGGCTATCGATGTCGAACTCATGACTGAATTCATCCTTCACCACCACCATTTTGCGTTCCTTTGGTGTTGGGTAAGCTATCTTGGCGAATCCGATTCCATTATCTTCGAGATACTCGCGGAGTTCCTTTTTATGCAGGTCGGACACCTGAATCACAACTCCAGGGTTCTCTGCAAAGAGCATCTTTACAAGGTCATCACCCTCTCCTCCAAGGTCATGCAGATTGACATGCAGGCCTCCTTCTGCATTGGCAAAGGTCATTTCGAGCAGCGTTGTGATAAGTCCGCCAGCAGAAATATCATGTCCAGCCATAATCCAGCCTTTCTTGATGAGTTCCTGAATGGCATTGAAGCAATCAGCAAAGTACTCTGGATTTTTGACCGTTGGAACATCGCTGCCAATCTTTCCCAAAGTTTGTGCAAAGGCAGAACCGCCCAAACGTTGCTCATCAAAGCTAAAATCAATATAGTATAAGGATGAATTCTTGTCATTAACCAACACTGGACTGACTGTCTTACGTACGTCACTGATCTCTGCTCCACTGGTTACGATCACTGTTCCCGGTGCAATAATCTTGCGACCATCGGGATATTGCTGGCTGAGAGATAGCGAATCCTTGCCTGTTGGCACATTAAGGCCAAGGCTGCAACAGAAATCTGACAGTGCCTGAACGGCGGAATAGAGTCGAGCATCCTCTCCTTGCTGACTGCGGCAAGGCCACATCCAATTGGCACTAAGATTCAAATTCTGTACCGGATAAGGATGTTGCTGATCAGTTGCGACCACTGCCCACACAATATTAGTAAGACTTTCAGCCACACTCAAAACGCTGCCTGCTGCTGGATCTGCCAACCCTGCCTGTGGAGCATGTCCCAACGCCGTTGCAATACCTTGTTTACCACGATAGTCTAAAGCCACAACACCGCAGTCGCTGAGTGGCAATTGTATTTGTCCTTGTGTCTGTTGGCGTGCCACACGACCCGTTACCGAACGGTCAACCTTATTGGTCAACCAGTCCTTGCAGGCTACTGCCTCCAACTGAAGCACATTATTCAGATAATCATCAAGGTTACCCACGGTATAGTTGGCATCCTCGTAGGTGTGCACAACCGTCTCGTCGCGCATGATCGTCTTGGGAGAATGACCGAACATTTGGGTCACATCAAGATCAAATGGCTTTACGCCATCACCTTGAGCAAAGCTGAAATGAGCATCGCCCGTCGTCTCTCCCACTACATATAGCGGAGCGCGTTCACGTTCAGCAATACGCTGTACGTGGTCCAAATGTGTCTCGTCTATGAGCAAGCCCATTCGTTCCTGTGACTCATTGGCTATGATTTCCTTTGCACTCAGAGTCTTGTCACCAATAGGAAGTTTAGTCATGTCTATCTCACCACCGCAATCCTCGACAAGTTCGGACAAACAGTTGAGATGACCAGCAGAGCCATGATCATGGATGGAAACCACAGGATTCTCGTTCTCTTCCACAAGGGCGCGTACTAGGTTATAGGCACGTTTCTGCATCTCGGGGTTGGCGCGCTGTACGGCATTCAACTCAATGCCATTGCTATAACGTCCTGTATCTACTGACGACACAGAGCCACCACCAAGTCCAATGCGGTAGTTGTCACCGCCGACAACAACAATCTTGTTACCCGTCTTAGGCTCTTTTTTCAAGCAGTCGCGCTTTTTGCCAAAGCCAACACCCCCTGCCAACATGATAACCTTATCGTAAGCAACTTCATTTGAACCTTCCAAAGTAATTGGAGTGCCATCAGTTGATGTCGTGGTATCGCCTTCTTGCTGGTCATATTCAAATGTCAGCAATGATCCTGTGATAAGCGGCTGCCCAAACTTATTACCAAAATCGGATGCACCATTAGATGCCTTGATAAGGATTTGGTCAGGACTTTGATACAGCCAAGGTCTTGATGGAATAGACTTCACCCATGGACGATCGCCTAAATTGGCATAAGACTCGATACTGCCCTTCCCTTCTGAAGCTGAGCTAGTGCCGGCAATGCTTGATGTACTCCTTGGGTAACTTGTCATGTACACAGCAGTTCCAGCGATAGGCCAGCTGCCAGTGCCACCTCCCATACGGTCACGGATCTCACCACCAGTACCTGTTGCCGCACCATTGAATGGCTCCACGGTTGTGGGGAAGTTATGCGTCTCGGCTTTAAGAGAAATGACACTCTCTATGGGCTCAATATGAAAGTAGTCGCTTGTGCTCTGATCGGCAGGAGCAAACTGCTCAATCGTAGGTCCTTGAGCAAAGGCTACATTGTCCTTATAGGCTGACAATATCTTTCCAGGATTCTCCTTTGTGGTTTTTTTGATGAGTTGGAAAAGACTGGATTCACGCTCTTCCCCATCAATAATAAAGGTTCCTCCAAAGATCTTATGACGGCAATGCTCCGAGTTGATCTGAGCAAAGCCGAAAATTTCAGAGTCAGTCAATGGCCTGCCATTTTCCTTTTCAATCTTATTTAGATATTCTATCTCTTCAGGGCTTAATGCCAAACCTTCTTCCTCGTTAAATTTCTCGATATCCTCCACGTGCTTAATGGGCTCAGGTTGGTGGTTAACAGAGAAAATGGTCTGGTCCAAACCCAAGTACATTCGTTGCAACATGGTGTCATATTCTACATTCTCGTGCTCCACGGGAAAGTACTCCTCAATACGAGAAATGCCGGTGAGACTCATATTCTGGGTAATCTCAACGGCATTTGTACTCCATGGAGTGATCATCTCGCGACGCGGCCCTACGAAAAAGCCTTCGAGCTTTTGGTCTGTCAATAGCTGTGCATCGCCAAAGAGCCAACAGAGGGCCTGCGCTTCCTGCTCACTGAGTTGGTGTTCTGTTTCGGTGGCAATGATAACGTCCTTGGGAGTCTTGAAGAAGAGAATCATAATCTTTCTAATTTAAATAAGGTGTAATAAGATGCTGCAAAGGTACGAAAATTGCAAAACCAAACCAAGCCTTTACCAATCCTTTTTATATTTTATCGGCCAGCCGATGATCACTTCGGTATAGTCTGCTTTTGGATAATGGGCCTTCACGTCAATGCCAACCGAAAGTCCACCAAGCTTCTGGATAGCACAATGCAGACCAATGCACTCATAACATGGAGTTTCCACTTGTCGGGCATTGTCACCCATGTGCCTATATATAGATACCATCCATGTGACATATCAACGAACAAATTGTGATAGTAGACACGGTGTTTGCAGATAAGCCATATGACCATGGACAGTGCTTTATATAGATGCCCTGCTGCCTATATATATAACCAATACCAGCAGACAGGATGTAATCAGCCTCCCAGTGTCTTGTACGCAACAATGGGCGTGCAAACAACGCAAATCCGGTCAGGACATTACCCGTTTTCGAGGTATAATCCACAGGTTCTAGCAATCCCCACGCTGGATCTTGATCTCGGTGCATGGTTACCCCTCGATTGAGATGATAGCGCAGGCCGGCAGTAAATACAGGGTAACCATAGTCCTGTGCATAGGCATCGCTATCCTGAGGAAGGGCAGCATATCACATCCCTACTTGCACAGCCATACAAGTTTTGTTTTTAAGCCACTTCTTTTCATACTCATCTGCGGTAATGGCCATCCCTAGCACTAGTAACAGTTCAGCGCCCCAGCAATATTGTCGTATTGTGTCTTGATCAGCAGCAATAACCAAGAACTGTGACATTAGACAAAGGAATATAGTTGAAAGGGACCCATTCAATGGCAATTGATACGAAAAAAATAATTTTTGATATCTATTATCAGCTTTCAAGCGATAGCTTTTCCAGCAATGTAGAGTATCGGAAGAAATATGAGATTAGCGTAAACACATCTTTATTCCTGGCACCACATAGTAACTTGATTGTTTTTTATAACGTATGCATTAACTACCAAAGTCATACAAAGTTATGCAAAACTTAAGACCATGACGAACAAAAGGGTCTCAAATGTGTTTGTGATTCAATCTACTTCATCGAGTGAATCAATTTGAATTACTCAGTGAATCAAATTAAATTACGCTGTGATTCAATTTGAAACACTCGATGAAACAAATTGAATCACTATCCCAACTGGCCGAGATCGGCTATAAATAAAAGAATGATGAAAGATTAATAGTTAGCTATCTTTCTTCCGTCAAGAATAACTACACCGCGGTATGAGGGATTGACACGCTGCCCTGCCAAATTATAACAATCAGTAGTACCGTCATCCAGTCCGATTGGGAGGACGGCTACAGAAGTCTCTGATGAAATATTTGGCACCAGAAAGGAATAATTATCGGCAATCGAGCTTTTCACACGTAAATAGGCTTCTCGGGCTTGAAGCATGGTATCTGCGTCTATGCGCTCAAAGTTACCAGTGGTCCCCAGCACATAGTTGGTATATTCCGCACCTTCAACTGTCTCTTTCGGACTGATGGTCTTCGTGTCAAGCAACCCAACAAGAGCATTTTCGAGCTGCCTCTGCAAACCTTCAGCGATAAGAATACTGTCTTTTGCAGCAGTCGTGACTCCATTCCTGGTGCGGAGCACTACCCCTTCGCCCTTGCCTACCTGCATGAGTCGAGAGAGAGTCAGGACGCCATCTGTCGACACCGTAGCCTTATATGCCTCAAGAGAGTCTGTCTTTGCAGTACTGAAGTCAAGGTCCTTGGTTGCACAGTAGGTCGTAATTCCTGTTGCAGGGGTTGCAAGCGGCTTAAGCTGACGTGTACTGTTTCTAGGGTCGTGGTCAGTAACCATGATCTTATAAAGATAGGAAACGCCACCCGATGCAGTAAACTCGGCATTGACCGGCATTGTATAGCTATCTTGAACCCAGTAGATACTCTCCACGACACCAGTCGAAACGGTGTCCCCAGCGATGACATCGAGGTTTGCTTTGGATGCGTCCGTGGCAACGATACCACGAATGGTGCCTGCCTTTGCTGTACCACCCTTAATATAAATAAACTGTCCTGGTTTTACATTGGGTATGATAACCTTGGCCTCACTGCTTACGAAGCATATGGCGTTCTGCGTTGGATGTACCCCCAGACGATTATCACGCGACACCGTAAAACGCAGTCCTCGGGTCTCCGGAAAGGCGTAGCCATTGAATGACAGCTCGGCATTGGTCATGGCATAATTGTTGCGATAGCCATACCCGCTATTGTAATTAGTGTAGCTTGCCAACCAAGCAATGGTCTCTGCGCTCCAATTAGACAGAGTGAAGTCCCATTGATTAATGGGGTTGAGGTTCACTTGCTCGGTTACGACATCATTGTCAGGTTTCACTATCTCTATCTTCTCTCCTTCCACAGCGCCAATATCGACAAACTGATTGTAAGCACGCTTGCCAAAATATTCGGTCCACTCGGCATTGAAGTGGAGATTATCCGAACGTAATCCGGCATCGCTAAGATCGATGACATAAACGTTGGGTAAATCATGCCCCAGTCTTATCTGAGCATCTTCGACAACCGAACTATACTGGTTGCTACTTCGAGGTACTGTCCCCATGACAAAAGGCAACGTGAGATCAGCCTGGTCTCCCGTAACCTTGTATATCTCGCCACGCAAGTAATTGATTAGATCGCGTAAGTTGTCATAGTAGGCCGATGCGGCCTTTCGGTCACTTTCGCCTTGGTGCCATAGAATGGCCTTCACGTCATAACCCTGTGATAGTTTGGCAAGCACGCTGTCGGCTAGCACCTTGAAACCCTCGGTGAGCGACTTTGCAAGTGACGTTCCCGTACCCACTGTACCGCGATAAGCACGCGCTGTATCTAAGTAAGTCTGGCTTGCGTTCCAATAAGGAATCTTCTCTACGGTCTGCCCCAATGCGATGGCAGTACCTCCATAGGCACATTTGATGCTATAAAAATCAGCATTCAGCGCCTTCTCTATCCAATAGTTGGTTACGTCACTGAAGGCAAAACGCCCTCCCTCAGTTGTCGAATTGAAGACACGATCATAAAAATTGGTGCGCTCCACAGAGGTAACATTGGCAAAATGCAGATAGTCGTAACCGCCTTGCATGTAACTTGGCAAACCTTCGGTGATATATGCACGTCCATCAGCATTTGACTGTCCTGCCGATATATAAACGCTTGCTGGCTTCTGCTGGGCAACAATGTGAAGCCCACAGACCATTGTCAATAGTAGGAAAAGATATCTTTTCATTGGTTATTAAGTAGGTTTATAATGATTTGATGTGCGGACAAAGATACGGTTTTCAAGCATTTAGCCCCTTTGATTTTTGTCCTAAAAAGGACTATTTCCTTTAATTTTTGTCAGTCTTGTCAACCATTAGAGCATAATGGACATATTTTGAGGTCTGTTTGCATTCCAATTCAATTGAAAACTGCTAACTTTGGCTACGAAATGACTTTACCTAAATTGTTAAACTATACAATGAAAAAAAATCTTTTGGTCTTGCTGGCAGCTATTCCGTGTATAGTATCAGCACAAAAAGCAGCTCCAATGATGGGATGGAGTTCTTGGAATACCTATGGTGTGCATATCAGTGAAACATTGATTTGTCATCAAGCTAAGTGCATGGCAAATAGTGGACTCAAGGCAGCAGGGTACACATTTATTAATATTGACGATGGCTTTCAAGGAGGTCGCGATAAGGATGGCAATCTAAAGATCAACCCATACCGTTTTCCCAAGGGACTCAGACCAGTAGCTGACTTCATTCATGCTCAAGGCTTGAAGGCAGGAATCTACTCTGATGCAGGACGTAGTACTTGCGGCAACTTTTACAATAATGACACGCTTTCAACTAATGTGGGCCTCTATGACCACGACGATCAGGATGCACTGTACTTCTTTAAAACCCTAGGATTCGACTTTATAAAAGTCGATTTCTGTGGAGGAAGTGCCCATCAGAACCACGATAGCTTGCAACTGGACGAGTGCGAGCGTTATACAGCAATTCGTAAGGCCATCGATGGCACAGGGCGGAGAGATGTTCAATTGAATGCTTGCAGGTGGGCCTATCCTGGTACCTGGGTGAGTGGAGTGGCCGATAGTTGGCGAACAACAGGAGACATCAACGATAGTTGGCGATCGGTACGCGGAATATTGAAGGAAAATCTCTATCTATCGGCTTACCAAAGCGATGGACATTACAACGACATGGACATGCTGGAAGTGGGTAGAAGCATGAGTTTGGAGGAGGACAAGACCCATTTTGGCCTATGGTGCATGATGGAAAGTCCATTGCTGATTGGTTGCGACTTAGAGAAGATCAGACCTCAAACAATGGAGTTGCTCACCAATCCGGAGCTTCTTGCATTGAGTCAGGCCGGCCCACATCAGCAAGCTTATCCTGTGGCAAAGTCTGCTGGATGCTATATTCTCGTAAAAGACGTAGAGGCAATTGGCGGTCAGAAACGTGCCGTAGCATTTTATAATCCAGAAGATAAAGAAGCCACAGCCACGTTAATGTTTAGGGATGTAGATCTTGGAGGAAAAGTATCTGTACGCTCCGTGTTCATGCGCAGGGAGGTTGGAATGTTCAATGGCGATAAGATGCAAGTGGTAGTACCCGCCCATGGTTGCCGTATCTTTGTGCTTACCGGCGGCCAGCGTCTTGACAGACAACACTATGAAGCTGAGACTGGTTACATCAGCAGCTATCAAGAGCTATGGAATAATCAGGCCAGAAAAACAGGAATCTACGAATATGACGATCAGTGTAGCACGGGAATGAAGGCTACATGGCTTGGCTACTCTCCCGAGAACAGTCTGCAATGGCAGCATGTCAATGTAGCGAAAGCCGGTGAATATACGCTTGCCATTGCTTATTTGTCACCCGAAAGCAGGCAATTCACAGTGAGCGTAAACGGTCAAGACATTCAGACAGTTACTGTCAACAATAAAGGTATAGTAGAAATTAAAGCCAGATTACAAACTGGAAACAATATCATTAGCTTAAGAAACGACACCAATTGGATGCCAGACATTGATTATATGGACGTAAGCCACTAAGCCTTCAATGTACTAAAATGATGTCAAAATGGCCTGGAAATTCGTTGTTTGCTGTTAAATAATTTTAATGACGAGCAACATTTGGGTTATTCTAGCGTCTATGTCAATGAATGGGTGAGGTATGTACTCACTAGAATAACAGAATTAAGGAAATAATTTTAAGCAAATAAGGATATGAAGAAACAGACATTATTACTGACTATGATGGCCGGTGTGCTACTCGTTTCGAGCTGCGCAAGCAAAAAAGATTTGGTGAATTGCCAGACTGAAAATCGCGAATTGACTGCCAATTATCAGGATACTCGTGAAAAGTTGGCCGCATCACAGACTCGCGTCTCATCGTTGGAGGACCAGTTAGCACAACAGAAAAAGGACAACGAGGCACTTCAAATGAGTCTCAACAAAAGCCTTTCCAACACCAGTGACAACAATATCAATATCTCAAAGCTCGTAGATCAGATTAACGAGTCAAACCAGTATATCCGTCATCTTGTAGAAGTGAAGACCAAAAGCGACTCTCTCAACATGGTGCTTACCAACAATCTGACACGCTCTTTGAGTCGTGAGGAGATGAAGGAAGTGGATGTTCAGGTGCTCAAGGGTGTGGTTTATATTTCCCTTGCCGATAATATGCTCTACAAGAGCGGTAGTTATGAGATCAACGATCGCGCCCAGGAGACACTAAGCAAGATAGCCAAGATAATCACTGACTATAAGGATTATGACGTGCTCATCGAAGGTAACACGGATAATGTGCCTATCAACAATAGCTCAGCCATGATGACAAACATCCGCAACAATTGGGACTTGTCCTCGCTAAGAGCCTCATCGGTGGTACAATATCTCATCGACCATTTCGGAGTAGCACCCAAGAGACTGACTGCTGGTGGCCGTGGCGAGTTTAATCCTATCGCAACGAACGACACCGAACTTGGTCGTCAGCGCAACCGTCGTACTCAAATCATCATCACACCGAAGTTAGATCAGTTCATGGATTTAATTGACAAGGCACCTGACGACAACAAATAGAAACCACCTCTTACCCTCCTCTATTGACACATTGAGGGTAAAGGGGCAAAAGTAAGCTTTCTATAACTCACCATACAAATATTAAGGGCGCGCATCATAATGATGCGCGCCCTTTTATTTTTCTTGCTTGTCGAGAGTATTTATCTAAATCTCGAGACTGCCATATTAGGTTTTAGAACTCAATTATCAAAGTCGCTTTTGGAGCAAGTTGAATGTTCTTTGTCAAGTCTATGGTATTACCGGTAATTATATCTTTGGCAGTAGCGTGACCAGCGAGGAACTCAGCATATCGCGAAATCTGTAGTTCATTGTTGGCACGCTTCCCATTCAGAATGATCATTACGGTGTGGCCGTTGTGCTGACGAGCAACAACATAGATACCCTTATAAGGGATAAACTGAGTCATAGTGCCCTCTGATACAACGGCATTGCCTTGTCTCCAGTGAAGTAGACTGCTAATCCATGTGAAAATTGCGTTCTGATCGGCTGAGCGACCTTCAGCGGTGAAGCAGTTATGAGCATCGCCTGGGAAACCACCAGGGAAGTCTTGGCGCACATAACCGTCATTATTTGCCTTAGTGCCGTTCATCAACACCTCTGTGCCATAGTAAAGTTGAGGTATGCGATTAACGGTGAGCAGCAGTGCATATGCCTGTTTCAAAACGTCCGTATCCATGCCGTTACCCAGGTACCGATCGGTATCGTGGTTTTCAAGGAATGCCATGACATTCTTGGGATTAGGATAGAGGTAATCGTAAACGAAATCATTGTAAGCCCTATTGAACCCATTCCACCAGTCGTCCGTCTCCTCATTCTTAGCCATACTTAACGCTTCAAAGAATGCAAAGTCCATAACGGTCTTGAGATTGCTATTAATTTTGCTCACCTTAGAGTCTTTTTGCCAAGCCGCAGTGTATCCAGGCTCAGTCACCCAAGTCTCTCCCACAACGTTAAGGTTGGGATATTCCTTATCAATAGCACCAGCCCAATCAGCCATTGATTGACGATCAGCATAAGGATAGGTGTCCATGCGGATGCCGTCAATACCGATAGTTTCAATCCACCACTTAGAATTCTGAGTGAGATACTTCAGCACGTGAGGGTTCTTCTGGTTAAGATCTGGCATCGATGATACGAACCAGCCTTTTGTCGTCTCGTCCACATCTACCTTTGAAGCGTATGGATCGAGTACCGGAGTAAGCTTATAGCTTGTCTGCAAGCCGTAGTTAGGATTATTAAACCAGTCTTTTGAAAGCACGTCCTTGTTCCAAGGGTGGAAGTCTCCGCAATGGTTGAAGATCATGTCCATCACAACTTTGAGTCCCTTTGCATGAGCCTCATCCACCATTTTGCGATAGTCAGCGTTGGTTCCAAAACGTGGATCCACACGGTAATAGTTGGTAGTGGCATATCCGTGGTACGTGCTATACTTACCTTCATCGGCAGGACGGTCGTTCTCCATAACAGGGGTTAACCACAAAGCTGTAATACCTAAATCATTGAAATAGTCCAGATGCTGACGGATACCTTCCAAATCGCCGCCATGTCTTAGACTTGGTGATGTGCGATCACAAAGCATATCCTGCATGCCTTTGATGCAGTCATTTGAAGGATTGCCGTTGGCAAAACGATCAGGCACTATAAGATAGAGCACATCCTTATTTGTAAAGCCAACTCGTTCGTAGCCTGCCTTATCTCGATTCTTAAGCTGATACATCACCTTCTTGCTTGAGCGACCTTGCTTAAAATTCAAAGTCATCTGTCCAGCCTTTGCATCCGCAATGTTCAGGTAGACCAAGAGATAGTTCGGTGAGTCTAATCTTACTAGGCTATCAAGCTTTACACCAGGATAATCAGTAGTTACCGATGCTTCACGAACACCCTGTCCATAGACCATGAGCTGTAGGCTCGCATCCTTCATACCCACATACCAATCGGTCGGTTCTATGCGATCGATCTTTACTGCGGCGTTGACCGTAATAAGACAGCAGCTTAGTGCAAGTAAAGAAAACAGTTTTTTCATTATGAATTGTTTAGAGTTATATTGATCAGTGCGTTTAGATTTATGAGAATAATCAGAGTATCCAGAAAATTCCAAGTACTCTGATTACTTGCTGTTTATAGAATTTGGTTAGTCGTGCAAGATGAGTGCGCTCTGTGCATCGACTACCACCTTGCCTCCGTTTATGGTTTCAAGTCCAGCCTCGTTGATGACACCATCACAGCAAACCACCGTCCATTGACCATCTGGCATACTCACTTCTTTGGCGTCCCTGTTAGCATTAAGCAAAACAATGATGTTCTTCCATGGTTCGTTGGGCATATCTGTAAGCTGATATCCCACGAAACAAGGCTGTGTAGGGAAGAAACGAAGATGCTCGCGCACTGTTTCAGCACTTTGTCCACCAAATGCTGGATGATGCTTACGCAAGCTAATAAGGTTGCTATAATAGTCGAACACTTGTGGATAACGCTGAAGATTATCCCAATCCAAGTGGTTGATACTGTCTGGCGACTCAAAACTGTTGTGAACACCCTTCTTATTTCGCAGCATTTCCTCCCCACTAAGCATGAACGGAACGCCCTGCGAAGTGAATACAGCTGTCTGTGCAAGCAAGTCAAGGCGGATAAGCTCTCTCTCGTCTATGCCAGGTATCTCCGCGCGAAGACGATCCACAAGACACATATCGTCATGGCAACTTACGTAGCTAATCAGTTGACTCGGATCGCCTGCAAATGGCGCTTTCGAGTAGTTTACTTTTGTCTGGTCCACGTCAGGATGAGCAATACCACCAGCTATTCCATACTTAAGGCTCTCCTCCTCGCCAGGAATACCAGCAAGGAAAGCACCTTTGGATTCATCAGAGAACGGTCCACGCAGTGCGTCACGTATTTCGTCACTGAAAGCGGCGATACGTGGCATCTGTTGCATGTTGGCTTTAATTGCTAGCTTTTCTATTGGATAAGCGCATTGCCCGGCACTCCACCCTTCACCATACATGAAGATTGTTGGATCAATTTTGTCCAATTCCTTACGTATAGTGTTCATGGTTTCAATGTCATGAATACCCATCAAGTCAACGCGGAAACCGTCAATGTGGTACTCATTGACCCAATAGCGCATACTCTCAACCATGAACTGACGCATCAAAGGCTGTTCCGAAGCTGTCTCG
>Ga0183095_10621_pt3 | contig 38603 bp, 30 predicted proteins | sample BioMet4_FD_130346 | JGI IMG/M metagenome (GOLD analysis project Ga0183095, IMG submission 130346) | Microbial communities from bioreactor (seeded with sewage sludge) at LBNL, California, USA - Biofuel metagenome 4 (v2) (version 3) | ecosystem: Engineered > Bioreactor > Anaerobic > Unclassified ...
AGCCTTCTTCTGCGTGTATGGTGTTCCAGCAGCTGTGCTCAAGACGGTATAACTGCCATCCTCTTTCACTGCCTGCAGTGCTTTGAATACTGGTGCGCAGCGCAGAATCATCCCTGCCCCGCCGCCATAGGGCGAATCATCAATATCCCGGAAACTGCCATCCGCATAGTCACGGATATCAACAACATTCAATGCAACAATGTTCTTCTTGCATGCATGCATTACAATTGGCGCATTTTGCAGTGAGGCAATCATTTCCGGAAACATCGTTAAGATCGTAATCTTCATTTCTTTTCTCCTTGCGCACTTGTAAGCATCAGAATCCGCCCACTTGGATGGTTGAATCCAACGCTGTTACATATGGTTTATATTCTTCATACACTGCCGCATGATTTGTGACATATGTATCATCGATCATCTGGCAGAATGGAATCGTCTCATAGTAACTCAAGTCCTTTGCACCATAACAATACATCAAATCCGTTTTTACATCCTTGATCTGGATGGTTGACTTTCCCGCAAACGTTGTCTTTTCAATATTCAAAGCGGCCATCATTTCAATCCGCGAATCATCAAACTGTGCCGCCACAAGATTTCCTAAGGCATAGAAACAGATTGTCTTGTGATTGTTCAGCCACTGCACTGAGCCAATGACGTGTGGATGATTGCCAACGATGATATCAGCACCTGCATTCGCGACTTCCTGTGCTAAGCGCTGCTGTTCTTCGGTTGCTGCCAACACATATTCGGTGCCCCAATGCATGGCAACGATTACTACATCTGCCTTTTGTTTCGCCGCCGAAATCTGATTCAGCATTTCCTGTTCATAGCCATCATAGCAAGCGACCTGATATGTTTTATCCGCTGGCGGTTCCAGACCATTCATGCCATAGGTCCAAGAGAAAAATGCATACCGAATCCCGTTCACTTCATGGATAGGAATTGCTTCCCGCTCGGCTTGTGATTTATAGACACCGCTTGTCACAACATTGGTTTTTGAAGACCAGTATGCTAAGGAATTTTCGATACCTATTTGGCCCATATCCAGCGCATGATTGTTTGCCAGTGATACAAGGTTAAAACCATAGCCAACCATCGCATCTCCGAACGCCTGTGGTCCATTGAACCTTGGATAGCCATGAATTCCCAGCTCATCGCCGCCGAGAATTGTCTCTTGATTGTAATATTTCAGATCATATGACTTGGCAATCCTGCCTACCCTGTCCAGTAATGGTGAGAAATCATACTGACCTGGGGCACCTCTTGCGGCAGAAGGGATAACATCATGAAGCAATGCATCGCCAACCATGAATAACGAAGCCTTGGTCATCACTGGAGTTGGTTCCGGTGTTGGTTCTGTTATTGTCATCATTGGTTTGTTGAAAGATGCCTTATCCTTCTCAAAAAAGCGGCAACAAAAAGCTGTCCCAAAAGCACCCAATGCCATTGCAATGATCAAAGAATAAATCAAAGTACTTTTCCGCAATTTATATATCTTTCGAACCGCCATAAATGCCCCTGTTTTTATTATCATAGCATAGAAAGAGATGGTTTTTTAAGGCGTAGTTTGCTATAATAAGCGAGCTGAATGCAATCGGGATGTGGCTCAGCTTGGTAGAGCGCTTCGTTCGGGACGAAGAGGTCGTGGGTTCGAATCCCGTCATCCCGACCATGGCAGTTTTACCGCTAGAAATAGCGGTCTTTTTTTTCGGCTGCAATTTAGTTGCAATTATGTCCTAAATAATACGATTCTTGATAAATTGCCATACATATAAATAAATGCTATTTTTATGAATCTAGATTCTCAGTCGTAAATATTTGATATTACTTCCATCTCTTACGTAAGATAAATACAGTCTGTAATAGGAAAAACGTGGAATCAATTTCGCATGTTTATATTTTTACAGCTAGTATTGAAAAGATGATTCTGCATCATTTTCTAAAACTGTAATGTTTCAATTGAAAAAAAGCAGATAAACAGATTATTATCTCACATTAAAGATAGTATCTTTATTTTCTTCTAATCATCAAAAAAACATCCGTTTGGCATTTTTCCAACCTTTATGATGTTGTTGTATTAAATATAGTCAGAAATGCAATTCCGGCATTTTTTTTGGCGTAATATCATTAACCACAATAAAAATACCCTACTAGTACACTTGAAATATCATTTCTTTCGTCCGGTCAAATCAACCGGATGAATCAGCCGAATGGTTGATTCCAGAATATCCATTTCAGAATACTCTTTATGCAGGAGATGAAAAAATGGAAAAACTACTTGAAGTCAGAAATCTGACAAAAAACTTTAAGGACAATTGTGTCCTGGACCACATCAGCTTCAGTGTAAACAAAGGTGAAATTCTCTGTCTGCTCGGCCCAAATGGAGCTGGGAAAAGTACGACGATCAACATATTGCTTGGACTGCTGAGGCGAAATGAAGGAACCATATTATACGAAGGAGTGAAAATAGATCATAAACTGCATGATTATAAACAAAAACTCGGCGTTGTACCGCAGGATCTAGCACTGTATGAAGAATTGTCTGCCGAACAGAATGCACGCTTTTTTACTTCTTTATACGGTTTGCGCGGAGTAGATTTGGATGCTGCCGTTGAGGAAGCTCTAACCTTTGCAGGATTAGCAGATCGTCGCAAAGATAAAGTGAAAACCTTTTCCGGCGGCATGAAAAGACGGCTTAATATTGCCTGCGCAATTGCTCATCATCCAGAACTTGTTGTAATGGATGAACCAACCGTAGGAATTGATCCGCAATCACGGAATCATATTCTGGGGTCTATTCGAAAACTGCAGCAGAATGGCATGACAGTACTTTATACAACCCACTACATGGAAGAAGTTGAGGCAATATCCTCACGGATCATCATTATTGATCATGGAAAAATTATAGCGGAAGGGACAAAGGAAAAACTGAAGGAAGATTTTCAAAGCGAAAAGCGATATCACATTGAACTGGAAGAAAAATGTTCGATTCCAACCGAAGGGTTTTATGCGATTGAGGGCGTGAAAAATGTTGAAATCTCGGCTCATCAGATTGAAATCATTTCTGTGCGCGGCGTTGAAAATCTGGATCGGATCATCTCGTTGATTTCGGATCATAATGAGAGGATTCAAAACATTACCAGTGAAGAAGCAAGTCTGGAAACAGTGTTCTTAAAACTTACCGGACGAAAGTTAAGAGATTGAAAGGAGAAAATATGTATTGTTTTTGGCAGATTTTAAAAATGGATCTGAAGAATAACTTCAAAAATCCGATTTTGATTAACTACAACACTTTCTTTGCGATTGCAATGATTCTAATAATGGGGTACCTGTCCAGCGGAAATTATCAGAATGGAATAGATTCCTATAATTACTACGCTGTTGCTTTTCTGGTGTTTGGTATTCTGGAAGGTGCCATGACAGCTACAAACTGCTTTATGGAGCGTGATATTAAAAAGCCAAACCTGCGGATTCTTTATTCTCCATGCGGACAGTTCTCTGTATACTTTTCAAAAATTACGGCATCCTTTCTGTTTGATTACATACTTCACGCTGGACTATGTATAGTATTTCTGCTTCTGGGGATCAATCTTGGCGGATGGAATGTACTATGGATTCTCTTGATGATGCTGCCTGTAGAGTTTGCTTCAGCTGCCCTTGGTGTACTGTTCTGCTGTATATTTCATTGCGAAGAAACAGCAAGCAGCATTTTGAGTCTGTTCATTAGTATTTCCGCTTTTCTTGGCGGCGCCTTCTTTTCCCTGGATGGAATGGGAAAGATTCTTTCCGCTGCTTCACGAATCTCACCAGTGAAATGGCTGATTGATGCATTTTTCTCTGTTATTTACGATGGCAGTTTAGCTTATACAGCACCTGTGATATTGGCTTCGATTGGCATCAGTATTCTGCTGACGTTTGGCTGTGCAAAAACATTTCGTGTGGAGGATTACTTATGATAAATGTTTTAAAAAATGATTTCTGCAGAATGAAACCTCGTCTGGCAGCGGTGCTTATTATGTTAACCGTTACTGTCATTTCCATTTTCTTTGCGGTATTTATTACTGGCGTTCAGCAAGTAAAAGGGCATATTGCTGTCGTAACAGATCATAATATTCCAAATATCGAAACGAGTCAGCTTCGTATTGATACTGTTTCTACAGCTCCTCTGCACTCTGCATTGGTTCGTCAGGAGTATGATGCAATTGCTACTATCAATGCGGATGGTACTTATCATATCGAAACACTCCGCAATGATGATTTTAAAAACATGGTTGAAGTTCTCCTGGAAAACCCGCAGGCAACTGTTCCTGCATCGAAAGAAGATCGCAGCACAGGGGTGAATGTCGTTGGATTTATTATGATTTTTCTTGGCATGAGTTCATTCTTCTACCTTTTCCCCTTTGCGGAAGATAAAGAACAAGGTCAGCTCTTACGAATTTCTGCATCTCCGGTATCCTTCAATCGATATTTAGCTGCTCATTTGCTGTTCTGTCTGTGTTCATTCCTTCCGCCATGGATTATGCTGGTGATACTGCAGGCAGCTGGGTGGAATATTGGATTTACAATTGGGCAGTATGCATTCTTATTTCTAATTCTTGCTGTTTTAGGAAGCTCTTTTGCCCTTTTGATGCATACCTTCATTAAAAAACCAGACAATGCAAACATGTTGGGAAACTCATTGATGATTGTTACATCCACTTTAGCTGGTTGTTTCTATTCTTTCAGTAAAGAGAATGCAGTACTCGATCATGTTATTAATCTGATTCCCCAAAAGCAATTCATGAACTTTGCTATTGATCTGCAGAATGGAGAAGTGCTGCAGCATCTGTTTCCGATGCTTTATATCATAGTTATCTCTTTACTCATGTTCGCTGTCGCTTATCTGAAACTGAAACATGATTATGCAGAGCGCGTCTGACATTTTTGCAAAAAACAGATATGCGGTCTACAATCAGAATTATTCGAGTTCAGGAGGGAATGATTCGTGTCTTTCAATACTGAAAAAAAAGAAGAGATCTCACTGCTCTCGACAAAGCTGATTATGCCGAGACCGCGCCAGAATTATATTGTGCGCAATGCATTATTTGAAAAGCTGAAACACTGTTCACAAATGAGTGTCATCTTCGTAAAAGGTGCCGCAGGAATGGGCAAAACAACTTTGCTTTCTTCATTTATTGTGGAAACAAAACTGAAGAACACCGCTTGGCTTTCGCTCGATGAAAGCAACAACAGTTTGTTTTCTTTCTGGCGCTATTTCAGAGCTGCAGCAGGCAAACTCGTAGCAGATTTAGAAACAGACGCCTCTGCAGATCTGTTTTTTGAACTGCACGAACAAAAAAAGAGTCTAATTTTCTTAATCAATGCTCTCTGCAGTAATCAGGATTATTATATTGTACTGGATGATTTTCATTGCATCACAGACCCAGCACTCATTGAATCACTGGAATTCTTTCTGCAGTCTATGCCGGATAATCTGCATCTTTTTCTGCTCTCGCGGGAAGATCCTCCTGTTTATCTAGGTGCAATGGCGGTTTCTGGAAAATTACTTTATCTATCTGATGAAAATATGAAGCTTACCCAGACGGAAAGTCTCGCATTCCTGAAGGATACCATGAAACTGAAGACGGACGATGAGGAGCTGATGAAGATCAGTAAATTTGCAGAGGGCTGGGTTGGCGGACTGCAGCTTGCAGCGGCCGGCGGAGTTCTTTCTGGCGATCTCATGCATCAGACTGGTAAATTTGCTGCTGACTATCTGAATCGGGAAGTCTTTTGTAAATTGACTGCTGAGGAACAGGATTTTCTGATCCGAACTGGTTTTCTGCCTTGGTTTGATGCTTCTATCTGTGCTGCTATTTTTACGTCTCTTGATTTTTCAGCAATGCTTGAAAATCTTTTGAATAAGAACTTATTTCTTATCTGCATTGATGAGAAACATGGGATTTACCGTTATCACAATCTGCTGAGTGAATATCTGAAACAACGTCTGGCAGAAAAAACCGAGCAGGAACAGAAAGATCTGATGTGTCGTGCAGCGGCTGCTTTTGAAGCACATCACAGTTATAATGAAGCAGTTCCTCTTCTGATTGCAGTAAAAGATTATAACAATGCAATGAAGTGCATTGAACAGATGGGTTCTGAGATTTTTACTGGAGAATACTTAAGAAAGATTCCAGAAGAGTACCTTGCAAAGAATATTGATCTTGCAACACGTGAGCTGATATATTATGTCGACTGTGGAAATTTTCACGCATTTATGCATTTATGCAATGTGATGCTTACGGTATGGAAAGATACACCACTCTATCCGTATCTCCACTTTGCCCGAGATATATTTGATACGCACAAGTCAACAACTGTGCTCCCTCCCGCTGCACCTTTGAAACAAATTGAAAATTATTATCTTCAGCCAGAGACAATTGCATTGATTCTGCTTGGATGTTCCAGTCTGATGATTATGAACCGTGAATATGCCAAAGCAGACAGCTATGCAGATCAAGCAATGCAATTAACCGGTCGTAATTCAAGTATTTATTATTATTCTATGGGATGTAAAGCACAGCTGGCTGAGGAAACCGGACGTTTGAATGATGCTTTGCAGATTTATGCACAGGCTGAAACAAGAATGTCTGCTGAGAAAGTATCGTTTATGCGCAAATATAACTTTCGCATAGGGATTATCGGCATCTATCTGAAACGTATGGAACTGCCGCAGGCGAAGAAGTATCTGGAACGTGCCCAAAGCATGGTCAGTGCAAATTTCCTTCCGAAAAACTTGATTTCATACAGCTTTGACTACAATCTAGCTGAGTATGATATGCTCAGCGGGAGTGAAAATCTTGGTGAAGAGATGATTTGGCAGGTGATTGGCAGCAGTGATACGCAGAACTGGGCAGACCGACTGTTGATTGAATTGGCGGCGGCAGATCGAATCAGCCCGAATCGACAGGCAATGATTCTTTCCGAATACAATTCCTTTCTCAGCAATTCTTCTGAACCATCTCCTGTATTTGAACTTCTCTGTGCACGTCTATATTATCAACAGAACGATATCGAGAAAGCAAACAGTATTGCGCAGAAAGTTCTTTCATTCTCACGGAAGAATCAAAATCGTCTGCATTTAATTGAAGCAGATCTGCTGCTATTGCAAATGAACACAGGCACTTCCGCTGCCGAGCGACGGCAGCGCAACAATCTTTTGCGTGAGGCAGTTTATTATGCTTATGAGAACCATATTCTGCAGCCATTCTATATTGAACGCAGTGTTCTGGAACCGCTATGGACTGATTTTTATATTACAATGAAAGACCAGCTGAGTGCGGAAGAACAGGTATTTATTAAGGACATTCAGCGTGTATGTTGCGCTTCCGCGCAGACAAAACAAACGATTCTGAGTGCTCGCGAAATGGATGTCCTGAACGAGCTTGCAAAAGGGAATACAAATCCGCAGATTGCTGAACAGCTTTGCATTTCCCTTTCAACCGTAAAAACGCATGTGCTTAGTATTTATGGAAAACTTGAGGTTTCCTCACGGCTTAATGCCGTTGAGAAAGCAAAACAGCTCCGCTTAATACCGTAATTCAATGGCATTCATCAGCAGCTGCAATTGTGTCAATCCCTTCTGATGTCGACTTAGTGCAACACGAAAAATCTTATGCCTGCTCACTTCAACTGTCCCTTCCACCTTGACAAGATTTGCATCACAGAGGTCAGAATATTCACCAACCGCAACACGATTGATTGGTATATTCGGATACACAAAAGCATCCCCTGTGTTGCGGATTTATATATCATTGCTACTATTGAAACAGCAATCAAAACAATTCCAGTTTCAAGCACTATTCATCCTTTTTCAGATCTTCTTTTTGCAGACGATCTGTTTTTTCATAGATTTATTCCCTACTCAAATCTTTTATGATTTCCGTAATTTGTTCTTTACTGGAAAAATCAAAATTCGTTCCAAGATACTCTGCCATAAATTCCTCTTGTGCCGTCCGATGATCCTTTTTCACTAATGATTTTTGTATTGCCTTTAAAAGATTCCGTTTGAAAAAATTCAGACTGTCAAAATGAATTCCACCCTGCATGTAATAAAACGGCATGCTGCCAAGCTGATTTGCGGTCTGAATATTCTTTGTCGTTGCCTCATCTATCAATGATGCTCCCACAGCAAATACCGCAGTGAGTGAACCCAGTTTTAGGACTTTCCTGTATCCTGCAATTCTTCCGCCCATGATCCAACCGCCAAATATGATACGGTCATATGCAGACAGTTCTGCTGCTTTTACTTCTTTCAATGATTTCGATGTACAAGTAAGTTCTTCTGCTATCCATTCTGCATACTGCCTGGTGAATCCTATCTGCGATTCATAGATTACAATTGTTTTCATCATCTTTGTCCTTTATTCTCTCAACTCTGTCTTCCGCTGCGTGAGGATGCAAATTATTGTTTTTATATTCTCTTCCGAAATATTCGTCTGCATAATACATATTCATGTTTTTTTAACCTAACAAGAAGATACCCAGAAACTGTTATGCAAACAATGAATCCAATAAGATAATAAGAATTCTTGGTAGAACCGGTAACTGCACTGTCCGTAAATATTGGCTGGATACTACGTTCCTTCAATACATATAGGCAACATGTATCAAATTAAATAATATACAACTTGTTACCGATTGCCAAATTAATTTGTTTTTTTACTGAATCATAAATATCATCTTTCACGCAATACCTTGTTTCGTTTACCTGAGACATGGTATTTTTGATCACAATCATGTATCGATAACAACGAGAAAAACCCTCTGACATGAACCATGAAACAAGCAAAAGATTGTCATCCGCAATCCCGAAACAACATACCTTCACTCTGACAATAGAAAGACACCAGGTGCCTATGGATTTCTCCCTAGTTTTCTGGTGTCTTTTAACAGATTCAACCGCGTGTGGATTTATAAAACAATTTCTTCAAACCACTTATTAATTTACTCTGCCATTCTTATTTGCATCATTTAACTGTTCTGTCGAAAAGTGCTGAATAGGAGTCCACTTTACCTTCGCAAAAATTGCCTGAATGGTAATTGGCAGATACGTTAGCATGAAGAATGGGAATAGCCATAAGTACTTCCATTTCTTCCATGGTGTAGTATGAATGCGCGGGCTCTCCATATGAATGGTCAAAGCACCCATGACAATCAGACCGGCATAGAAGTTCAATAACGTCAATCCCAGCAGGACAACAATCTGCTGGCGGAAGACCATCATGACATAATACGGCATGAACCATGCAGCACATAGGACATATGCACTGATCAAGATGGTAGCAACCGTCAATAACGAACATGGAATGACAGTCATCAAGACATCATAGCAAGCAAGTTTTCTGCCTTTTAATGTCCAGAAACCTTTCAGCAGCTGCACAATGTATTTACCATCAATCTGATAGAAACCCTTGGCCCATCGAAGACGTTGATTCCATGACTGTTTCATGGAAGTCGGCTGCTCATCATACAGAATCGCTGTATCACAATAGCCAATCCGTAAATTCTTTAACGTAGATGCAACGGAAAACTGAATATCTTCGGTCAATAAATAATACGGCCAGCCCCCGTTTGCCTGCATGACTTTATCCGATACACAAAAACCCGTACCAGAAATCATGCACTGTGCACCCAGCATCATACGCGGATAATTTAAATGTCTCGCTTCATGCATAAACCAGATCGAATAGGCGGTGGAGATCCAGTTGCCGTCATAGTTTTTAGAATTACGATACGTCGTAAAAGCATCGAACTTTCCGGTATCGAAAGTCTTATTCGCTTCCTTCAAGAACTGATCATCCACAATGTTATCGGCATCAAAGACAATATATGCATCATAGTATCCTTCACCCTTTAACTTGGTGACTTCAGCATATAAATAGTTCAGCGCAAATCCTTTGCCAACCTGTTCATGATTCTCACGTTCAAAGACATAGGCACCATGCTCGCGGGCTACGCTTGCTGTTTGATCGGTACAGTTATCTGCAACGAGATAAACATCATACCGATCCTTTGGATAATCCTGTGCCATTAAGCTGTCCAGCAATTCAAAAATAACACCCTGTTCATTTCTTGCACTGATAAAAATTGCATATCGATGATCCTCCTTTGCCGCCGGCAGAACCGGGACATGACGATGGAAAATCGCGTAAATCATATAAATAAACTGGTATAAGTAAAATACCGTTAATGCTATCGCTACCATGACGGAGAATATTTGGAATATGTCCAGAAACTTCAAGAAAATCACCTGCCTTTTCCGAATTTCTACGAAGAAACCCGTTTCTTAAGTGTAAATTCAAACCCAAAAATGTCAACCTTGGTCTCTTCGATATCATACCATGGAAATAAAATATCATTTACGGTATTCTTACTTTTTGGTAGAATTATCCCGCATGAATTTCATAGCTTATATCCCAGATATAGTCGTTTTTGGACTAATCTATATGTATTCCCTGCGAAAACGCTGGATCAGAAATCGACCTTATGCGCATTTTTTCTTCTACCTTTCGTTCTGTTTTGTATTTATTGTGACACTATCCCCTTTTATCTGGAATATTCCTCATTTATTTTTCGGTATATATAATCGTTATAGCTTCAATCCATTTGTGGACCTGCTCAACGGATACGGCAGTCCATTACAGGAATGTATTGAAAATATCATCCTATTTATTCCGTTCGCCTTTCTGCTGCGGTACACCTACCATACTTCTTTCTGGACTGCTTTCTTTCTCGGTGTCCTCTTTAGCGTATGCATCGAAATCACTCAACCGTTAATTTCCAGTATTCGGGTCTGTGACATCACGGATATGATTACTAACTCTTTCGGTGCATTCATCGGATGCAGTCTCTATTCCCTGTATCATACAGTTCATCATGCATAAGACCGTTATCGGTCTTTTTTCTTACGAACTATAAAAAAAGGAGAGCTTTCTCTCTCCTAGTCAACTAAAATGCTGCCCCCAATGAACTCACGGATAATCGAATTATTCGCAATAAAAGAATCATCCTGAATAGAGGCAAAGAACTGCAGAAATTGCAGCATTCTCTGTGCTTCCGCAAATTCCGGTGTGTCTTCATGGATCCCTTTTAATAATGGTTCGGCATATTTCTTTAATACCGCCAGCTCATAGATGCACTGACTGTTGAAGAAAGCATCTGCCTGACTATTGTAGGGAAAGATGTTCTTATCTTCCCCTGCGCGTACACTGGGCCAGCTGTCAATCGTCTCGGCAGCGCTTCTGTTGCGGGTGCGATAATCCCGTACCATCCGCCGCAGCATGCGTGCATCCGTCGTTGGCACACGGTGATGCAGATCTAAGTTGAGCTGTGTCAAAGGACTGATATAAATCTTGAATTTCATCTCCGTTGGAATACCCTCGGTCATCTCTGGATTTAGACCATGAATGCCTTCGATGACAATTGGCTGGGATGGATCAATCGAAGTAATCCGTTTGCCATAGATTTTTTCTCCCTTAATAAAATCAAAGGTCGGTAAATCTACTTTCTTGCCTGCTAACAGATCATTCATCTGTGACGTAAATAAACGAACATCCACTGCACTGAGTCCTTCTAAGTCTTTCTTGCCTTCCGGTCCGGCAACCATATCCTCGCGATTGACAAAGTAATCATCTGTTCCTAAATACAACGGTTTTAAACCAATGACCTGCAGCTGAATACATAGCCGCTTGGCAAAGGACGTTTTCCCGGAAGAGGATGGGCCGGCAATCAGAATAATTCTCTTGTGGCTGATACGGATCTTATCCGCAATCTCAGCAATCCTTTTTTCATGCAGTGCTTCACTGATCTGAATCAGTTCCTTATACGAGTTGTTTTCCACACAATGATTTAAATCGGTTGCAAAATTCACACCGCACAGATTCTCCCAATATGTTTCTTCTGAGAAAGCATCGTAAAGAAGCTTCTGTTCCTCAAAAGCGCTGACTTCATCCGGTTGATCAGGATGTGGAAACCGCAGCAGAACCCCATTGCGGTACTTGCGCAGTTCAAATAACTTTAAATACCCCGTCGATGGTACCGTGTGATAATACTGCAGATCTTCTTCCCCTTTTAAAGTGCAGATCATTGCCTCTCTGAGATCCGGTGCACTTTCATAAAGATCTATTTCATCCTTCATGTTATGTGCTTTCAGCCAATCCATCGTATCCCGCCGATTCATTACCATCTCAATAATCGGCAGATCTTTGCGGACCATCTCCGCCATTTTTCCTTCGATCCTCCGGATACACTCTTCATTGACATTACCTTCATGAATGATTGTAAACAAACCCTTGGATAAAGAATTGGCAATCGTAATCTTGACGCCTTTGCCAAGCACTTCATGCACCGCAGCACAGTATAAAAGAATCAAGCTTCCCTGCATCGCCATATTGCCATAACTGTCGAAGATATCGCAGAACGATAACGTTCCATCTTTGGTCATCGGAGTATTCAAACGTTCATAATAATTATTTTGTTTACATGCATAGATCTGATGAAGTGGTTTATTAGAAAGTTTCATGAGTACTTGTTCTGGCGTCGTCCCTGCTTCAAATTCTTTTTCTTCGCTCCGTTCATCGGGCAGAATAATTTTAATTTTCATCTTGTATTGTCTCCCTATCATATTCATATACGCAGATCTTTGCCTGTTGGATCAAGACAAAGTTATTTTTCCTTAAAACTCTTTGCGATGCAGCATTTTCTACTGCAGTTCGTGCGGTGACTCGTTGGATGCCTGCTGTCTTGAGCCAATCCAGCACGCAGGCCACAGCATTCGTTGCATAACCATGATGCTGCATGGAAGGAAGAATGCGATAACCAACCTCGAAAGCATTGTCCTGCTGGTCATACAGTTCGAATAAGCCAACTACCTGATCCTGTACATTTAAAATCGTCAATGCCATCTCTTCCTGCCGCAGATATTTCCCCGTAAACATTGTCAGCATTTCCTCTGTTTTTTCAATGTCCAGCGGGGGCTCAAAAAGAAAACGGAACTCCTTTGCATCTTTCATTTCTGGTTTCCGTAAGATTACAAAATCATTTTTAATATGAGGATACGTTAACATTTTTCCCACTTCGTATAAAATTTACTGTTTTTATTATAAGCTTAATTATATAAAATAGTATCAGTTAGGAGAAACCCATGAAGAAAATTGTGACCATGCAGGATATATCTTGCGTTGGAAAATGTTCCTTAACCGTTGCTTTACCCGTTATTTCTGCAATTGGCATTGAAACCGCTGTTATTCCAACTGCAGTTTTATCCACGCATACCATGTTCCATAACTTTACATTCCATGATCTGACCAGTGAGATTAAACCAATCATTCATCATTGGAAAAAAGAACATTTTCATTTTGATGCTGTCTATACCGGATATCTTGGTTCACTGGATCAGGTAAAGCTGGCTATGAAATTATTTGATACATTTGGTCAAGGAATCAAGTTAGTCGATCCATGTATGGCTGATAATGGAACCCTCTATGCAGGATTTACAGAAGAGTTTGCAGCCGCCATGCGAAAATTATGTGCCAAGGCGGATATCATCGTGCCAAACATGACCGAAGCTTGCTTCTTATTAGATATTCCGTATCAAACCGAATATGATGAAAAATATATCCGTACCGTTCTGCGTAAACTGACGAATCTTGGCTGTGCCGATGCAATCCTGACCGGCGTTTCTCTGCAAAAAGGAAAGATTGGTGCCTATAGCTATGACAGCAGGCACAATCGTTATGTCTCGTACTTTACGAGTGAAGAACCCGTCCATTTCCATGGCACCGGCGATTTGTTTGCCTCAACCTTTATCGGCTGCTTGGTATGCGGAAAAACACCAGAGCGTTCTTTGGAGATTGCTTGTAACTTTGTGAAGAAGAGTATTCATTTGACGCTAGCAGAAGAAGATCACAACAATTATGGTGTGAACTTCGAGCAAGCACTCCCATCCTTGCTGCGGGCATTGCATAAAGAAAAATAATCAAAGGGAGAAACCACAGATTGTGATTTCTCCCTTTTTCTTAGTTCTTACCGAATCTTGCCATCAGATTTGCCATGGCATCGTTCATTGATACTTCTTTCTTCTCCGGTCTATGATTATCCGGTCTTCTGTTCTTATCGTACTTCTTTTTATCATGGGAAGACTTTTGGTGTTTCATTGCAGCATCCCGTTCGGCTAGTTTGTCTAGCGGCAATAATGAGAGCTGTACTCTTCCGCGTGCTTCATCAATGGCAAAGACCCATACAGTAACGATATCCCCAACGGCTACCACTTCACTTGGATGCTTGATGCGTTTCACCGACATATGAGAGACATGGACCAGCCCATCTTCATGCAGGCCGATATCAACGAAGGCCCCAAAATCAACAACGTTACGGACGGTGCCGCTCAGCTGATCGCCTTGATGCAGATCGGTGATATCTAAAACATCACTCTTCAGCAAAGCTCCATCGAATTGATCACGATAATCGCGCAATGGCTGCTTGATGGCATCTTCAATATCTTTCAAGGTATAGGAATCCACCTTCAAATCCTTGATCTTCTCTTCAGGGAATTCAATATCTGGTGCACCTAACGCAGTAATCAAACATGCTTTCATGATAGATTTTGCGGTGTCATACGATTCTGGATGGATACTGGTTTCATCCAACGGTTCATCGCCACCCTGGATACGTAAGAATCCTGCACACTGCTCATACGCTTTTGCACCAAGCTTCTTGACCTTTAATAACTGTTTACGGTTATTGAAACGGCCGTTCTCGTTACGATAGTTAATAATCTCCTTGGCAATTCCTTTATTCAGACCAGAAATATGGGTCAGCAAATCAATGGATGCCGTATTTAAATCGGCCCCCGTACGGTTGACACACATCATGACTGCTTCATCCAGACGCTGTGTCAATGCCTTTTGCGGCAGATCATGCTGATACTGGCCAACGCCAATGGACTGTGGATCGATCTTGATCAATTCAGCTAATGGGTCCAGCAATCTTCTAGCAATGGATACCGCAGAACGTTCTTCGACCGCCATATCCGGGAACTCTTCCCGCGCTTCTTCCTGGGCAGACCAGACAGACGCACCTGCTTCAGATACGATTGCATATTGGACATCCAAGTTGTTTTCCTGGATCAATTCAGCACACAACTTCTCAGATTCACGGGATGCAGTACCGTTGCCAATCGCAATGATCTGGACATGGTACTTCTGGATCAGACCAAGGACTTTCTTCTTCGCTGTCGCAATGGCAGCAGGATCACCCTTGCCCTTGAATGGAAAGACTTTATCAACAGTCAGCATCTTACCAGTTGAGTCAATGATTGCTAATTTGCAGCCATTGTAGAACCCTGGATCAAAACCCAAGACAATTCTGCCTTTTAATGGTGCTTGCAACAATAGCTTTTCTAAGTTCATGGAGAAGATTTCAATTGATTTTACATGTGCTCTTTCACTGAGCTCAGAACGAATCTCACGTTCAATGGAAGGGAATAGGAGACGGTCACAGCCATCCTTAGAAGCTTCCTTCAGCTGTGCTTCCACAACAGTGGTCTTCTGATGTGTCAAGTTATTGAATGCTTCTTCCTTTAACTTTTCTTCATCAAAAACAAAGGTTACCGTAATGACCTTTTCCTTTTCCGCGCGGTCAATGGCCATAATACGGTGATCCGCTAATTGTGAGATTTTTTCCGAACGATCATAATACATTTCATAGACATGGTTCTCATCTTTGGCATCCTTCTTAATGGCTGTCTTGAGCACACCTGCTTTCATGATTGTATCCTTGAAAGCCCATCTCTGTTTTGCATTATCCGATACAGCTTCTGCAATGATATCCTTAGCACCTTGAATCGCATCGTCAACCGTCTTTACTTCTTCTGTGATATATTTGACAGCTTCTTCTTCCAAAGAACCTTCTGCTGGCAATGTCAGCATCCAGTCTGCCAACGGCTGCAATCCAAGTTTGATGGCGGTTGCGGCTCTGGTCTTTTTCTTCTGTGCATATGGGCGATAAATATCCTCGACCTGTGACAGTTTTTCGGCATCATTCACCGATTTCCGGATTTCATCCGTTAACTTGCCCTGTTCTTCAATTAACTTCAGGACGTTTTCTTTTCTTTCTTTTAACTTCAACTGATAGTCATATTTTTTCTGGATGAATAAAATCTGTTCCTCATCCAGACCCTTTGTCTGTTCCTTACGGTAACGGGCAATAAAAGGCACGGTATTGCCTTCCTCCAGCATAGACAGCGTATTCTGCACCTGGCTGAGGGTAATCTTCAGTTCGGCTGCAATCGCCTTAATAATCTCGTCATTCATGATTTGTTTGACTCCTTTCAAGCTTCTCTATTCTAACATGTCCCTACAAATAGTCATCTCTTGACATTTTCGCGGATATAAAAAATATATTTATAAATGTTGTTCGCCTAGTTGACCGCCGGTCAACTATCATCTATTCTAGAAGTACGGAATACATCACAATTCCGTTGAGGAGGATTATTATGAACGGACCAATTATTACACTGATAATCATTATACTCGTCATTCTCTTAGTCGTGTCGATGATCAATGTCGTTCCGCAGGAACATGCCTACGTCATCGAAAGTCTGGGAAAATACAGCACCACATGGAACGCCGGACTGCATTTTAAAATTCCGCTGATTGAACGTGTTTCGCGGAAAGTACTGTTAAAGGAACAGGTTGCCGACTTCGCACCGCAGCCGGTCATCACTAAGGATAATGTTACGATGATGATTGACTCTGTTGTTTACTTCAAAGTCATGAACCCGCATGATTACACCTATGGCGTCGAAAATCCAATTATGGCAATGGAGAACCTGACCGCCACCACACTGCGGAATATCATTGGTGATCTGGAATTAGATGCGACCTTGACATCCCGTGAGACAATCAACGAACAGATGCTGCAGATTATTGATCTTGCTACTGACCCATGGGGCATCAAGGTCACCAGAGTCGAACTCAAGAACATTCAGCCGCCAACAGCTATCCGGGAAGCAATGGAGAAGCAGATGAAAGCAGAACGTGAAAAGAGAGCTGTTATCTTAACTGCGGAAGGTGAAAAGCAGTCTGCTATCTTAAAAGCAGAAGGAGATAAAGAGTCTAAGGTCTTGGAAGCTGAGGCAAACAAGCAGGCAACCATCTTAGCTGCAGAAGGTCAAAAAGAAAAAGAAATTCGCGAAGCCGAAGGTCAGGCAGAAGCAATCATTAGTGTACAGAAGGCAACGGCAGATGGTATTCGTGCTATTAAAGAAGCCGGTGCTGATGATGCCGTGATTAAATTAAAGAGCTTGGAAGCCTTTGCGGCAGCTGCCAATGGGCAGGCTACAAAGATTATTATTCCTTCTGAGATTCAGGGTGTCGCTGGTCTGGCTAAAGGCATCGTAGAATCAATCAAGGATTAACGATATGGACACCATTGTATTTTTCATCTTTGTTGTTGGCTTCGTCGTCGTTATTACCGTGCTGAGTGTCACTACTTCAAAGTTTTCTCCACAACACGGTGCCAATATACCGCGCATCGATCCAAATCATCTCTTTCATGAAGCAAGAGGTGAATATGGGGAAAACCATGCAGACATTGTCGATGACCGGGTTGTTCATCATCCGGAACCGGAAAGCGGCTATGTCGTCTTGAATGGAATCAAGAGAAGACTCGAAGATTGTAAATGGTTATAAAAAAAGCTGTGTACCATCTGAACAACTCAGAAGGCTTACACAGTTTTTTATTGCGAAATAAACGTCTTATTCTTTGAATACTGCTCCGTAGTCTTTCCGTATTCTTTTTTACCCTCTGAGCAATCACTTTACAATATTTTCTTTCACGACCAATATCCTTACTGCAGAATTCGGTTCAAATGAGATTGTTCTGTGATAAAAATACTGCAGATTCTATTTCAAAATATGAAATGTGCTTTTGTTTTACACAGTTCCTTTCTTTATATCTGAGGCTTGCTGAATGCCATGTTATCAACAAATTGATACAAAGCTTTCGCAATGCCGTCATGGTTATTATCATCTGTAATGACATCCGCCATATCCTTAACCGCCTTCTGCGCATTACCCATAGCAACACCAATTCCGGCATATTTCAGCATTGAAATATCATTTTCCGCATCGCCAAAGGCAATACATTCTTCCGGAAGAATATTGACTCTTGCCATAGCTGTCTCTAATGCTTTCCCCTTATCAATACCCAATGCCGTAAATTCATAATAGAAATTGGCGGTGAACATCATTGACAGTTTTCCTTCAAATGGCGCAGCCATTTCTTTATAATGAGCACGCAGATAGTCACTGTCTCCTGCCGTCAAGATCTTATTGACTGGGAAATTCGTATACGCCGCTAAATCTTCCGTTTCCATTAGACCATAACCATTCATACGGGATTCATATTCAATGACATTGAATTCACGATTGCCATCATGGATCATACAGTTATAAACATCTTCAACAATCATATGTGAACCATGTGTGATAATCGTTCGTACATCAAATTTCTTCATATGTTCCAAGACCGCCTTGGTTGTCTCGGGTGGGATTGTCACATCGACATAGACATCGCCGGTCGTACAGTCAACCACACGTGCCCCGTTATAGCAAACGAACATGCCATGGTACATCCGCATATCCAGCTGATCACCATATTTAAAGATGCCACGGGATGGACGACCGCTGGCAATAACTAATTTAATGCCATGCTGCTCCGCAATCATCAATACCTGTTTTGTTTCCGGTGTAATTTCTTTTTTATTGTTGGTCAATGTCCCATCAATATCCAACAAGATTGCCTTAATTGCCATTGTTTACCTCACCTTCCAATAAAGATATCCAATTCCTGCCATCCATATTGCCAGAAACAACGGGACAAGAATCGTAAATCGAGGATGCTGCGTTTTGTGATGAAAAACATGCATTGCACTGTAGCTGCCAATGCCGCCACCCAATGCCGCAACCAGAAGCAGCGTGCGCTCTGGTATCCGCCATTGATGATGTTCTGCTTTTTTCTTATCTACTCCATAGAGAAGAAAAGCCACAAAATTCACGATACATAAATAAATCAGAACTGCTTTCCACATTGTCATTTTAGTATTTTATCATATTGACAATGATTGAAGTAGTCCTGATTCCTCAGTCTTTGATGATCTCTGCTTTGCTGCCATGACCGTTGACAAGATCTTTGGTGACCACAATTTCGAGATGAATTCGATCCCGCAGTTCTTCCACATGCGAGATTATCCCTACGAGCCTGTCATTACCAGATAACGATGTTAAGGTGCGTACTGCAAGATCTAATGTTTCATGATCCAGAGTACCAAAACCCTCATCAATATACATGGAATCAATCTGAACGCCTCCTGCTTCCGATTGAATCTCATCCGACATGCCTAAGGCCAATGACAATGAAGCTAAGAATGATTCGCCGCCAGATAAGCTCTTCACAGAACGCTGCGTCCCATTATAGTGATCAACGACATTCAGATCCAAGGCCACATGGGATTGACGATTCCCATCATTTTCCTGACGGATTAATTCATATTGACCATTGCTCATATGACTGTATCGGACATTGGCATAATGCAGGATTCGATCAAAGTATGCCATTTGAACATATTCCTGCAAAGTCAGTTTATTCATCCCACTTAATTGACCATTGGCAGTATCGGACAGCATCTTTATCATCTGTTGTTTCTCCCTGTATGGCGCAATCTTTTTCTTCTGGTCCTGAATGATATGCAAAGCATTCTGATTTGCCTGAATGCGTGCATGGATAGCATTGCAAATTGTTTGCGTCGCTTCCTGTTGTGTATGCAGTTTTTGTAGACGTTCCTGCATCTCTTCAACATCAATTTCTTTACCAAAAGACTGCACTGTCTTTTCTAATTCCTGCTTTGTATGAACCGCTGTTTCATATGCACTCTTCTGCTTGACCGCCAAATCTTCCGCAGCTTGATATTTCTGCTCCCGTAATTCAATGGCGGCCTTCTGTCTTTGCACTTCTGCTTGTGCCGATGTTTCATCGGTATACTGCAGCAGCTTCGACATTTCTGCAATCTGCTGTTTCAGATATTCAATCTCACCCTGTAAAGTCACAAGGCTGGTACCAATTTTTTCACGCTGTGCTTTCTTTGTGTCTAATAGAGAACGCTGCTTTGGCAGATCTTCATTCAATTTGTTGAAACGCTGAAGTCTCTGATTGTTCTGACTGATTTTTTGATTTAAGATTTCGGTATCTTCGACACACTGATTCATGATCTGTTTTAAGTGTCCAAAAAATTGTTCATCTGCTTCCTTTGCATCCAAAGATACTTCAGCAGCATTTATCTTCAATACTTCATGAGCATCTTTCACTTTTGTGAATTTTTCACGGGTATCTCCGGCGGCATCCCGCCAATTTTTATCAGCATTTTTTTCTATCTTCTCGGCATCATGTACTTCTTTTTCCGATGGGGTTTCTTTGCTTAAAGCAGCAGGAAATGGATGTTCAATACTGCCGCAGACTGGGCAGCGGATACCATCATGCAAGGTAGAAGCCAGAATTCCTGCCTGTTCATTCAAGAACAGCTTTCGCTTCGTTTCATAATCGACTTGTGCGAGCTCATAGTCATGCTGTACTTTGATTGTATTCTCAGCAGATCGTTCATGTTCCTGAAAAGCCTTTGTATAATTTCTCCATGCATCTGATACTTTCTTCAATTGTTCCGTGAGATGATCCTGTTTCACTTTTGCCGTTGCTAATACTGTCTGTTCTTCCGTACAGCCTCGCAGTGATGCGGCTTCTTTTTCCTCATCTGCAATCTTGTCCGTCAACTGTTTCGTTTCTTCGGTATTGATTTCCTTCAGAGCTAATGTATCTGACAATGTCTTTTCCTTTTTCTTCTTTGCAGCCAAAAGATCATTCCGTTGACGATATTTCGGCAATGTACTTTCCAATTCCGCTTTCGCAATCTTCAAATCACTGATCTGTTTCTTTTCGTTTTCATCAATCAATTTTTGAAGAGCATTTTGTACGGCCCATGCGTTTTTTTCTAAGCCAGGAATGCTTTCCGTTACCTGCTTCAATTGCATTTTTACTTTCTGTGTATTCATTCCGGTTGTGATTTCCTGGGTGACTTTTTCTGCTTCAGCTGTAATCTGATTGAATGTCGCATGGAACTTCTCCGCAGAAGTTTGATCCTTCTTTAAAAGAGCTGTCACATATGCTTCCGCTTCTTCCACCAGAATATCTTTTCCGGCATCCTGAAATTGATTCAGAACCTCTTCTTCTGCTTCGGTCTGAATGCTCTGGACAGCATAAGAAATCTGCTGACGACAGTCTTCGACTTTTGTATTCAAGTCACTCGATAGTGCGGCCAACCGCTTTGCCAAAAATTCATAATTTTCCGTATGAAACAGCCTTTGGAAAAGGGCACCACGCTCATTGGTATCTGCATTTAATACTTTCTGGAAGGATCCTTGAGCAATCATCGCAATCTGTGCGAACTGGCTGCGGTCAATACCCAGCAGTTCTTCAACCGCTTTGGTAACCGGCGTACTTTTTTCAACGGAATGTCCATCTGGATAAGTCAGTTCTGCATATGCTGCTTTCTTGGTCACTTTTTCTGTTCCATTTTTTAATGTATGCATGTACATGTATTCCGGCACACGATGAATATGATAGGTCTGCCCTTTATATTGAAAATCCAATTCAACAAAGGTTTCGATATCTTCATCCACGACATATTCACTGCGCAGCATTTTTGGTTCCCGCTCATCACCAGATGCACAGCCGAACAATGCAAACATGATGGCATCAAAGATCGTTGTCTTGCCAGCACCAGTATCTCCGGTAATCAGATACAAACCATTTTCTCCAAGATCCGCAAGATTCAATGCAATACAGTCTGCATATGGGCCGAACGCAGACATCACGAGTTTTAATGGTCTCATTGTTCGTCCTCCCAAATCTCATGAATCAATTCTTTTATACAGTTCTTCTGTGCTCCACTCATTGGCGCATGGTTCCGCTCTTCATAGAACATGGAAAAAATCTCCAAAGGAGACTGCATGATTTTTTCCTCGTTGACTGTAACTGTTGCTGCACTCTGGGTCCGCCGATTATCGTAATCCAACTTCATGATATTTGGGTAGACTTGTCGCAGATCACGAATTGCATCTGGAACATCTTCTTCATCTGTCAGTGTTACATGCATGTAATCGCTGCTGTGCGAGGCTTGCATGATTTCAGCAAACTTTCCTTTGACTTCCTTCATTTCATGAAGTGGATGCAGCGGTATCCGTTTGATTTCAATAGTTCCCTTTTCCTTGAAGTTCACAAGAGGAATGCTCTTGACCTGATTTGCCTCGGAGAAGGAATATTTTAATGGTGTGCCGGCATAGACCATCGTGTCACGCAATACCTTTTGCGGGCGATGAATGTGCCCTAAACAAACGTAATCATAAGCATCATACACAGAACCTGATACCTGATCCAATCCACCGACAATTATTTCCTCAGAGCCATTTTCATCCACCTGTACGCCTGTCACAAACTGATGCGAAAGGATTACATTCCGCTGTTTTGTATCCACCGTGTCATTCTGCAGAGCCTTCTGCACAGCCTGCGTATAATCTCCTGCTTTCTCCATCTCATCTTCAATATAACGATTGACGTTGATTGGCCGAAGGAATGGAAGCAAATGGAAGACAATTATTCCATATTCATCCTGCAGGGTATAAAACGGTACCGTACCTTTATAAGTTCCCACAATATGAACATGCATTGATTCAAACAACGAAGAACCAAAATTCAAACGATCGCCGCTGTCATGATTGCCTGCAATTAAAAATACTTCAATCTTCTGCTGAACAAGTTCACTCAAAAACGCATCTAAAAGATTCGTTGCCTCAATGGATGGAATATTCCGGTCATAAACATCGCCGGCAATCATAACGGCTTCAACATGTTCATTCCGAATAATCTCCAAAATCTCATCTAAAATATGTTTTTGTTCATCAATCATGGAAAATCCATTGACAATCTTTCCTAAATGCAAATCTGCTAAATGTGCTGTTTTCATAGTTCTATTTTACATCAGGATAGTTCTTTCTTTCCGGCAATTCATGAATCAAGACAAAAAAATATGCCCCTGCTTTGCACAAGGGACATATTGTTGCAGCAATTACTTCTTACACCATTTCCAGTTGGCAACTTCTGGCAGATCCTGTCCATTTTCATGGATATACTGCTTATGTTCGACCAGTTTATCCTCCATTTGCTGAAAGAGATGAGCGGTTTTATTACCAAACTTTTCCTTTGGCAAGCGAAGCAGGACATCTTCGACTAAGTGGAAACGATCAATATCATTCTGTACCCGCATATCAAATGGTGTTGTGATTGTACCTTCTTCTTTATAGCCGCGTACATGCAGGTTGCGGTTATGTCGACGATAGGTCAATTCATGAATCAACGTTGGATAGCCATGGAATGCAAAGATGATTGGCTTATCGGTTGTAAACATCATATCGTATTCTGCATCCGTCAGACCATGCGGATGTTCCTGTGCTGGCTGCAGCTTGAATAAATCAACAACATTGATAACACGTACTTTTAACTCCGGCATTTCTTCATGCAAAATAGAGACAGCCGCTAAGGTTTCCAAGGTCGGTGTATCCCCAGCACATGCCATGACGACATCCGGCTCAATTCCTTGGTCATTGCTGGCCCAATTCACAATTTCTAATCCCTGCGTACAAAGCTTCACTGCTTCATCCATCGAGAACCATTGCGGACGCGGATGCTTAGAGGCAACGACAACGTTGACATAGTTCTTCGACCGCAGGCAATGATCCATTGTACTTAATAAGCAGTTGGTATCCGCTGGTAAATAGATGCGAACAACATCGGCTTTCTTATTGGCAATATGATCTAAGAAACCAGGATCCTGATGGGTAAACCCATTGTGGTCCTGCTGCCAGATATGTGATGTCAGAATAAAGTTCAGTGAGGCAATTTCTTCACGCCATGGAAGCTGGTTGCATACTTTCAGCCATTTTGCATGCTGGGCAGCCATTGAGTCCACAACTCTGACAAATGCTTCATAGGAATCAAAGAAGCCATGTCTGCCAGTCAGCAAATAGCCTTCTAGCCATCCCTCACACATATGTTCACTTAACATGCCATCCATGATACGACCGATACGGTCCAGATGTTCATCTGTATCCAGCATCTCTGCTTCCCATGGACGATTTTCAGCTTCGAAAGCATGATTCAGACGGTTGGACATTCCTTCATCTGGCGAAAAGATTCGGAAGTTTTTCGATGCCCTGTTTGCTTCAAAAATATCACGAACAAATTTACCAAACTCCATCATATCCTGTGCTTCTGTCATACCTGGTTCTTTGACATCTACCGCATAATCACGGAAATCCGGCATAACTAAATCGCGCAACAGCTTGCCGCCGTTGGCATGCGGATTCATTCCAAGACGATGGTCGCCCTTTGGCGAAATTGCCGCAATCGATTCTTTCAGTTTGCCTTCTTCATTAAAGAGCTCTTCTGGCTGATAACTGCGCAGCCATTTCTCCAAAAGATGAAGATGATCTTCATCGGTAATTTCAATTGGCACCTGATGCGCATGGAACGAACCTTCAATATGGACACCATCCACAAGCTTTGGAGCCGTCCATCCCTTCGGTGTACGTAAAACGATCATTGGCCATATCGGTCTTTTTGCATCGTTATTTTCTCTTGCGTTCTTCTGGATTGCCTTAATTTCCTCAATTACAGTATCCATGGTTTCCGTCATCTTCTGGAACATGACCTTCGGATCATTTCCTTCAACAAAGTAAGGCTTCCAGCCATATCCCTTTAATAGACTTTCCAATTCCTCATGGGAAATACGGGAAAGAATCGTTGGGTTGGAAATCTTATAGCCATTTAAGTGTAATACTGGCAAAACAGCACCATCACTGATAGGATTCAAAAACTTATTCGAATGCCACGAAGTTGCAAGCGGTCCGGTCTCACTTTCACCATCGCCAACGATTACCGTTGCAATCAGGTCTGGGTTATCAAAGACCGCACCAAAACCATGAGCGAGGGAATAGCCTAATTCACCGCCCTCATTAATAGAGCCTGGTGTCTCTGGTGCACAATGAGAAGGTACACCGCCTGGAAAAGAGAACTGCTTAAAAAGCTTCTGCATCCCTTTTTCATCCTGTGAAATATTGGGATAAATCTCCGAGTAGGAACCATCCAAATAATCATTGGCAATAAAGAAGTTTCCGCCATGTCCTGGACCAGATAACAGAATCATATCCAGATTATATTTATTGATGACACGATTGCAGTTGACCGTCACAAAGTTCTGACCAGGTACCGTGCCCCAATGTCCGACGATCTTTTTCTTAACATCCTTCATTTCTAAAGGACGTCTTAAAAGTGGATTATCCAGCAGATACAGCTGGCATGCAGACAAATAGTTTGCCGCACGCCACCACGCATTCATAGTGTCCAAATAAGACGATTCATTATATATATTATTCATTGATATACCTCCGTACGATTGAATAAATACACATATATATTATAGCATTTCCCTATCCCTTTGATATAAATTATACCCTTTTCTTTTCCCTGAAATTAATAACAAAAAGACCACCTGTCATCGCACAAGTGATCTCTATATATCTGATCCCATAAACTAGCTTTTTCATTCCATTAAAATCTTATGGTAAATGAAAAGAGCTGCTGTATATTGAATCCTTTCACAATTATTTAAATAAATTGTGCCCGTCGGATTCAAAACTGCCAATCATATTCTGTCCATCTTGATTTGCCTGATGAACTCCATAGAAACCATCAATATCATTCAGACGTCTCTGAAGTTTGATCTTGTAAAAAGTCCCAAAAACAATCAAGATGACACAGAGTGTTATTAATATTTCTACCCAGTTCATATTTTCCTGTTCTCCTTGTGCTGTTTCTTATGGTTGTACCAATTCAATACCTGCAGGTCTGAGAAGATTCCGAAACCAAGAGTACTCACTGCCACACCGCAAATCCCTAATATGCCATACTCAGCTGTTGTTGGTACACTGCTCGTTGAGGAGCTCTTGGTGGACCCATCGGTAACTTGCTCTGTCTTCACTTGCGGGGTGTTAGTCCTTGGTTGCGAAGTTATGGCTGGGGTGGACACAGGGTTCTCAATGCCTGGGGACTGGGATGTTTCCGGAAGAACCGTAGAAGCAGGTGCTGCTTCTGAAACTGTTGACGATGATGCGGCTGGGGTTGGTACAGTCGTTGGCGTTGGTACTGGTGTCGCCGTTGGGGTTGGCACAGCTGTTGGGGTTGGTATTGGTGTCGTCAGTGGGGTTGGCGTTGGTACAATCACCGGTTCCACTGCTTCCATCCACTTCGGAAATAACGTTATATCCTGCGTTATTCGCTGCGTCTGATAATCACTGTCGTTTGGAATCAAGAACGGTTTTGTCAATGCCGCATCAAGGTACCAGCCTTCGAATGTATTATTTTCCTTTGTGACTGTTAAGTCTGCCAATGAAACCGTTGTATTGAACGTTAATAATAATTCCCTATCCTCTAGACTGTAATCCGCAAAATGGATTATCGCAGTATGCGGTGCATCATCACCAACCGTCACGTTGAAGACAATCACCCCGTCTTTTGCTGCATTGATCTTCGGTGCTGTTACAGTCACTTGATAACCAGTACGATTGGGCTCATCGACCAGTTTAGAAAAATCATACGTCAATTTTTCTACCGGCAGCATCTCTGCTGTAACCTGTTTCCTTGAATTACGAAGATAAATCTTTGGTTTGGATGCCAGAATAATTGCGTTTTCCACTTCAGCTTGAGAGGAGTAGGACAGAATCTCCTTCATGCCAATAGTGACATTGGAAATGTTCATACAGTAATCATCCGTATCATACAAATCATAATTATGGACTGAGGAAGTGGATTCCGCCGCAAAAATCGGCTGATTTGCGCAATATACCATCAGCGTGATCATGATCACCTTTACGAATTTCTGTTTTGTTCTCACTATTTTCCCCTGCCATATCTATAAGATATAAAAAGAAGCGATTGCTATGTCGCTTCACGTTGAAATTTGCACATATCTCGTCGTAAATGACACTGTTTTTCGCATTCTGCTTGTTTACAATTTATCCACGAAGATTAGATCTATAGGTGCGGCCTATTGGCAATACTTCGCCATTGATCATCACAACTTCTTTTTTATGGATCTCCTGGATATAGTTCTTTCCAACAAGATACGATCCATGAATCCGAATAAAGTTTTTCCCATACAAAAATTCTTCAATCTTAGATAATGAAGAATAAAATTCAAATGTTTCTATCTCTTTGCCCTTACGGTAACAAACCGTTGTGATTCGATTTAATACCGAAAAGTATAAAATATCCTGAACAGCAATATTTTTGTGCACTCCAGCACAGGCGAAAGAGATTACTTCTTGATTTCTCTTTTCAGCACGTGCCGTCGCTTTTAGAAAGATCTCTTTGAATTTCTCACTAGAGGTCTTAGCCTTGAGAACATAATGCAATGCCTCCACATCATATCCCTGAATAATATCTTCTTCGTCGTTGGTATAGAACACGATATCCGAATAATATCCTTTCGCACGCAGACGCTTAGCAACCTCAATGCCATTTTGTTTTTGAAGATTCATTTCTAAATAAATTAGATCTGTACTCTGCCATGTATTGTCATCCAGCATGATGAACTGATTCTCATTTTCAACAATACGAACAGAAACATGAATCGAATTTGTTTGCGCAATGATATTCAGACTCTCTTCACACATTCGGCTGCTTTGCGCATCACTGTCACAGATTAAAATATTCACCACAGGCATCCTCTTCTATGTTTAAGCCGTTGTATTATACCATAGTTTCCATTTGTACTCGTACGACCAATGAAAATCCTTTTCTTTTCCATCCATCGATAGTTTGTTATAATGCCACACGTGAGGTGTGCATGAGTATATTGACGGTAGAAAATTTAAATCAAAGCTTTGGTGACCGCGAGATATTAAAAGATGTTTCGTTCCGCATGAACCGTGGCGAACATATCGGTCTTGTTGGTGCAAATGGTGAAGGAAAATCCACCTTTTTATCGATTGTGACTGGGAAACTGGTGCCAGATGAAGGAAAAATTGAATGGGCGAAAAATATAAAATCTGGATATCTTGACCAACACGCTGTCCTAGAGAAAGGCATGACGATCAAGGATGTCCTGAACAGTGCATATGCGTCTTTGTATGCTATGGAACAGCATATGAATGAGCTCTACACAAAGATGGCAGATTCAAGCGAAGAAATGGATATTCTAATGGAAGAGGCTGGGGTGATTCAGGATTTGTTAAGTGCCCATGATTTTTATATGATTGATGCCAAAGAAGAAGAAGTAGCCCGTGCCCTCGATATCATAAATCTTGGCTTGAACAGGGATGTCAGCGAACTTTCGGGAGGGCAGCGCACCAAAGTCTTGCTGGCAAAACTGTTATTGGAAAAACCAGATATTCTTCTGCTGGATGAGCCAACCAACTATTTAGATCAGGAACATATCTCTTGGCTGCAGCACTATCTGCAGGAATATGAAAATGCATTTATACTGATTTCACATGATATTTCCTTTCTGAACAGCGTTGTCAACGTTATCTATCATATGGACAATGCCGAGCTGACCCGTCACGCTGGAGACTACGATAATTTCATGGAAGTCTATGCGGTACAGAAGGCGCAGAAAGAAGCTGCTTACGTAAGGCAGCAGAAAGAGATTGCTAATCTGAAGGACTTTGTTGCAAGAAATAAAGCAAGAGTTGCCACCCGCAACATGGCAATGTCGCGTCAGAAAAAGTTAGATAAAATGGATATTATTGAACTCGATGCCGAAAAACCAAAACCGCAATTCACTTTTCTAACAGCTCGGACACCAGGTCGTGTTTTATTTGCGGCCAAAGATCTGGTCATAGGCTATGAAGATCCATTATCTAAGCCAATTAACTTTTTCATGGAACGTAAACAAAAAATTATTTTGACGGGTGCCAATGGCATAGGCAAAACAACTTTGTTAAAATCACTGCTTGGTCTGATTGAACCAATCTCTGGTTCCGTCGAAAGCGACGATTATTTAGAAATCGGCTACTTCGAGCAGGAAAAATCACAGGGCAATGAGAATACATGCCTGCAGGAGATTTGGAACGCTTTTCCTGCTTGGAGCCAGTATGAGTGCCGCAGTGCACTCGCCAAGTGCGGTCTGACCACTAAGCACATTGAAAGTTCTATCAAAGTATTATCCGGCGGTGAACAGGCAAGAGTACGCTTATGCAAGCTAATGAATGTACCATCCAATATTCTTGTTTTGGATGAGCCAACCAACCACTTAGATGTTGATGCCAAGAAAGAATTGAAACGTGCTCTGTTGGAATACAGTGGCAGTATCCTGATGGTCTGTCACGAACCAGAATTCTATGAAGGCCTTGCTGATATTGTCATGGACTGTACAGAATGGACCACAAAGGTTGTATAAATCAGGATTCTTGTTGCCGCACAATTTTCTTTTGTGCAAACATATTGCGAAAGTTTCTGCTTGATAATCACATCCTTCTTTTGTGAAACATAAATTTCTGATTAAAATTGCCGCCAACGTCAAAATAAAAAAACGGTTCACAGATTTTCTGTGTTGACCGTTTTTTCTGTTGCGTTTTCGTCACTTGTTTCAGCTTCTACTTCTTTTATAATGCATTCATTTCCCGTGATTAACCAAGTGTTATTGCCATGGCAATACGGACATTCTTTCCCATATTTGATTGTTGCATATGTCTTTTCACAGTCTCCGCACATCGTCACGGCAGGAATAGATTCTAACTTTAATTCACATTCCGTTAACAAAGGATGTTTCACCCGGAAATAATTCCAGCAATCCGTGAAGAGATCCGTAAGGATTCCGGACACTTCACCAACCTGCAAAGTTACAGAACCGTATTTCGTAATAGACTGTTCTTCTGCCATCTCATCCAATGTTTTGGCAAGATGCGTTACAATTCCCATTTCATGCATATTACTTCTTATTATGCTTGAACAAGATTTTCATTTCTCTGGAAGCAGCATAGGGCAGTACATACTTCATCTTGTCTTCCGCCCGTGCCATATTAGAAGCATCCGGCAGATCTCTGGTCAAATGAATAGCATCAAATTCACACCTGGTCGTGCACAGACCACAGCCAATACAGCGGTTCAGATCTACCGTTGTTGCCCCACAGCTCAGACATCTCTTTGCTTCAATCTTGACCTGTTCTTCAGTAAGAATTCCTGTATTATCCGCAAACGGATCTGTGACCTTCTTTGCACCAGGAGTCTGTCGTTTGGCATTGTCATAGCCTTCTACAACGATATTGTCCTTATCCAGCTCAATGAACTGGCGTAAGTCTCTGCCAATCATTAAAGACTGACCCTGATGTACATATCTGTGCATTGATTCAGAAGCCAATTTACCATCCGCGATTGCATCAATGGCGAACTTCGCACCATGGTAGATATCACCGCCGGCGAAGATATCCGGCTGGGATGTTTGGAAAGTCACAGGATCGGCAATAATGCCGCCATTCTTGTGCAGTTCAACCTTTTCACCTTCCAGTAAATTTCCCCAGAGTGCAGACTGGCCAATCGACTCTATGACATATTCGCCCATGACAGTGATTGTCTGGCTCTCATCATACTGTGGATTGAATTTTCCAGCAGCATCTTTGACCTGCGTGCACTTCTTGAAGACAACACCCGTTGCTTTGCCATTCTCAACTAAGATTTTGATTGGACCCCAGCCGTTCTTGATTTCAATACCATCCTTCATTGCGAAACGAACTTCCGCATCGGATGCCGGCATTTCATTTTCGCCCTCGAGGCATAACATCGTGACATGCCCATTCGTTAATCTAGCTGCCACTCTTGCAACATCCACGGCAACATTTCCACCGCCAATGACAACGACATTTCCGCTCATCTTATGAGCATGATCCTGATTCGTTCTGTTTAAGAATGCAACGGCAGACTCTACACCTTCCGCATCTTCGCCAGGTATATTTGCTTTCCGTCCACCGGATAATCCAATCGCAATGTAAAATGCTTTATATCCTTGTTCTCTTAACTGCTTCATCGTGATATCCTTGCCAACTTCGACACCGCACTTGATCTCAACACCCATCTGACGCAAAACATCGATTTCTGCTTCTAAGACATCCTTCTCCAGAACAAAGTTTGGAATACCATTCATCAGCATGCCGCCTGGTCTCTGCTCTTTTTCAAAGACAGTGACGTCATAGCCTCTTTCTCTTAAATAGTACGCACAGCTCAACCCAGCCGGACCGGCACCGATGATTGCCATCTTATAGTCTGGTCCCCACATACCTCCGTGGTCTGTCTCACACAATGGAATATATCTCTTGTCCGCATCTAATTCCTGCGCGGCAATGAAACGCTTGATATCATCAATGGCAACTGGCTGATCGATTGTTCCTCTTGTACATGCCTGTTCACAGCGCTTATTGCATACAGCACCACAGACATATGGGAATGGGTTATCCTGCTTGATGAGCTTTAAGGCATCGAAGTACTTGCCCTCGCCAGCCAACTTTATATAACCCTGTGATGCTAAGTGCGCTGGGCAGTTTGTCTTACACGGAGCCGTCCCAGTTTCATAGCAGTTGATCTTCGCATCTTCACGATAATGGATATTCCAGTTATCGGCCGTCCATTTCGTCTCATCCGGCAGCAGCGTTAATGGATACTTGATTTCCCCCTGCTTTGTACAGAGTTTCTGACCTAACTTTGCGGCACCAACGGGACACACTTCCACACACTTTCCACAGGCAACACACTTATCTTTATCCACGTGAGCACGATATGCAGAGCGTGACATATTTGGAGTGTTATATAACTGCGATGTACGGATGGCATTGCATACACCAGGGGCACAGTTGCAAAGACCAACAATCTTATCTTCACCATCAATGTTAGTAATCTGATGGACAAAACCATGCCGTTCAGAACGTTCCACGACCGCCATCGCTTCTTCTTTGGTATTCCAAACACCACGGCCGGTATTGACACACCATTCTGCTAAATCGCCGACCCCAATACAGCAATTCTGTTCGCACGATCCATCGCCTTCTCCACGCATTGCCTGCTGTCTTCGGCAGGTACATACACCGATGGAAATCTTGCCATCATATTTATCAAGCCAGTGCGAAATATGTTCGACCGATACAGATTCACTCACTGTTTCAATTGCTTTCTCCACAGGAATGACATGCATGCCAACACCAGAACCGCCTAATGGTACCATAGGGGTAATACCTTCCAAAGGCATCTGTGTCATTAAGTTAAAAAAAGTTGCAATATGCGGATGCTCCTTAATCAGTTCATCCTGCATGACCATAAATTCCGCAATTCCTGGGACAAAGATTGGTACATCATACTGAATATGATGATCTGGATTCTCACGATTTGTTTCAACACAGCCAATCCAGCACAGATGATCTACAATTTTCTTCATCTCATCAACGGACATATGGCTGCGTTGTGCCAGCTCTTCCAAATCAACGTTGATTCTGGTCTTTTTAAAAGTCAGCATTACCTTTACTTCTTCTTTTGTCAACACTTCATCCAAACACCAGACCTCTGGATCATCCGGTTTAATGGTATGCGTCAGCTTTGCTGCATAGCGGTCTGTAATCATGCCGGCAAGCTTAATCAGAAGTTTTTCTTTTTCAGGATCCGGTGCAATATAATTCGGGTCAAGTTTGTAGTCTCTTTCGTTGGTCATTCTGTTTTTTTGATCTTTCATATTATTTATCCTCTTTCCATGTCCTGACAGCTTCTGTTAACCACGCAATCCATGCGTCCATGCCTTCCCCTGTCTTAGCAGATAACGGGAAGATCTGAATCTGCGGATTTAACTGTTTCACTCTTTTCTTACATTCCTCTAAGGAGAAGTTGAAGTATGGCATTGCATCCATCTTCGAAAGAATCAATACATCACTTTCTTTAAACATCAGTGGATACTTGAGTGGCTTATCATCACCCTCTGGAACACTGAGAATCATCACCTTTTTACCGGCACCAGTATCAAATTCTGCTGGGCAGATTAAATTGCCTACATTTTCTAAGAAGATCAGATCATTGTCGACTTTCATCAACTTCAATCCTTCTTCACTCATACCGGCATCCATATGGCACATCCCGTCCGTATGGATCTGAATACTTTCAACACCAAGTTCTTCCATGCGTTTTGCATCCACGGCCGAAGCAATATCCGCTTCCATGACACCAATCTTATATTCCGCATGCAGTGCCTTGATGGTTGCGGTCAATAATGTTGTTTTTCCCGAACCCGGAGAACTCATCAAATTGATCATCAAGGTTCCCTGGTCTTTCATTTTTTTTCTTAATATATCCGCATCACGATCATTCGATGCGGTAACACTCTCATGAAGTTCGATGATTTTCATTTCTTGTTCCTCCATGCTTCAATTTCTCTTTTTAACCAATCCATCCATGCTTCAAAACCATCACCCTTTAAGGATGATATCCGAAAACATTGTATCTTTGGATTCAGCTGCTTCGCTCTTGTCTCAGCTTTATCAAAGTCGTAAGCAAACACTGGCGCCACATCAATCTTGTTTTCAATCATGACATCACTGACGGTAAACATTAACGGATACTTCAGCGGTTTATCATCACCTTCCGGAATACTGAGAATCATGACTCTTCTTGCAGCTCCAACATCACATTCGGCCGGGCATACCAAATTGCCAACATTCTCCAAAAAGACAACATCTACATCATCGAAGCCCATCTTTTCTAAACCTCTTGCGGTCATATCCGCATCCATGTGACAGGCTCCGCCGGTATGCAGCTGAATGACTTTTACTCCGGTATTTGCAATGGTCTTAGCATCCACATCACTGTCGACATCCGCTTCCATGACGCCAATACGATACTGATCTTTTAATGCATGGATTGTCCGTACCAGTGTTGTCGTCTTGCCAGCACCAGGCGAAGACATTAAATTGACCAAGAAGACATTCTTCTCAGCCAATTCTTTTCTGACTTTTTCCGCTTCTCGATCATTATCTGCGAGAACACGTTCTTTCGTGTCATAAATTTCATATTTATTCATGATGTACCTTCATTCTCAAAATCATTTGACTAACTCTATTTTATGCAATAGTGAAACTTTGCACAATAACAAAAGCTCATTGGAAATCGGACAATTTATAGTCTTTGTGTGGACATTTTTAAAAATATCCTGTCTTTTTCACAAGCGATACTTTCTTTTAGAAAATATTTATGCCGCTTTGTACAAATGATTATTTTTCATCCGGTCCGAAACGAAAAATAGAATCCTATAAACATTTAGTAATATCTTCCGGATCTTTTCATCTCACAAAGTGAATCAATGGAAGATTAAAGTGGACATTTTAAAAATCATTGCGAATAAATCCGCTGCATTTTTTAATGTTCTCCGTTAACTTTTTGATTAATTTGTTGTTTTTCATTCATGTCGTTTGCTGTGTTCTGATTGGAACGAACAAAAAGAAAAGACCTACCCTTTCAGATAAGTCTTCACGTTCGATACTTAGTGCTGCTTGTAAGTAATGATTTCGCCTGCGAAAGATTTGCGAAGAATCTCCTGCATATCCTTGACCATTGGTACTCTTGGGTTGGCTGGAGAGCATTGATCTTCATACGCAAGGTAGGAAATCTTTTCAATTGCTGCATCCCATTCCTTCTTATCGACACCCTGCGAACCAAACTTCATGTCAATGCCAACATCCTCGCCAAGCTGGTGAACTGCTTCCGCAAACTTCTCAACGCCCTCTTGTGTGGACTTGAACTTAATGCCAACCGCAGCCGCCAGTTCGCAGTATCTTTCGTCTGCATCATAGCACTGATACTTTGGCCACAGACCTGGTTTCTCAGGTTTCGTACCATTATAGCGAATGACATATGGCAGCAGGATTGCGCAGCATCTGCCATGCACTAAGTGGAATTCTGCACCAATCTTGTGTGCCATGGAATGATCCATACCTAAGTATGCATTTGCAAATGCCATACCAGCCATAGTAGCTGCATTATGCATCTTTTCCTTTGCTTCTTCATCCGACTTGCCATTATGAACAGCTCTTGGCAGATATTCAAATACCATCTTCACTGCCTTTAATGCTAAGGCATCCGTGAAGTCCGAAGCCATAACAGAAACAAATGCTTCCACGGCATGAGTCAATACATCCATACCTGAATCTGCGGCAACCTTTGCTGGCAATGACATAACTAATGCTGGGTCAATGATAGCAACCGTTGGTGTCAAAGAGTAGTCGGTCAATGGATACTTTCTGTGTGTTTCCTTATCGGTAATAACAGCGAATGGAGAAACCTCCGAACCAGTACCTGATGTTGTAGGAATGCATACCAAATGAGACTTCTTACCTAATTCAGGATACTGGAAGGCTCTTTTGCGGATATCCATGAACTTCTGCTTCAAATCATCGAACTGAACTTCTGGATGTTCATAGTATAACCACATACCCTTAGCAGCATCCATTACAGAACCACCACCTAAAGCAATGATTGTATCCGGTTTGAAGGCTTCCATTAAGCCCCAACCTTTCTTGACTGTCTGAATACTTGGATCCGGCTCAACATCAGAGAATAACTGATAGATGACTTTATTATTCCGTGCTTCCAACTGATCTGTGATCCGCGTAAGGTAGCCTAATTCAACCATGGATTTATCTGTAACGATGAAGGCTCTTTTGATTTCACGCATATCACGCAGATATGTGATGGAGTTCTGTTCGATATAGATCTTGCTTGGAATTTTGAACCATTGCATAGTATTTCTCCTCTTTCCGATCTTCTTGATATTCAGAAGGTTAATCGCACTGACATTGCCTGCTACTGAGTTATGACCATACGATCCACAACCAAGAGTCAGTGAAGGAATAAAGCTATTATAGATATTACCAATACCACCGAATGTTGTTGGGGAGTTCCAGATCAAGCGGCATGCCTTCATGCGCTTGCCGAAATCCTTGACAAGGTTTTCGTTTCTTGTATGAATCGCTGCCGTATGCCCAATACCATTCAGCATCAGAGTTGCTTCTGCCTTATTGAAACCATCGGCAACATCTTCTGCTTTTTCAAAAGCAAGTACGGGAGAAAGTTTTTCTCTGGATAATGGTTCATTGATACCCGGCTCACCAACTTCCGCCATAAGAATAGAAGTATCTGGATCTACCGTGAAGCCTGCCTGTTCCGCTATCCAAGCTGCTGGTTTGCCAGCAACTGCTGCGTTCAAGCGCGCATTTTTCGCCTCTGGTGTATTGGAGTTTGCACCAAACATATATGTTTCAAGGAGTTTCTTCTCATGTGGTGTGCAGAAGTGTACATTGTAATGCAGGAATTCTTCTTTAACATCTTCATAGATATCTTTATCAACGATGACCGTCTGTTCCGAAGCACAGATCATACCATTATCAAATGCCTTCGACATTGCAATATCATTGACAGCCTGCTTAATGTCAGCAGTTGTTTCAATATATGCAGGTGCGTTGCCAGCACCAACACCTAATGCAGGCTTACCGCAGGAGTATGCAGCCTTGACCATGGCATTACCGCCAGTAGCAAGGATGGTAGAAACACCGTCAGCGTGCATCAGAGCAGTCGTTGCATCCATAGAAGGATTGTCGATCCACTGAATGCAGTTCTCCGGAGCACCTGCTGCGATTGCTGCATCGTATACAACTTTTGCAGCTGCAACAGAGCATTTCTGTGCTAATGGATGGAATGCAAAGATGATTGGATTTCTTGTCTTTAAACAAATCAAAGATTTGAAGATTGCAGTAGCGGTTGGATTCGTTACAGGTGTAATACCTGCAACAACACCAACGGGTTCTGCAACTTCCTGAATACCAGTCACTGGATCATCACTGATGATTCCGACGGTCTTCATGTTACGCATGTTGTTTACTACATATTCACATGCAAATAAATTCTTTGTGGCTTTATCTTCAAAAACGCCGCGGCCGGTTTCTTCTACAGCAAGCTTTGCTAATACACCATGCTGGTCCAAAGCAGCAACTGAGCACTTAGCAACAATATAATCAATCTTTTCCTGATCAAATTTTGCATACTCATCTAATGCCTTTAACGCCTTGGCTACTTTTTCATCAACTTCAACAATTCTTGGAGTTTCATTCTGAACGAAAGCAGGTTTTGCAGCAACCTTTTCTGGTTCTACCTTCTTTGCTACGGTTTTCTTTGGCTCGGGGTTTTTCTTTGCAACTGTCATCTTCTTACGTTGTACCATGTAATCTCCTCCTGTGAAACTTTTCACAACGAAAGATTAGCATGCGGCATATACTGTTGCAAGCCTTTTTGTTAAATTTATCACAAGTAAACGCTTTCAATGAAAAATTAATTTTATGTATCCGTTTTCAAAATAAAAATAGGCATTTGATGTATGCCTATTCTATCTTCATTCATTTATTTATTTTACTTTTCGATACTCACAAATTTATAGCCGGCATCTTCCACCGCTTTTTTGATATCTGCTTCTGCAACATCCTTCGTTGTCGTGATAACAGCCGTTCCTTTGTCATGTGAAGCAACCGCAGATGTAATACCATTGACTGCTTCTAATCCTTCTTTAACATGTTTCTCACACATCATGCACATCATACCTTCGATTTTTACTGTTTCTGTCATTTGATTTTCCTCATCTTTCTTTTTAATCATGGCATTGATATTGCAACGGATATCACCAACGGGGCACGCGGTCTGTTTCCCATTAACTGCATTGACGGCAACTGTCACTTTCTCCGGTGTGAGATCCGACAGTGCTTTTTCACGCATCACATGATCATGTGATGCATCATGCAGCTTTACAAGATTTAAACGCAATGCATTCATGCATACAGTAACGCTGGAAAGAGACATGGCCGCTGCGCCCCACATCGGATTCATTTGAATGCCAGGATATAATCCCGCTGCCATTGGAATCAAAATAATGTTGTATGCAAACGCCCAAAATAGATTCTCATGGATATTCCGCAAGGATGCACGGCTTAAACGAATGGCTGCAGAGGCATCTGTCAATTTGGAATTCATCAGTACCACATCCGCACTGTCAATCGCAACATCAGTGCCAGCACCAATAGCCATACCGATATCTGCACGTGTTAATGCGGGTGCATCATTGATGCCATCACCAATCATTGTGACACGTCCGCGCTTTTGCAGATCAGCAATCACAGTTGCTTTGCCGTCCGGCAGAACACCTGCAATGATGCGGTCGACTCCCGCCTGCATTCCAATCGCGCGAGCCGTTCGTTCGTTATCCCCCGTGAGCATAACCACTTCAATGCCCATCCTCTGCATCTCAGCAATTGCCTGGGCAGAATCTTCTTTGATAACATCTGCCACCGCAATCATACCGAGATATTGTTTTTCTTTGCCAAAGAAGATCG
>Ga0183095_10999_pt1 | contig 38578 bp, 30 predicted proteins | sample BioMet4_FD_130346 | JGI IMG/M metagenome (GOLD analysis project Ga0183095, IMG submission 130346) | Microbial communities from bioreactor (seeded with sewage sludge) at LBNL, California, USA - Biofuel metagenome 4 (v2) (version 3) | ecosystem: Engineered > Bioreactor > Anaerobic > Unclassified ...
ATTTTCCGTTATGCATATGCCATTCTATAATAGTATGGCAAAGATAACTTCAAATCGTTGCGGTCTCAAAACCTCTATAATTACCTAACTTTCAATATTTTCAAAGAACTTTTATGATTTTTTAGTGTACACTAGAGTTGTCATATTAATTATCAGTGTAATATCGTATACTTTTTTTGGCCTTCTTTAGGAGCATACTAATTCAAGTCAAATATACTTAACAAAAAAGTTAAGTTTTCTTTGTGGTTTATCTAAAATGAATTATATTTGCAGTCCGATTTTAAAACGACTAATGGGACGGCTCGAACTTGTAATAGAGACTGACAATGTCAGCATATTCTCACCAAAATTTAATGGAGAGGAAATGACCGAATTCGAGAAGTTCTTGTTGAATAATGGCAATTATGAGGAACCTCAGTTAAAGAAAGATTTCGATGCTATTTTATCGGCTATTAATAAGATCCAAAATGACTGTGGGGCGAGAGAAAATCTGTTTCGGCTTGAAGGCGGATGTATAAAAGCAATTCCTCTTTTTATTGAGTGGCCTAGAAAGCGCAGTCTTGGAACAATACGCCTTTATTGCATTCGAATATCTGAGCGTTTATTAATATTGGGAAATGGTGGGATTAAAAAAACTAAGACATACGAAAAAGACCCATTTCTTGGCACAATTGTAAATGATTTAAGGCGTATAGAAAGCATTATTAGGAATAAATCTAGAATCGTTCATTGTGATTATGACGATTATGAAGAAATTAAGCATATTTTATCCACAATAAATATATAGAGAAATATGAAAAGGAACGCATTGTTTGAACAATTACTTGCAAAAGTTGCCCCGGAGACTAAAGCTGAGGTTGAATTGAATATTGACATAGCAAATAGAATTTATGATCTCCTAAAGGAAAAGGGAATGAGTCAGAGGGAATTCGCAGAAAAGATGGGAAAGAAGGAATCTGAAATCTCTAGGTGGATGACTGGTTCTCATGGTTTTACAACAAGTACATTAGCAAAAATATCTTCAGTGCTAGGCGAGTCAATCGTTGAGGTTAAGAGGAAATCGTGTCCTCAATTTGTGGTGATTCCGCACACACTCTATGTGACTCCTACCGATGTCAAAGATGGATCATATTCGAATGGAAAAGAAGTAAAATATCAATGTCGTTATCCTAATTAATTGATTATGGCAAAGCAAATTACTAATATTCAGATGCGTCTTCTATCTGTTAATGAGGTTCGGTTTATGATGTCACCGGACCGAATTTCTGATAACCTTGATCCATCGGAATTGCAAATGTGTTTCTCAAACCAAATTGAGCCAGATGTAAAAAATGATACTATCTCTATCGTTTTCGGCATTAGATATCTGTTGAAAGATGACGTCGTTCTTGAGAGTATCTATAGATATTCGTTCTCGGTAATAGATCTCGCTAAGTATATCAAGGTCAACGGTGATAACACATTAACGATATCGCATATTATGCCTCATTTCCTCAGTGTCGCTGTAGGAACAATGAGGGGTATCCTTATTGTTAAGACAGCCGGCACAAACTTCTCGAAGTATCCTTTACCTATCATTGACATCAATGCTCTTAATGATAGTTTATCTTCATTGAAATAACTCGCTGTTTTTTGAGGCAAATGATTCTGCTCGGAGAAATTATTTTTTCTTTCTTTTAGAATCTTTGTCGTCAAAGATCTTATTGACCATCTTCTCATTCATTTTGATGATCATATCCTTGGTGCGGATGATTTCTTGCATATTATCGCTGTCTCGCTTCATATGCTCGAGTTCTCTGTTCAGCATTGCGATTGTCTCTTCAAATTCTTTGATCCTATTGGCCTCAATTTCTTTCTGCCTTGCAACAATCTTTGCGTGATCAAGGGACAATTGCTTGTCAGGCACATACCCGAAAAGAAGTTTTTCAGTGCAAACACCCGTTATTTCGGCTATTTTGTCAAGCATAGGATTGATTATTCTGGTGTCTCCATTTTCCAGATTCCTATAAGCGATTCTGGTGAGCCCTATCATCTCGCCCATTGCTCTTTGGGACAGGCCCATTTTCTTCCTTTCGTTGGCGATGTTAAGTCTTATGCTCTTGTAGTCTATCATATCAGGTCTAAGTATTTGACAGTTAATATATTTATATTTCAGCGTTTTTCAAGAAGGCATTCTGCCAATATCCACGATGGATATTTCCAATGTCACAGGCTGTGACAAAGATATTGTTTTTTTAAACAATGTCATCTTTTTGTGGCAATATGTCAATATAATTTTGCCAATTCAAATGAGTTTTCAGCTATTTGCACCTGTTTCTGTTTCTTTTCTATCTGAAGAGCCTTTTCTGTGTGTCTCCCCATGTAAATATAAGGGGCCCGTTCGGCATTATCTTCGGACTTGGAATTGAAGGAACTGGTGTTGACTTTCATCTTTGTTCTGAACGCTCTGTACTAATGATGGATTAGTCCAGTCTGGTTGCTTCTTGCGTTTCGGGCTGCCATCTGTAAACCTATGTCAGGACAAGTTATCTGTTTGCAATTCGGATTTTTGTATGTAGATTCGTAATGTTAATGACAATGGTGAGATGTTGAAAGATGAAATTGAGATTCTCGAAGGGGAGAATTTTTTTGACCATAGGGGTGGTATCGCTTCTATGAACAACCTTAGTTTCGAAGGCGTGGAGCGTTTTTATGTTATAGAGAATGCTGATACGGAAGTGATTCGTGGTTATCACGGGCATAAGTCCGAGAGGAAGTGGTTTTATTGCCTGAATGGCTCTTTTACGATGTCGTTTGTGAAAATAGATGACTGGGCACATCCAAGCAAAGATCTTAAGCCTCAGGTGATTCGTATTTCTGCAAAGGAAAGCCAGATGGTGTTAGTCCCTGCTGGTTATGCCAATTGTCTTCGTGCAGATGAGCCTCATTCCTTGCTTCTTGTCTTTTCCGGCCGTCGTTATCCCGAATGCCTTGATGACAGTTACCGCTATGACCCGAATTACTGGTTCGACTGGCATAACATTCCCAGAACCAAATAATGCCGTCCTTTTGAAGGGCTCTGTAATGGTTTCACTTAGTCAACCGTCAACCTAAATCAGGAAACGACAGGGTAGGGCCACGTCTATTGTAACTCATTGATATTCAGATATCGATGATTGCTAGTGTCCCTACCTTCCTTGGTTTAATCTTGGAATGTCGGATGGTAGGGACAGCGTTTTCTACAAAGTGTTGATTGTCAACTTACTAGCAATCGCTCTGGCCCTACCCTCCAGCCACCCACCCGCCATCTCTCTTCCGTCCCTCTTCCGTCCCTTTTCTGTCCCTCCACCGTCCATCTTCCATTCCTCCACCGTCTCTCCGCCGTCCCTTTTCTGTCCCTCCACCATTCATCCACCGTCCCTCTTCCGTCCCTTTTCTGTCCACCCACCGTCCCTCTTCCATCTCTTTTCTGGCCACCCACCGTCCCTCTTCCATTCTTCTTCCAGCCCAACCCACCAGCCGTTCTCCAGAAGCACCTCTGCTTTTCAGGTTTTTCCTGTCCCTAGCTACATCCGGTTCTAAGCTTGCCCCGGAAGTGGTGTTGTTCTCCATAATTATGATTGATATTGTATTTGTAATTTAAACTTCATTCCATATATTTGTAACGACTAGTAATCATACATTCCGTTGGACTTTGAAATTGACTAGTTTTCATTATTGAGGGGTGAGGTTCTGTGAGGTCTTGAAGATATGTCGGAATTTGCTTTGTAAATAGTGAGAGATTGTTGAAGAAAGATTTATTTACATAACATAATTATGACCAATTGTTTTCACGTCTGTTTCACTTCGCATAGTGAAGTGATGTTTAGAAATGATTCCGATTATATATTCGGGATATTCTCTATGGTATTGGCGGCAATCCGTACTGGAACCACAATATTGGCTTTTGCTTTGATGTCCGATCACGTCCACATAATAATCCTTACATCTTCTTATTCAAAATTTGTCTCTTCCTTTCGGGATAGTTACTGCAAACATTTTAATAAGAAATATAGTAGGGAAGGCCCCTTGGGCGAGGAAAGTTTTTATCATAAGCAATTGATTGGAACAAACCATATTGTTGCTGCCATAAGTTATGTCTTGCGAAATCCCATTCACCACGGAATCTGCAAGTCTCCTTTTGAATATGAGTTTACTTCGTCGACTTGCTATTTTCGTAAATATTTCAGCAGGAAATTCTTTTATAATCCTTGCCTAATGAGCAACAGAGAACTATTTCGTAAAGGGTTGGCGGTAAGAAATGCTTTGTCTGAACTTTCTTCCGAGGTGCGAATCGATGGAAATGGTATGATCATTTTTAGCGATTTCGTTGACATTCCATTTGTGGAAAATCATTATGTTACTGGAAGGAGATTTACATATTATATGACTCGCCTTAGCAGTGAGGAGTGGCAAAAGGAACAAATGGAAGACAATGTTGGGACGCGGATGAGTGAAAGCGAATATTTTGCTTTCAATCCACCAATCACAATTGATTCAATCGAACCTACTTACAATAATTCAGATATGATTAAAAAGGAGGGAGGCAATTTCAATGATAATAAAATCCTTGACAAGAAGGTATGCGAGATAATAGATAGCATTTATGTCCCAAAGTATCACGTAAAATCCTATGTCCACTTGAGTCTGTCTCAGAAGCGGATTATTGCTAATGAAGTTCGTGCAAAATATTTTGCCAAAGAAATGCAGTTGCAAAGATGCTTGGCAATGTAGGTTTAACTGCTCAAGTGATCATACATCCATACAATGCGGCAATAGGAGGGTAGGGCCACGTCTATTGTAACTTATTGATATTCAGATATTGATGATTGCTGGTGTCCCTACCTTCCTTGGTTTGATCTTGGAATGTCGGATGGTAGGGACAGCGTTTTCTACAAAGTGTTGATTGTCAACTTACTAGCAATCGCTCTGGCCCTACCCTCCAGCCACCCACCCGCCGTCCCTCTTCCATTCCTCCGCCATCCCTCTTCCAGCCCTACCCACCAGCCGTTCTCCAGAGTCACATCTGCTTTCCGAGATTCTTACGTCCTTACCTTCCAGCGAGGTCTTTTGCCAAGAAAGGTCTTCTGTGAATGTATCAAAGAAGTTTCACTGTTCTGTATTGCGTTTGCAATCCCGATTTTTGTGTGTAGATTAGAGGAAAATAAATCTTGTAATATGAACATTGCTATCATCGGGGGCGGGGCCGCTGGATTCTTTATGGCGATTTCTGTGAAGGAAAGGATGCCGGAGGCTTCAGTGACCATATTCGAGAAAGCCAGAAGGGTATTGGCAAAAGTGGAAATCTCCGGTGGCGGCAGATGCAATCTTACCAATACTTTCGAAGACGTAGCCGATCTCAAATACGTTTATCCTCGTGGCAACACGTTGATGAAGAGACTCTTGAAGCAGTTCAGCCAAGTGGACGCATATAATTGGTTCGAAAAGAACGGAGTAACATTGGCCAAACAAGAAGACCATTGCGTATTCCCGAAATCTCAGGACTCACATTCTATCATCAATTGCTTTCTATCATTAAGCAGGCAACTGGGCATTGAAGTCAAGACAGGATATGAACTAAAAGATATTGATAGAATTACACCATCAGGATATAGGTTGGTCTTCCAAGAAGGATGTTCTGACAAAAGGATCTTCGACAAGATAGGCATCACCGCCGGAGGGCAGCCTCGAATCAGCACATTGGAATATCTGAGAAATCTTGGTCACAAGATAGAAGTCCCTGTACCATCGCTATTTACATTTACCATTTTGGACACTGGGCTACGTGATATGATGGGAGCGGTAGTTGAAAATGCCAGCACTGCAATAGCCGGGACCAATTTCAGAGCCTCTGGACCACTTCTTATCACTCATTGGGGAATGAGCGGGCCTGCCATTCTCAAATTGTCTTCATTCGCTGCAAGATATCTCAAAGAAAACGGTTACAAGTGTACCCTTTTGGTAAATTGGTGTGGAGACATTGACAATCAAGAAGTTGCAGACAGACTAGAGCAGACGGCAAAGACTAATCCTCAAAAACAATTGTCAACCATAAGTCCATTTGGACTCACCTCCAGACTTTGGGAATATTTGCTCGCAAAGTCTGATCTGCCATTGGACAAAAAATGGGCTGAACTCGGCCGCAAAGGAATGAACCGGCTCACAAATATATTGACCAATGACACATACGCAGTCGAAGGTAGAGGCCATTACAGGGACGAATTCGTCACCTGCGGTGGTATCAGCCTGGAAAGCATCAATTACAACACTATGGAAAGCAAATGCTGTCCCGGACTGTATTTCGCTGGGGAAGTGCTTGATATAGATGGCGTTACGGGAGGCTTTAATTTTCAAGCCGCCTGGACCACTGCCAGAGTTGCAGCAGCTGCAATGTGTGATACTGCAGTTTCCAGATGAGATAAGCCTTTTTTTATTAACTTTACGGCCAATGAGTGAGAATTTGAAATCCGAAACAATCCACGGTGTTTTCTGGAGCTTTGTCGAAAGGTACTCTGTACAGACGATACAACTTGTATTGAACATCGTGATGGCCAGATTGCTGAGTCCTGAATCTTTTGGACTCATAGCAATGCTTTCGATTTTTATGTCCCTCTCACAGGTCTTCATCGACGGCGGCTTTTCCAGCGCGCTTATCCAAAACAAGAACAGGACAGAAGAAGATTTTTGTACTGTCTTCTACATCAATATCTCCATAAGCATATTGATATACCTGATCCTGTTCTTCTCCGCTCCGTTCATTGCGGACTTCTATCATCAGCCCTTGCTGAAGGCCATTACCAGGATTTACTCTTTGAACCTGATAGTCAATTCGTTAGTTGCAGTAAACAAGACCAAGCTTACCATTGCACTTGATTTCAAGACTCAGTCCAAGATTTCATTGTCCTCAGCCATCGTATCTGGCGGCATCGGCATTGTTTGCGCCATTATGGGAATGGGGGTATGGGCCTTGGTAGCTCAATTGATGTCGGCTACTATCATCAATATGTGCTTGTCTTTCTTCTTCGTCAAGTGGTTCCCGAAAGCCGTCTTCTCTAAAGATTCCTTTCACCGCCTTTTCGCCTTCGGCTCCAAACTACTTGTAGCACAGATCATTTCAAGCATTTACAACAATATTTACAATCTAGTTATAGGTAAGAAGTTCTCCAGCTCCGAACTTGGCTGTTTTTCCAACGCCGATAAGATATCGAACTTCGCCAGTACCAATATCGCAGGCATATTGACCAGAGTATCATTTCCGCTGTTAAGCAAGATCCAAGATGACGATGAGCGGTTGATATCTGTATACAAAAAGTATATTCAGATGTCTGCATTTATTGTATTTCCCGTGATTCTGGGCATCTGCGGAGCAGCCAAGCCCTTGATATTGGCTCTATTGACTGAAAAATGGGCTGGTGCCATAAGCATATTGCAGGTCTTATCCTTTGCCTATCTTTTCGATTGCATAATAAGTGTCAATTTGAATCTTATTTATGTCAAAGGAAGGTCGGACTTAGTCTTGAGACTGGAAATCATCAAGAAAGCTATAGCATTGGCCATCTTGGGAGTGACAATGTCTTTCTTCGGCATCCTCGGCATCTGCTATGGCCGAGTCCTATACGCCCTCATTGCCTTCTATTTGAATACATATTATACAAATAAATTACTTCATTACGGTTTCTTTCAGCAACTTAAGGACATATTGCCATATCTGCTGGCAGCTCTTTTCATATCAGGAGAAGCATTTGCCCTGAGTTCAGTGATCGATAACAACTGGATAGCCCTCTGCGCTTCTATGATCGTATGCCCATTGACCTATATAGGAATAAGCAGTCTGTTTAAATTTTACGCATTTTCAGAGATTAAAGGGATAATCATCGGCAAATTGAAAAAGAATGCTTGATGAAATGTAAGAACTAAATCAGTCCGAGGATATTTGAACGGGCAAGCATACAAGCTCCAAGCGGACCTGCGTTGAATCCAAGTTCCGACATCCTTATTACCACGTCTTTGCTTAAAGCGGAGAATGAATATTTGTTCACTTCGCTCCTGATAGGCAGCAGCAAAGAATCCTGGGCTGAAGAAAGTGCGCCTCCTATTACAATCAATTCAGGATCAAAGATTTTCATCAGTCCAGCCAACGCCCTTCCGAGAGTGAAGCCGACTTCTTCGATGCATTCCATAGTAAGTACGTCTTCTTCCTGAATGGCAGAGATTATGTCGTTCAAGGTGAGGTCTCCTCCTTTCTTGAATTTGTCCTTAAGGGTGGAATTGCGGCCTGCTTTGAGTTTCTCAATCAATATCCTACGCAAAGCCTGACCTGACGCTCCTGTCTGAAGGCAGCCGATTTTGCCACACTCGCAGATTTGGTCGTTGTCAAGAGTGGGCATATGTCCTATCTCCCCGGCATATCCGTTTTTACCATAATATAGTTTTCCATCCACGATTATGCCCATTCCCAAGCCCCAACCGACATTTATGAAAAGCATATTCTTTATATCCCCGTTTTCGCTTGCCAGGTATTCGGCATAAGCCATCGCCATTGAACCATTGTCCAGAACAGTAGGTACTCCTAGTTCTTTTTCCATCATTGCTGAGATGCTCTTATTGTCAGGCAAGGCATACAAGAGGCTCGCTCCTGTCTTGTGATTAACTCTCCCGTGCATTGCAAGGCCGCAGACTATTATGTCTTTGATCTTGACTTCCATATCGTTCAGTGATTTCTTGATGAGAGTCGCCAATTTCTTGTAAGACTCTTCAGTCTTTTCCAATGTGAAAGGAATATGGTATATATGGTCTACAGGGTTACCCTTGAAGTCGGTCACTGCAATGGAAACGGCATTGACCTCGATTTGGGCTCCCACTATGTATCCGACAGCCGGATTGAGTCCGAACAGGCTTGGTTTCCTGCCGCCAGAGGTGCCTTGTTTTCCGAAGTCAAGGAGGAAGCCATCTGTAATCAGTTCACCAACTATCTTGGTTACAGTAGGGATACTGGCATCCAAATCTTCACTAAAGTCAGCAATGCTGTAATTCTTGTCGTGAATGCATAGGCGGATGATTTTTTTCTTGAGTTCCTCGTTCTTGCCGGAAAAACTCTTTGTCAGAAAAAGTGAGTTCATATTTACGTATTAATTTATTTCCAATAATTTTCAATCTGTTCCAGCGTCTTGCCTGTGGTTTCAGGTACCAGCTTCCAGAATATCAACATATATGGTACGCACATAAATGCGAAAAGCAAGAATGTGCCTTGAGGTTTGAGGGTAGAGAGCATCCACGGGGTGAGTTGGCCGATGAGATAAGTACCGAGCCATAATGAAAGTCCGGCAATCGACATTGCCATTCCCCTGACTCTGTTTGGATACATCTCCGAGAGTATCACGAACACTACTGCGCTGATGGAGATTGCAGTGCAGAAAACGTAGAAGAGGAAGAAACCGAGCAGGAATCCATTGCCAAGATGCAGCTGCGTGCCTTTTGCGAAGAATAGCGAGAGCATCAGCAGGGACACTATCATTCCCGATACGCCCCAATAAATTAGTTGTTTCCTTCCGACTTTATCGATGATAAGTAGGGCGATGATAGTCGTGAACATATTCACGCAGCCAACAAGGACTTGTGACAATAGCGAACTGTCGCTGCTAAGGCCTGCATCTCCGAGGATTTGTGGCCCATAGTAAAGCACCGCATTGACCCCCATAAACTGACCCAAAATGGCAATAGCCGAGCCTATGAGAACGGCTTTGAGAATGCCAGGCTCAAGCAAAGCCTTCCATTCCGATTTTGTGCTGCCTGCGATGGACGATTGAGTGATTTCCATCTGATTGACTGCTTCAGTTTCAGAACAATATATTCTCTGGAGAATGCCTTTTGCTTGTGCACCTTTTCCTTTCACTATCAGCCATCTAGGGCTTTCAGGAATGAAGAATATCACAATTACGAATAGAAGGTCGGGGAAGGTTTCGCATCCCAACATCCCTCTCCAGAATTCGGTATGGAAGATCTTACCTGTGGCTGCTGAAATTGCAGTTTGATCTACATTGATCATTATCAAGTAGTTGACAAGGTAAGCTGCGAGGAAACCCACAGTGATTGCCAACTGATAAAGGGAAACCAAGGCTCCTCTTTTTTCGGCCACTGCAATTTCCGAAATGTACATAGGTGAAACTATGGATACGATTCCGATTCCGAAACCGCCAATGATTCTGTAGATTACCAGGTCTGTAAATCCTGCGCAAAGGGCGCATCCTATAGCGGAAATGCTGAATAACACTGAAGCAATCAGCATTGTTTTCTTCCTGCCTAAGTTGTCGCTCAGCACTCCTGCTATCATTACTCCGATGATGGAGCCGATGAGGGCGCAACCCACATACCAACCTTGTTGCATTACCGTAAGCCCGAATTGGGTGGTAACAGATGTAGTGGTTCCTGAAATTACGGCTGTGTCGTAACCAAAAAGAATTCCTCCGATGGCCGCGACCACGGAGAGGAATACCATATATCCCGAATTAGATTTCTGTTTCATTAGATATTGAAATATTCTTTATATCTGTCATATAGGTGCCCTGCCTGCAAATATGCCGACTGAGGGCTGAGGAAATGTGAAAATTCAAATGTGATTGCCTTATCGTATCCGCATCTTTTGGCTGCTTCCAGTTTAAGACGCAATTTGTCAAACTTGATAGGGAAGAACTTGATAGGCATATCCCTGTCGAAAGTCTCGGCATTGGTCCAGCATTTCATACCGTACTTGTCGGCCAATTTCTTGTTCACAGAGAAGAAAGCATCCAGTTCGTCATAATCGATATGTCCATCCTGGAAAGCGCAGGCATCCACAAATTCGTGTATCCCATCGAAGATTTCATTCCATTCCCTTTCGTGCTCTTGCACAGAAACAGAAGTGGCTTTAGTTGTGGCATCTCCTGCGGCTTCGACGGCCTTCTTGCCATCTATCCAAGGAGAAATGAAAGTAGGAAGGCCTCCGGAAACGTCTTTGCATTGTTTTCCCATAGTGCGGAAAGACTCAATGGCCCCTTTTGTCTTTCGGCTGATCTCTCCACTTATATACCAACCTCCGAAACTGCTATACTTGCTTCCATACATATTCCAAGCTTCGTCTATCACATATTTATTTGACTCGACTTCGTAGGACATATCTCCTGTATCCCAATATTTGCCAGAATCATACAGCCCGAAATAGAATTTCATTCCATATTTCTGGGCCAGGCGGCAGAACATATCTATCAGATCGACTGATGGCATATAGCATCCCTGCTTTAGAAGGTAAGGAGAGGGATAGGTGATGAATTTCCTATATCCAGACCTTATGTCGATTACCGTATCTATTCCTATAGCCTTCATATATTGGAAGTCTCTGTCCCATTCTTTCTCACCCCAGTTCTGATGTGGGATGTCGTGTGATATCTCATCCAGGAATGTACCAGTGATGGGCAGGGCGTTCCCTTTTGGAACTATCAGATGGGATTGGACATTGCCATTATTATGATTTTTAGTGGATATTGCTGCATTGGACAGATCTTCTGGTGTTGCATTTATCAGGTTGGGGGCAACGACAAGTGAAGCGGCACTGATCGCGGCAGTCTTTATGAAATTTCTCCTTGTGGACATTATAATGTCAGCTATAAAATTAACAGAGCCAAAATTAATAAAAAGTTTTAATTTGTAAAAGATATTTATTAAAAATATTGAAAAACAAAATTCTCAGAAGTGTACATTCATAGTTCTGTCTCTGTTTTTTTTGCTATATTTGCACGTTTATAAACAGATATCTGATGTTCAGGAAATTTTATTCTAAGTTGAACAGTTACAAGCTGTCAATGAAGATGAAGCTTACGCTCAGCCTTTGCGTCATTGCAATTGTACTTCTCGTATCCAGCGTCATATCCATTATGGAGTATAGTAGGATGAGCCATTATGTCTCAGACCTTATCGCAGACAATATCAACAGCATTAATGTGGCTGAAAGGTTGGCCAATGCAAGCAATGATTACAATCTGGAGATCCTCAAGGTCATCGGAGACACAGCAAAGACCGCCTTGCCTAAGTTCAAGCAGGAAGAATTTATGGAGCATTGCGATAGCCTTAAGAAATCGCTCACCTCTGACAAGATGATTAATCTGGCAGATTCGGTGGTCTATTCGTACTCTGCATATATGCTTACATCCCTTGAACTGAAGAATGTAATGCTTTCTGATTTCATTGATACCAGAGCTTGGTATTTCAATCGCCTTCAGCCTAGGTACAACCGTCTCAGGTCTGATATCGATGTGCTCAATACCGCCATCAACAATGAATTGAAGAAGAATTCTGCTACTTTCGAGAGGGGCTTCTACCGTAGTATCATACCTGGAGCAGTGGCCGTGGCAGTAGGACTGCTATTGATATTGCTGTTGTTATTCTTTATTATGGTATATTACGTGAATCCCATATATAAGATGATTGCAGGTCTCAAGGACAACATCGCATTCGGGAAAAAATACAATTATACCTTCGATGGAGATGATCAACTCACTGAACTGAACGAAGGCATTTCAGAAATAACTGATGACAACCAGATGCTCAGAAAGAGACTTCAGGACATCAGGGAGAACGAGAAGAAAGAAGTCCCTAAAGACTAATTGAGAAATGAATGTCAAGGTAATATCTAGGAATGTCGGCTTCGCACTTTTGGTCAGCGCGTTGTTTATGTTCTTTTCCGTGTTGGTGTCCATTTCCAATCCTACCGGGAACGATAGTGCTCTGGCGGCTTTGTCCATCAGTTGCCTTATTACCTTCCTTGTCGGCATTTTCCCTTTCATTTTCGTTAGAAAATCTGAGGCGATCACATTGCAGGATGGATATATGATCATTTTTCTGTCTTGGACATTGTCATTTATCTTCGGTATGCTGCCTTATGCCCTTTGGGGAGGCCCATTCTCTGTAATAAATTCGTTATTCGAGAGCGTATCCGGATACACAACCACTGGGGCCACAATCCTGAGCAACGTGGAATCGATTCCGAAAAGCCTGCTCTTCTGGCGCTCGTCCACCCACTTCATCGGTGGCTTGGGAGTAGTAGTTTTCCTATTGCTGATCATCCCGTCTTCCAGTCCGGTCCGCCTCAGGCTCACTAATATGGAAGTGTCCTCATTGTCTAGGGATGGCTATCAGTCAAGGACATTCAAGACTGTATTCATATTTACTTATGTATATGTGGGATTGACATTCGCGGCGTTTATCTGTTATCTGCTATGCGGAATGTCTGCATTTGATGCCATCAATCACGCATTCAGCGTCGTGGCAACTGGCGGATTCAGTACCAAGAACCTATCATTGGCATCGTTCCATTCTGTTTCCATCAATATAGTGTCAATGGTATTTATGGTGCTTGGTTCAATGCATTTCGGATACATATACTTGAGTATCGTGAATCATTCAGTCAAACCGCTTAATAATCCTGTTACCAAACTGTATCTTCTTAGTATGTTGGTGTTTTCCCTGATTTTGTCATTCTATTTCAAAATCACAGGAATATATACGGGATGGGGCGATGCACTGATGAATGGTTCTTTCCACGTAATTTCTATGTCTTCATCCACGGGTCTTGCCATATCAGACAATGTTACCTGGCCATTTGCGGTTACGGCCATCATAATCTTTTTGATGATCCAGTGCGGATGCTCAGGATCCACGGCCGGAGGTGTGAAATGCGACCGTACTTTGGTGCTGTTCAAGGCCTTGGGCCGTCAGATAAGAACAGCTATCCACCCATCCACTGTGAAGGAAATCAAATTTGGAGAGCGTGTGATGAAAGATGAAATGGTCTATCAATCAGTACTTTATATTACATTGTATCTCATTGTAATATTAATTTCGTCAGGTGTGTGCATTCTGAGTGGCGTGGATTCTGAGAATTCATTTGTTTCCAGTGTTTCGTGTCTCGGCAATATCGGTCCTGCCCTGGGCAGGTATGGTAATCTCGGCAATTATGACAGTATGAATGTGATTTCCAAGTTGACGCTTGTGGTCGATATGTTTCTGGGACGTGTGGAGATCTATCCTATCCTTGCAGCCTTCTCGCTGATGTTCACCTTCAAAAGGAAATAATGCATTTCCCTATGGAAAGAAGCGAATATCTTTACAATAGTTTTACTAAAGACCTGAATTACGAGCCAACTCCCTGCCAAGACAATTTCTTCAGGCAGATGGCAGCATTCGCTGTTGGGGACGATGCCGACATTATGGTAGTGAACGGCTATGCCGGTACAGGGAAGACCACTGCAATAGCATCTGTGATTGCTGCATTGGACCAGATGAAGGTTTCCAGTGTTCTCCTGGCTCCGACAGGAAGATCTGCAAAAGTCCTTTCTTCCTACACCCACAGGCCCGCATTTACGATCCATAAGCATATCTATCGCCAGAAATCTTTCAGTGACGATGGAATGAATAAATACACTCTTGTGCCCAATAAGGCAAGCGACACCCTATTCGTGGTGGATGAGGTCTCTCTGATCGGAATTGATGCAGGGCAACAGTCCTCTTTACTTTTCGGAACGGGCAATCTCTTGGACGATCTTATCGCCTTCGTGCGTAGCGGCACAGACTGCCGTTTGGTGCTTATAGGGGATTCCGCCCAATTGCCGCCTGTAGGATTGGACATCAGTCCTGCATTGTCCAAGGATTATATGGAAGGGACAGGCGGGGTGGTATGGTGTGAATTGACCACAGTAGTACGTCAAAAGAAGGCCTCCGGCATCCTTGCCAATGCCACAATTCTTCGCAAACTCATCGCCAAGGACAAGTATGGAGAGGAATCTATTGCTGTGTCCGATCTTAAATTGAAGGCTACCGATTTCGATGATGTCCAGAGGATTACGGGAGGAGATCTCATTGAGACTGTATCTGATGCTTATTCCAAGTATGGTGAGGATGAAACTATGATACTTTGCCGGTCCAATAAAAGGGCGAATAGGTATAATGCCGGTATTCGTTCCACAGTCCAATATAAGGAAGAGAGGTTGGTCCGTGATGACAAACTGATGATAGTCAAGAACTGTTATCAGTTTCTGGATGGAATTGAGGGTTTGGATTATATTGCCAATGGAGATATTGCCAAACTGATCAAAATATCCAATTATGAAGACAGATACGGACTTCATTTCGCCCAGGCGGAATTGTCACTTCCGGACTATGGCAATCAGGAAATAAAGGCGAAAGTCATTCTGGACACTCTGGAATCCGAGTCAGCGGCTCTGAGTTCGGAGCAACAGAATGAATTGTACAACGGAGTCCTTGCAGACTATAGTATGGTGAAGGGTAAGCGCAAACGATATAAGTCAGTCCGTGAAGACTTGTATTTCAATGCTTTGCAACTGAAATACGCCAATGCCATCACTTGTCATAAATCACAGGGGGGACAATGGAAATGCGTGTTCATAGACAATTCATTCTGGCAGGATGAATTGACCGTGGATGACCTCAAATGGCTATATACTGCCATTACCAGGGCTGTGGAGAAAGTATATTTGGTAAATTTCAAAGATGTATATTTTGGTTGATTATGAATAAAAAAATTATAATTTTCTGCTGTATCTCAATGTCCCTTTTGGGAGTGCAGACTCGGGCTGATGAATTCAACAAAGTTCCATCTTCCAGCAAATGGTTAAACAATTACGAGGTGCTTTATTCTTATGATGGCTCTTTTACTGACGGGTTTGCCGTGAATGCAAAAACTCATAAGGTCGTCAATGGAGTCAAGGCCCCTGAAAAGTTCGTTTCTTTCCCAGTCAATCCTTCTGGTGCCGTGAATCTGACTTATTCTCCGGATTCCACCAAATTGGCCTTCACCAGGAACAATGATTTGTACTTAGTGGACATAGCCAGCAAGCAGGAAACTCGTCTTACCAACGATGGCACTGAACTGATTCTCAATGGATATGCTTCCTGGGTTTACTACGAGGAGATATTGGGCCGTCCTTCCAAGTATCGCGCGTTTTGGTGGTCGCCAGACAGCAAGACCATTGCATATTATCATTTCGACAATACCCAAGTCCATCTGTTTCCGATATACTCTCCTTTTAATGGTCAAGATGGGAAGTTGATAAATACAAGATATCCGAAAGCAGGGGAGCCGAATCCTAAAGTGAAAATAGGTTTTGTGAATGTATCAGATGCTAAGACTGTTTGGGCCGATTTCAATCAGGATGACGATCAATATTTCGGAATCCCTTTCTGGGGAAGTGACAGCAAAGAATTTTTTGTGGCTCACGAACCTCGTCTTCAGAACACGCTGGATCTATACAGTGTCAATCCATCTGATGGCTCCAAGAAACATATTTACAAGGAAACATACAAGACCTGGTTGGACTGGATAGATGGTATGGTGTTCACTGACAAAGGCTTGTATATGGCGAGGAGTTTCGAGACCGGTTGGGCTCAGGTATATTTCCTTTCTTACGATGGGAAGCAACTTAAGAGACTGACTTCTGGTGAAAATTGGGATATTACTATCGTTCGTGCGGATAGCCGCAACGGGGATGTTTTCTTCACGGCTAAGAGGGATTCCAAGGTGCGAAAATGTCTGTACAAAGTTGATGTCAAGGGCAATATTAAGGCATTGACCGATACATCATTGAATGTGCTTAGCGTATCTTTCTCGCCTGATGGCAAATACTTTACTACTTCTTTGTCCAATTATACCACGCCTACTCAGTTGTGGCTGAAAGATGCTTTAGGTAAAAAATCATTCAAAGTCGCTGATATGAAGGGGACTGATTATAAAGCATCAAAATACGCATTGCCGCAATTGATTTATATTGAGAATGATGGTTTCAAGTTGCCCGCCCAGATCGTATATCCTGCAGGCTTCGATGCCACCAAAAAATATCCTGTCCACGTAGACATTTATGGTGGACCTGATACACCTATGGTCAATGATCGTTGGAGTATGCCTGATTCCAGGAACCAGTGGTGGTCTCAGAATGGCATTATTGAAGTTACTGCCGATTGCAGGGCTTCCGGTCAAAACGGAAGAGCAGGATTGGATCAGATTTATAAGCATCTCAATGACTTGGAAGTGAAGGACTTCATTGCTTGGGGCAAATATCTTCAGTCCCTCCCTTATGTCAAGGCTGACAAGATTGGAGTAGAAGGTTTTTCTTTTGGCGGTACAATGACCACAATGCTTCTTTGCACAGCTTCTGAGTATTTTCATTACGGGATTGCAGGTGGAGGAGTTTATGATTGGGCCTTGTATGATACTCATTATACGGAGCGCTTTATGGATACCCCGCAATCCAATCCTGAAGGATATGCTAAGTCAAAGGTAATTAATTATGTAAAGGGTTATCCTACAACATTCTCTTCCACTCCTGGCTCGGCGCAGGCAGTTGAACCTGTGATGTTGAAAATCACTCACGGCACTGGAGATGACAATGTCCATTTCCAACAGACTGAGCGACTTGTTGATGAAATGCAGAGACAGGGTAAGAAATTCGATTTTATGATCTACCCTGACGGCAAACACGGATATCGTGGCTATCAAGGCCAACATTTTCTTCAGGCCAATAGGGATTTCTGGCTTAAGTATTTGAATTGATTTACAGTCTAGTTCCAGTGATTATCAAGTAATTGCCTTGACCTTCATTGAAATCGATGCGGGCTCCGAATATATGGACTTCGCCACCAGAGGCGAGACCCATTTTTTTGCGCAGTTCCTCGCTGGTGAGTGGAATGTTTTTGGCTGTGACTTCGCCTTTCCCATATTTCTTGCCACATTCTTTAATTGTGCGGTTGTTAAGAGGTTGTATATCTTTGATAGGAAATACTTTGCATTGCCCTTTCAGCGTCTGTGGATTCATTCCGATATATAAATGAGTGAATCTGCCCAATTTCGTAAGTCCATATCTGCAAAGCAGATTGAAAGCGCCAGCCTTTAGTAAAGCCTTCCCCGGTTCGAACAGATATAGTCCACCTGAATTCTGGAGGGACTGTTCATTTTCAAGAAAAATAGGCTTCTGGGAATTTTCCTCTGAAATGGAAAAACTAATGCTCTGGCCGGAATTGGCGGCAATGATTTCATATCCATCTTTCCAATCTCTGTCCAACCATATCAAAAGTTCCTTGCATTCGTCATTCTCGGCTAATATATGAACCTCTCTTACTCTAGTGCCTAACCTGTTGACAGCCATACTTATATCTGCCATAGGGGAGAGCTTGGCGACTACATTGGGGCTTAATGCAAGCAATTCTTCTTCCATTTCCAATATGTTAGGGCTGCAATCCTCAAGCAAGAAAACTTTTTGTCCATCTTTTGCCCTTCTGGCAGGGTCCAGAAAAATGATGTCCGGCCGGGTTCCCTTACCGATGATTTTTTCTGTATTGCCGGGGGCTGCCATATCGTTCCTTATTTCGACATTGTCAATGTCCAAGCAATTGAAGTTGTGTTTTGCCGCTTCACAAAGACGAGAGTCCATCTCGTTGTAAATGACTGTTTCCGAGATCTTTGCAAAGGCAACCGTATCTACGCCTAGTCCGCCGGTGAGATCTGCTATCACACCATTTTTCCCAGACAATATCCTTTTGCAAAGATCGGCTTTGTAGGAAGCCGTGGCCTCGGAACTACATTGCTCCGCAGCAAGCCTTGACGGATAGACTATTCCAGTCTTTGAATACCATCCAGGCAGTTTGGCCTTAATGTTCCTACGGCACTCTATCGTATTGACTGCCAAGTCAATATCTATCTCCGGGAATTTGGATCTTCTCAGGAGAAGCTTGGCCGTATCGTCTTTTTCGTGTGCAATGATAAATTCCTCGAATGTCATACTCCAAAATTAAATAATTTCTAATAAAAAAGTGTAAATTTGTGATGATTGGATTGAATTTAAAATTTACGCTATATGGAAAGAGATTTCAGAGAAGTTGCTAACAGTTGGATTATGGGGGATTTCGACCCCGATACCAAGGGCAAAGTCATCGAACTTCGCAATAATGATCCAGTTGGATTCGAAGATGCTTTTTATAGGAACTTGGAATTCGGTACCGGCGGCCTTCGCGGTATTATTGGCGTTGGCACAAATAGGATGAACAAATATACTGTTGGTATGGCCACTCAGGGCCTTGCAAACTATATCATCACTCACGTCAAGGGTGATGATATCCGAGTTTGCATCTCTTTCGATAGCAGGAACCATAGTAAGGAATTTGCCAAGATCACCGCAGATGTATTGTCTGCCAATGGTCTTCACGTATTCATATTCGACAATATCAGGCCTACACCGGAACTGAGTTATTCCATAAGGAAAAAAGGTGCTATTGCAGGTGTGATGGTGACAGCTTCCCATAATCCTAAGGAATACAATGGTTACAAAGTATTCTGGTCGGACGGAGCCCAGATTACATCCCCTGTGGACAAAGACATTGTCGCTGAGGTTTCCAAGATTACTGATCCTTCACAGGTAAAATTCGAAGCTGGTCTGGAATGCGGCGAGGTCGAGATGATGGGCAAGGAGATGGACGAATGCTATCTTCACGATATTCTGTCACTTACACTCTCTCCTGAATCAAGGATGAGGCATAGCGATCTCAAGTTCGTATATACTCCTCTTCACGGTTGCGGCGTGAGACTGGTACCCGAATGTCTGCACAGGCTTGGCTTCAACAAGGTATATCACGTTCCTGATCAGGATGTCAGCGATGGGGATTTTCCTACAGTTGTTTCTCCGAATCCGGAGGAACCTTCAGCATTGAAGATGGCTATCGAGGTGGCAGAGAAAGAACAGGCCGACATAGTGCTTGCAACAGATCCTGATGCCGATCGTATGGGAATAGCAGTAAGGGACAATGAGGGCCATATGGTCCTTATGTCGGGTAATCAGACAGGCTCGGTCCTCACATATTACATTCTTTCCAGGTGGAAAGAATTGGGCAGACTGGATCCTTCAAAATATGTGGTCAAGACAATTGTAACCACCGAGTTGATTGCCGACATCTGCAAGAAGTTCGGAGTCAAGGTGTACGATGTGCTCACAGGATTCAAGTATATTGCCGAGGTTGTGAAGAAAAATGAGGGAACAGGCGAGTTCATCTGCGGCTGCGAGGAAAGTTACGGCTTCAATGTTGGACAGTTCGTGCGCGACAAAGACGCTCAGATTGCTTGTTCTATGGTTGCAGAATGTGCCGCTTGGGCAGCAGATCAGGGAATGACCATATATCAACTTCTTCAGAAGATTTACAAAGAATTCGGCTATCGTAAAGAAAGTCTTTCTTCACTTGTGCGCAAAGGAAAAACGGGTGCCGAGGAGATTCAGAAGATAATGGCAGATATGAGGCAGAACCCTCCAAAGGATTTGGCCGGTTCAAGGGTGGTGAAAGTCATTGATTACTTGGAACCTGAGAAGACTGGACTGCCTTCGTCTAATGTGCTTCGGATCTTCAGCAAAGATGGTGGCGTAGTGACTGTGAGGCCGTCAGGCACAGAGCCTAAGATTAAATTTTACTTTGGGGCGAAGGGGGACGATTCTGACAATAAGATATCAGCCCTCAAGGCTCAGTTCATCAAGTAAATTACTATTGTGCGTTTTGCACGTTGTCGGCGATAATCATTAAAAGTTTGTCGCCGGCTTTTAGATGTACTGTGCCATCTGGAACGATGAACTTTTCACCTCTTTTGATGATGACCACTCTCGCACCTTCAGGCAGAGAGATTTCTTTAAGGGTATTTCCTTCGGAAAGATCGTCATTTGTCAGTACGTAGTCTTTCATCTTTCCGGCTTCTTCCGGTATCTCGATTCCGAAAGTGTCAGGCTTGTATTCTTGAGGTTTTGCCAAATGAAGCCATTTTGCCACCTTGGGCACTGTCATTCCTTGAAGACCCATTGACAGTATGGTGATGAAGAAAACGATGTTGAATATCTGCTCCGATCCGGGTACTCCCGCTACTACTGGGTAGGTTGCGAATATTATCGGCACGGCCCCTTTGAGACCGACCCATGATATGAAGGTTTTTGCTCGTAATGAAATGTTCCTTACGAAAGATAGGCTGATGAATACTGAAAGCGGACGAGCCACGAAGATGAGGAACAGCCCGATCAACAAGGCCACTGGGGCGACCTTGATCATTTCGTTTGGATTGACCAAAAGCCCAAGAGTCAAGAACATACCTATCTGCATTATCCAAGTCATTCCGTCCAGAAATGAAATTATAGCTTTCCTGTCGTTCATCTGCTTGTTCCCGATGATGAGACCAGCGATGTATACTGAGAGGTAGCCGTTACCGCCTGAAATCTGAGTTATGGAAATAGTGAAAAGGTTGACACTCAGCAACATAATTGCATTCAGAGGACTGCTGTGGCTATTCACTTTCTTGAGCAGCCAATATGCTCCGTACCCAATTCCGACTCCGAACAGTCCGCCAAGTGCTATCTCTTTGAACAATATCCACAGCGAACCGAGAATGATTGAAGTATAATTGATTCCCTTAGTTGCCGCTGCCGGATCGAACAGAACGGTTGCTGCCTGTATCAGCATTATTGTGATGACATAAGCCATCGGATCATTGCTGCCAGATTCCAGTTCCAGTGTAGGCTGGATATTTTCTTTTAGACGTAATTTACTTGTCTTCAATATGTTGAAGACAGAGGCTGAGTCGGTTGAGGACATAACTGCCGCCAGAAGGAAACACATCACTATGGACAACGGCAGAGATATGTTTTCAATCCTGGTCAGGAAGAAAATGAAAGCGCCCGTGAATAGTACAGTCAGGCACACGCCTGCAGTTGAAAGCAATATGCCTTGTTTCAATACCGGCTTAATGGAAGATATCTTGGTCTCCATACCACCCGTGAACAATATCACGGCAAGTGCCGCAACGCCTACGAATTGGGCCTGATGATAATTGTTGAACACAATTCCCAACCCTGAACTGCCGAATCCCATTCCTACAAGCAGGAACATAAGCAAGGCAGGTACGCCCCATCTGTACCCTGTCTTGGACAATACTATGGCAGTAAAAACCAGGATGGATCCAATCAGCAACAGGTTATCTGTGTTGAATGCCATCATATTACTAAGTGAGTTTGAGCGTAATATTCACACCAATCCTTGAGTCCGCATTCTTCGCATTTGGGAGAACGTGCTGTGCAGGTGTATCTGCCGTGAAGGATAAGCCAATGATGGGCAATGGCCCTGTCTTTGATAGGAATATGAGATTCCAAATCTTTCTCCACTGCATCCACAGTTTTGCCATTGGATAGCCCAAGTCTGTGCGAAACCCTGAAAACGTGAGTGTCCACTGCTATGACCGGTTTGTTATAAACTATTGAGGCTATGACATTTGCAGTCTTATGACCAACGCCAGGCAAAGTCATCAGGGCATCAATGTCGGATGGTACTTCTTCATTGAAATTTTCGCAAAGCATCTTGGCCATTGCTATCAGATGAGTCGCTTTGCTGTTGGGATATGAGATAGATTTCACATATGGGAAAAGTTCGTCCAATTTGGCTGCGGCCATCGACTTGGGACCCGGATATCTTTCCAATAGGTGAGGCGTAACCATATTTACCCTTCTGTCAGTGCATTGCGCTGACAATATCACTGCAACTAGTAGTTGGAATGGGGATTCGTAATGAAGTTCTGTCTCTGCTATCGGTCGATTTTCCCTGAACCATTGCAGGATATGTGCGTATCTATCTTTTTTATCCATTTATACGGTAAGTGTCAAATCTATGACTTCGTCGTTTTTCTGCTCGTCACATTTCTCATCTTTGCAGAGCATTATGCGGCCTGGGTATTTTTCGAAAATGCCCCTGTTGTGAGTCACCATCACTATCGCCGTACCATTTTCCTTGTTGATTTTCGATAGCAATTGGAGGATTCCGTCAGCTGTTTCATTGTCTAGGTTGCCGGTGGGTTCATCGGCTAGGATAAGTTGCGGCTCATTCAGAAGCGACCTTGCTATGGCGATCCTTTGTTGCTCTCCACCAGAGAGCTGATGAGGCATCTTATGCGCCTTCGTGGTCATCTGCACATCTTCAAGGACTTTGTTTATTCGCTTGTCTATCTTGTCCTCATCTTTCCAACCTGTTGCCTTCAAGACAAATAAGAGATTGTCGTGAACTGTCCTGTCCATCAGTAGTTGGAAGTCCTGGAACACCACTCCCAACTTGCGTCTAAGAAACGGTATGTCCTTGTCTTTGATGCCGTTGAGATTGTATCCGCAGACGGTGCCTTCGCCTTTGATAAGTTTGTTCTCTGCCGTGATGGTGCGGATGATGGATGTCTTGCCAGTACCGACCTTGCCGACAATATAGACCAGATCGCCTTCATAGATATCCAGGTCGAGACCATATATTACGGTGCTTTCCCCGTTTATGATGTCCGCATTTTTAAAAGATATAAGCTGTTTCTTCTCTTCCATTTCAAAATATGTAGAAATTAACCATATAGAACACACAAATATACGAGAAAAATGGCTAAATTTGTGAAAATATTTACCTATAATGAGAATGAAATTTATCGCGGTCGCCGCAACCGCCATTTTCCTTTCTTCAGGATATCTTTTGATCGCCCGGAAACCGGATTCGAAGGAATTCAGGGACGCAGTCAGCCTCTATAATCACGGGATGTATGAAAGAGCCCGTACTGTTTTTGAAAATATTTCAGCGAAGACTGCCGATCCTCTTGCCCAGGGTTATAGCGTCCTCTGCGCAGCGAAGATGAAGACGGAAGGCTACCTTGCCCAAGTGTCCGCCTATGAACACGATCATCCTTACTCTGTTTTGATGCCGCAGATACATTATCAGTGCGGTCTTAACTTATTCGATGACAATGACTTCGAGGCTGCTTCCAAGCAGTTCGGTTCAGTCATTTCCGATGAACTTTTCAAGACGCAAGTGCCTGAATTCCTGTTCAAAAAGGCTTATTGCGATTTCGGGACTGGGGATTATGCGAATGCCTTGGTTGGCTTCAGCAAAGTGGAAAGCCTGCCTCATTCCGATTATACCGCACCTGCCAGATACGCTATAGGCTATATATATTATTCAAATAAGAATTTCAATGAGGCGTATGACTGGTTCAGCAAGTCTGTAAAGGATTCCCGTTTCACTGACGTTTCGAATTACTATATGCTTGAGTGCCGTTTTATGAACAAGGATTACAAGTACGTGGTGGACAACGGAACCAAGTTGTACAACCAAATCCCTGAAGACAGGAAACCTCATCTTGCCCGTATCATATCGGAGTCATATCTGGTATTGGGTGATGCCGATAGCGCCAAGGAATATTACGAGAAGAATGTGAACAACAAGGTGAATATGAACCGCAGCGATTATTTCTATGCAGGTTCAGTCCTTTATGCCGTTCAGGATTATAAGGGTGCCATTGAGAATTTTTCCAAGATGACCGACAGGACCGATTCACTCGGCCAACTTGCCAATTACCATATGGGGTACAGTTACATCCAGACGAAGAACAAGGTGGCTGCGATGGACGCTTTCAAGGATGCTTCCGCTGCTTCTTATGACCTTGACATTCAGGACGATGCCTATTTCAACTATGCCAAGTTGGCTTTCGATTTGAATCACGACACTTCTGCCTTCAACGACTATTTGTCCAAGTTCTCCAAGGATAAGAATGACAAGATTTACAGTTATATGGCTCTTGCCTGCCTGTACAATCACGATTATGCCGGAGCCGTTGCAGCCTATGACAATATTGACGACTTGGATGAAGATATGAGGCTCAACTATATGAAGGCCAATTATTTGCGTGCCAATCAATTGATTGCCAACGGCTCATACAGGGATGCAATTCCTTGCTTGAAAGCCGCTTCTTTCTATTCAAAAAAGCAGGATCCGTTCTACCAGCTATCCAAATATTGGCTCGGGGAATCTTATTTCCGTACCGACCAATTCCAAGATGCAAGTTCCACATTTACAGACCTTTACAATATTTCAGCCCTGGATGGGAAGACGGAAGGGAATCTGATTCCTTACGATCTGGCATATTGCTATTTCAAAGAAGGGGATTACGCCGGAGCGATCAAGTGGTTTGACAAATATCTTCTCGGCGACACTCCTGAATATGCCCAAGATGCCGCCCTGCGCAAAGCGGATTGCTATTTTATCAATAAGAATTATCCGGGAGCCATCACCGCATATGGCAAGGCCATAGATACCTACAATATCAAGAATGATTTGTACCCGTATTACCGCCTTGGCGTCTCTTATGGACTTCAAGGCAACAATGCCAAGAAATTGGAGGCCCTGTCCATTGCCAAGAATTCGAGTGCCAATACTCCATTCTACAGTGAGACAATGTATGAACTGGGCCGTGCCTATGTCAATGCCGGTGACAATGACGATGCAACTCGTTGCTTCAAAACCCTTAAGGGGGCTGCAAAGGACAGCACATTCGTAGCAAAGGCTTTGATTGAACTGGGTATGATTTCCCGAAATGAATCCAATTACGACCAGGCTCTTGAATATTACAAGGAAGTTGCTGAGAGTAAGCACGATACTGGATATAAAGATGATGCTTTGCTTGCCATTGAATCTATCTATCAGGCCAAGCAGGAACCTGATAAATATTTGGAATATGCAGAGTCCATAGGCCTTAATGACAATAAGACCGAAGATGAGAAGGAATCGATGTATTTCAATTCTGCCGAGCAGATCTTCCTTACCGAGAACTATCAGAAAGCCTTGGTTTCATTGCAAAACTATGAGGCCAAATATCCAAACGGAGCGAATATCGCTCATGCGGATTTCTATATTGCTGAGTGCTATAAGAATCTGGGCAAGAAAGAAAGTGCCTGCGATTATTATGAGAAAGTCATAAAAGATGGTGGCACAGGCTCTTACTCGGAACTTGCAATGCTCAATTTCTCGAATCTTTCATATTCGATGGAGCATTTCGACGATGCCTTCAGAGGTTTCAATTCCTTGTATGGCAATGCCAAACTGGATAACAATAAGTTTACAGCCGAACTTGGTATGATGCGTTCGGCCTTCGGTGGACATAAATACAATAACGCCATAACCTGGGCTGAGACCGTGAAGTCCGACAAACGTTCTTCCGCAGATCAGGTCAGGGAGGCCGACTATATCAAAGCCAAGTCTTATCTTGCTACCAGCCAGAGAAGTGAAGCAATGACCATACTTGAGCACTTGAGCAAATATCCTGCGACCCCGGAGGGGGCTGAAGCCAACTATATGCTTATCCAGGACACTTACGACAAGGGCAATTTCGATCAGGTCGAGACTGCTGTCTACAAGTTCTCGGATCACGCCGGGGATCAGACTTACTGGCTTGCCAAGTCTTTCATTGTCCTAGGCGATTCCTTTGTCGAGAGAGACAATTATGCTCAGGCAAAGGCCACTTTCGAGAGCATATTGAACGGTTACAAGCCAGACAAGAGTCATCCTGACGATGTCACTGACAATGTGAAGATGAAACTCTCCAAACTCAAGAAATTAATGAATGAAAAGTAGTTTATGATGAAACATAGTTTATTATCAATACTTTGCGCTTCTTTATGCGCTTTCCCTACCTTCGCACAGAACATCAATCCTACAGTAGAAGTTACGAACACCTATGAGGGAAACTTGATGGAAATACATAAGCCTCAGCAGGTTATGGCCTTGCCTGATTCATTGATGCATTTCAATCTGGATTTCAACTATTCGGTTTTCGAAAGCCCTTACAAAGGTGCATACGAATTCAAGCCTTATGCGATGAATATGAAACCACAGCCTGATGCCTATACGGGCAAGATGCTTTATGTCCGTGCAGGTGCGGGATATTCTCTTCATCCGGAACTTACTTTGGTCTACAGCCCACAACTAAAAGGCAAATATCAGATGAGCGTCTATGACAATATGCGTTCATATTTCGGATCTTATAGGAACATCCAAGAAGACTTGAAACATACCTCAGGCACATTCGACGGTCACGACTTCTCGAATCGTTTCGGGGCTGACGGCCGTGTCGATTGGAGCAAGTCCATATTGACCTATGATGTAGGGTTCTCCACCATTGCTGCAAAAGACACCCTTATCAAGCACTCTTACAATGCTGTAGATGTGGCCGCCCGTTTCCGCTCAAACAATGATAGCGAACAATATTTCTATTATGACGGATGTCTTTCGATGAGTTTGGGAAAGGATGTTTTCACCTCTCATTTCCCAAGCATTCGTAATGATCAGAATATCAGCGAGAATATAATATCTTTCAATGGCTCATTCGGTCCTGTAATGAATTATGTCCGCCGAATACTTTTCGATGTGAATATGACAATGGCTTATTATGGAGATATGCTCAATGCCAGTGTCGGTTCAATGAGCATCACCCCGAAATATCAGTTTGACAAGAATAGATGGACTTTCAGCCTTGGGGGCAAAATCAGTTACATAACCAAGAGTGACGACACTGATATGCCAGGGAATATCAAGATGTTTCAAAATGACAGTCAAGTCTTCTATCCTGACATACACATTAGTTATGATGCCATCAGGTCTTATCTGACACTTTACGGCTACGTCACAGGCGGAGACCATATCAACACTTATCGTTCGGTATTGTCCAATTATCATTTCTTCAACCCTATGGCAAGTTATGGTGCAAATGCAATGTTGGACAACACTCAGGAGAAGATCAATTTCGCTGCTGGAGTGAAAGGCAATGTGGCAACCAGATTCCAATATGACCTGAAAGCAGGTTATGCGTTTGTGGACAAAGGAATGTTTGACAAGGTTTGCAGAAACATAATGAGCAATGGCGGCAGTGGGCGCGAGTACTGCCCTGGAGTGATATTCGCTAATTACAAATCATTCTATTCGCAGTTGCTTTTCGCTTGGAATTCCAGGAATGTGACTGTGGACGGGGATATGCATTATCAGACCACCAAGTTCGAACATACTGAGAACAATATGTTCAAGCCTTCTGCATTGACAGGCGATATAAGAGTGCTTTACAACTGGAACAACAGGATATATGCCGGAGTCAATTGCGCATTCGCTTCTTCAAGGAGGGGCTATATTGAAAAGGTAATGACAGTAGTCCCTGCTACCATTCCTGCCTACACTGATTTGGGATTGTCCGCTGAATATCAGTTCTCAAGGAAAATGTCCTTCTGGGTGAATGGTGGAAACTTGCTCAATCAGAATATCCAAAGGCATCCTTTCGAGCCCAATTCCGGTATCTATTTCACCGCTGGAATTTGCTTGAATTTGTAAATTATTTCGTAAATTTGATACTTATTATACAAAGATAAAATATGATAGATAACGAAGAGATGAAAAAGGCGGAAGAGCAATATTCCGCGAATAGCATTCAGGTATTGGAAGGCCTTGAGGCCGTGAGGAAGAGACCTTCTATGTACATTGGAGATGTAGGGGAGAGAGGTCTTCATCATCTGGTCTACGAGGTTGTGGACAACAGTATCGATGAGGCGATGGGGGGGTTCTGCAATGATATCCAAGTGACCATCAATGAGGACAATTCCATCAGAGTTCAGGATAATGGCCGAGGTATTCCTACTGGCATAAATGACAAGGAGGGACGTTCAGCCCTTGAAGTCGTATTGACTATCCTTCACGCCGGTGGCAAGTTCAGCAAATCGAACTACAAGGTTTCAGGCGGATTGCACGGCGTGGGCGTTTCTTGCGTTAATGCATTGTCAGACCTTCTTATTGCCGAAGTCCATAGGGAAGGCAAAATCTTCTTACAGAAATACTCTAAGGGAAAACCTATAACAGAAGTGGATGTGATCGGGGATTGCAATGATACAGGTACCATAATTACCTTCCATCCGGACAATACCATTTTCACTCAGTCTATCATATATAAATACGATATCCTTGCTGCCAGGCTACGTGAACTTGCTTACCTTAATAAGGGCATCAAGTTGAGTATCACCGACAAACGTCAAATGGTCGATGAATATGTCACTGATGCCAATGGAGATTCGAAGGCTACAGGCAAGCAGGTGTTCAGAAGCGATATCTTCTATTCCCAGGAAGGCCTCAAGGAATTCATTAATTACCTTGATGCAGGTGCTGAACAACTCATCCCTGAGCCTGTTTGCGTGGTTTCGGACAAGATAATACCTGTCGATATCGCACTTCAGTACAATACTGGATATTCTGAGAAGATATATTCTTACGTAAACAATATCAACACTATAGAAGGTGGTACCCACCTTCAGGGCTTCAAGATGGGACTTTCAAGGTCTCTTAAGAACTATGCCGATAAGAATAATCTTTTGGCCAAATTCAAAGGAGATCTTTCACCTGAGGATTTCAGGGAAGGTCTTACTGCAGTTATTTCAGTCAAGGTGCAGGAGCCTCAATTTGAGGGACAGACGAAGACCAAACTAGGTAACAGTGAAGTTCTTTCTGCCGTATCTCAGGCCACTTCCTTGGCAATGGACACTTACCTTGAGGAGCATCCGAGGGAAGGCAAGATGATTATTGAGAAGATAGTCCTTGCCGCCACAGCCCGCAATGCTGCCCGCAAGGCACGTGAGATGGTTCAGCGTAAGTCAGCTCTTTCAGGAGCAGGAATGCCTGGCAAACTTGCCGATTGTTCAGAGAGAAATTCTGAAAAGTGCGAACTCTTCCTTGTCGAGGGTGATTCCGCCGGTGGAACAGCCAAGCAGGGACGTGACCGTCGTATTCAGGCCATTCTTCCTCTTAGAGGTAAGATTCTGAATGTTGAGAAAGCTGCAGGCGACAGGGCCTTCGATAGTGAAGAGATCCGGAATATCTATACTGCCTTGGGAGTCTCTGTAGCCAAGGAGGATGAAAATGGCGAGAAGATTATGGACCTTAGCAGACTTCGTTATCACAAAGTCATAATTATGACCGATGCCGATGTCGATGGCAGCCATATCGCCTGCCTCATATTGACATTCTTCTTCCGCTATATGCTTGACTTGATCAAGAATGGTTATGTTTATCTTGCAACCCCGCCTCTCTATCTTGTGAAGAAAGGCAAGGAAGAGGTATATTGCTGGACAGAAGAACAGCGCACCACCGCCACCAAAAATCTTGGACACGGTACCGACAAGGGCGTTACAGTTCAGAGGTACAAAGGTCTTGGTGAAATGAGCGATGTACAACTATGGGAGACCACAATGAATCCTGAGAAGAGACTTCTTCGTCAGATTACCATTGAGAATGCGGCTCAGGCTGAGCGCACGTTCTCGATGCTTATGGGTGACGATGTTCCTCCTCGTCGTCAGTTCATCGAGGAGAACGCCCATTACGCCAATATCGATGCTTAGTAAACAATTGTATTTAAAACCTATAATTATATGTTAGACATTTTTGATAGAATCTCGAGAGATTCCGGCGGCCCGATAGGCCAATATCAGGCACAGGGTTTCGGCTATTATATGTATCCAAGGCTTGAAGGGGAACTTGGCCCCCATATGACTTTCAACGGGGTGGAATGCCTTAACTGGAGTCTGAACAACTATCTCGGACTGGCCAATGTTCCTGAGGTTCGCAAGGCTGACGCCGATGCTGCCAAAGAGTGGGGACTCGCTTATCCTATGGGCAGCCGTATGCTAACAGGCCATACCAGATATCACGAGGAATTCGAGCATAGGCTTGCTGCATTCGAGAAGAAAGAGGACGCATTCCTGTTCAACTTCGGCTATCAAGGAATCGTTTCCACAATAGATTCTCTTATGGCCCGTCACGATGTCATCGTGTACGATGCAGAGGCTCACGCTTGCTTGCTGGATGGAATCCGCCTCCATATTGGAGAAAAATATAAATTTCGTCACAACGATGCTGCCGATTGCGAAAGAGTACTTGCCAGGGCTACCAAGGTAGCAGACGAGCAAGGCGGAGGAATACTTGTAATAACAGAAGGAGTGTTCGGTATGACAGGCGCTCTCGGAATCGTGGACAAGATCGTGGCTCTCAAACAGAAATATCAGTTCAGGCTTTTGATCGATGATGCCCATGGCTTTGGGATAATGGGAGAGCACGGAAGAGGAACTTCGGAACATTTCAATTGTATGGACGGAGTCGATCTTTATATTGGTGCCTTCGCCAAGGCTATGGCAAGCATAGGCGGATTCGTCGCAGGACCTCATACCATCATCAACTTCCTTAGGTTCAATATGCGTTCCCAGATGTATGCAAAGGCTCTTCCAATGCCACTTGTAATAGGTGGAATGAAAAGGCTTGAAATCATCGACAGCCCGGAAGGCGATGCTCGTCGTAAGCAACTCTTCATCATCACCCGTGCACTTCAAGACGGTTTCCGCAAGGAAGGCTTCGATATCGGACCTGCTGAGGCTTGCGTCTCACCAGTTGCAGTCAAGGGCGGAATCGCTCAGGCGACCAAGATTGTAAAGGAACTTCGTGAAGACTATAAGATATTCTGCTCAATGGTCATCTACCCTGTGATTCCGAAGGGAATGATCATATTCAGGATCATTGCTACTGCTGCCCACACTCTGGATGATGTCAACTACACTCTTAAGGTATTCAAGGAGATACGCGACAAACTCGACAGAGGCTATTACGACGGTGAGGACATCGCAGCAATGACTATTCGCTGATCTTTTTTGTACGTACCAATATGAATAGGGAGTACTTCAAAGATAAGGTTATGATAATAACAGGAGCCAGCTCAGGTATTGGGTTGGCTTCTGCCAAATTATTCGGTGCCTGTGGAGCGAAGGTCGTAATGGCCGCCCGTTCCATCGATAAACTGCAGGAAGAGGCTTCTTCAGTGAGCCATAATCCTGACAATGTACTATGTATCCAGACCGATGTTTCCAAGGAAGAAGACTGCCGCAATCTTATCGATAAGACTGTGGGCAAATTCGGCCGAATCGATGTACTGATCAATAATGCAGGTATTTCTATGAGGGCGATGTTCAAGGATTTGGACCTGAGCGTAATAAAGTCCCTTATGGATGTAAACTTTTGGGGTACAGTATATTGCACCAAATTCGCCCTTCCATTTCTGCTTGAAAGCAAAGGCTCGGTGGTGGGAGTCATTTCCATAGCGGGATACACTGCATTGCCTGCCAGGACCGGTTATTCTTCTTCGAAATACGCAATCAGAGGTTTTCTGGATACACTAAGGATAGAGCATCTTTATGATGGCCTGCACGTGATGGTCTTCGCTCCTGGATATACCAGTTCCAATGTACGCAATGCAGCCCTCACGGCAGATGGTTCGCCTCAGGGCAAAACACCTTTGGAAGAAGGCAAACTGATGTCTGCTGAAGAATGCGCCCAGTATCTCGCCAAAGGCTTGATCAAACGCAAATCAAGTATTATCCTGACCGGCTTGGGCAAGATTACAGTATTGGCGCATAGGCTTTTCCCCGATCTTACAGATAAGTTTACTTATGCTTACATAAGCAAAGAACCCGATAGTCCTTTCCATAAATAACATATTATGAAGAAAATCAGATTACCAGGAAATCCGAAGCTGTGGCTTCCTCTTGTCATCCTTTATTTAATATTGGTGCTGATCTTGCCGAGGTCGGCCAGATTCAATTACGATTTCAAGAAAGGATCTCCGTGGAAATACGAGACCTTGGTTGCCCAATTTGATTTTCCAATCTTGAAGACACAAGACCAGATAGATCAGGAAAAGGCGAAAGCGGGCTCAAGTGTGATTCCGTATTACAGGTATTCTGAAGAGATAGTCAATTCGCATCTGAGAAATGCAGAAGCCGTTGACTTGGGGCATCTCAATGCATTGAAAGACGATATAGTCTCCACTGTCAAAGTTATTTATTCCAAGGGAGTAGTATCCGATGACGGGGTGAAGATCGGCAAATCCCAAGATGTATCCAGCGAGGTCCTATTCATCCAAAAAGACAAGAGGGCAAACAAATACCCTGTTACAGAAATATATAAGGAAAGCGATGCAAGGGCTAAACTCTTGGCTGCAATGAGCGACATAGACAAGAATGTAAATTTCGATTCGCTTTTTCGCAAGACAGGAGTCTATGACCTCATTGTCCCGAATTTGATTTTCGATAAGCAGACCACAGAACTGGTTCACGCTGAATCCGCCGATTACATTTCCCCGACTCAAGGATTTGTGAATGCCGGTCAACTGCTGGTCTCGAAAGGAGAGATAGTCACCGCCGAGATTGAACAGATGCTCGAATCTTACAAAGTTGAATATGAGGCCAATATGGGCTATGGCGGTCCCAAGATACTGCTATGGCTTGGGAATGCCATTTTGGCTTTCATATTGGTTATGATCCTTTATTTGGCCATATTTTTCACAGACCCTCTGTTATTTGAAGATTTCAACAGGTACATCTATCTGCTGATGGTTTCATTGTTGACTACGGTGGGAGCATTGCTTTTGCAGAGAATCAATGCGAACTTGTTGTATATTTTCCCCTTCTCCATCTCAGCCCTGTATCTGATGGCCTTCTTCAAGAAGCGGATAATTCTTCCGGTTTATATATTGTCACTGCTGCCTTTGTTGATTTTCTGCAATGACGGTATCGTTCTCTTCGTGATGTTTATGGTTGCCGGAATGGTGACCATTCTGGCATTCAAATATTTCAATAGGGGATGGAAGCAATTCATTACTGCTCTGTTTGTATTTATCTCATTAGTAGTAACTTACTTTGCATTTAGGCTGCTTGACAATGCCAACGGCAATGTCTATTCGGCTCTTATATATCTGTTCATTTCCTCCCTTCTGACAGTTGCTGGCTATCCTCTCATCTATTTGTTCGAAAGAATATTTTCACTGGTGTCGAATTCGAAATTGATGGAATTGTGCGATACCAACAATGAACTCCTTCGCAAATTGGAGCACATCGCTCCCGGTACGTTCCAGCATTGTCTCCAAGTGATGAATATGTCCGATGCGGCTGCAAGATCAATTGGTGCCAACGCTCTATTGACCAGGACTGGAGCCTTGTATCACGACATCGGCAAGATGGCAAACCCTCAATGTTTCATTGAAAATGAATCATTGGTTCCTGAAGCCCAGCGCAATCATTATCACCAGAACCTTACTCCTCGTGAGAGTGCGAAAGCCATAATCAGACACGTGAACGATGGACTTGCAATTGCCGATCGATACAAACTGCCTTCCATTGTTAAGGACTTCATAAGTACCCATCACGGAACCACTTGCACTGGATATTTCTACAATCAATATCTCAATGAGGGAGGGGATCCGTCCGATACTGCCGATTTCTACTATAATGGCAAGAAGCCTACTACCAAGGAGCAAGTGATAGTGATGCTATGCGATACCATTGAGGCCGCATCCAGGACTCTTAAGGAGTATTCGCCTCAATCGTTCTCCGACTTCGTGGAAAGGATGGTGGCAATGAAAATGTCTGCCGGCCAATTCGAAAATGCCGACATTTCCTTAAAGGAACTTAATATTATCAAAGGGGAGATTAAAGCCTATCTTAGTGGCGTTTATCACGAAAGAGTGGACTATCCAAAGGTTGATAAGCCTGTATAGCTTTGATTATTTTGCAGAAAGTTGTATTTTTGCAGGCTCTAAATGAAAATAACAATTAGAATAATATGAATATCGAAAAGAAACAGATTGATGACCTCAATATTGAGCTCACAATGACCATCGCCAAGGACGATTATGCTGCTGCCGAAAAGAAGAAACTTAATGCCCATCAGAGGACTGCCGAATTCAAAGGCTTCCGCAAGGGTATGGTTCCTATGGCTCTCATCCAGCACGTTTATGGCGAGCAGGCTTTGGTAGATGCCGTGAACGACATCATCTCGGAGCAACTCAATTCCTTTATCAAAGACAATCAGTTAAGAGTACTGGGCGAACCGCTCTCTAGCAAAGATCAGCCGGAAATCGAATGGAAGGATGGTAATGATTTCACTTTCAAGTTCGACATAGCCACTTCTCCAGAAGTAAAACTCGACTTGACAAAGGAGGATAAGATTCCTTATTATGTAATCGAGGCCACGGCGCAGGGAAAGGACGAAATGAAGACCAATATTCTTCGCCAATACGGTTCCATCCAGGAAGGTGAGGCTGTGAAGGAAGATGATTATGTGGTAGTTGATTTGGAGCAGGAAGGTAAGAAAGTTGAGGGCACTTATGTAACTGTCCGCAATCTCGCTCCTGATTTCAAGACCAAATTCATCGGAGCCAAGGCTGATGCGAAATTCGACATTGATGTAAACAAGGTATTCCTTGATGAGAATGACAGGGCTGCCGTGTTGAAAGTTAAGAAAGAAGAACTAGCTGCTATCAATCCTGATTTCACAATGACCATCGTGAATGTGAAGACATTCGTTCCGGCCGAGATGAATCAGGAGACCTTCGACAAAGCTTTTGGCAAAGATAAGGTCAAGAGCGAAGAAGAGTTTGACAAGGAAGTTGCTGCAAGGCTCGAGGCCAATTACAAACAAGAGTCAGACTATCGTTTCTCTAAGGATGCAAAAGATTATTTGGTAAAGAAAGCAGCCATTGTCCTCCCAGAGGACTTCTTGAAGAGATGGCTTTTCAATGTCAATAAAGGTAAATTCACTATGGAGGACATTGAGAAAGAATTTCCTCAGTTCCTCGAAGATTTCCGTTGGCAGATGGTCCGCGAGGCCCTTATGACCAAGTACAACCTAAAGGTTGAGGATAAGGATATGCACGAGGCTGCCGAAGGCTATGTGTCTTACCAGTATGCAATGTATGGAATGGCAAATGTTCCAGAGGAACAACTACACACTGCTGCACATCAGGTTCTTGCCGATGAAAAGCAGGCACGGCAGATTGAGGAGCAGGTCGAGGGACAGAAAGTCATCGCTGCCGTACGTGAAGTCGTAAGTCTTGCAAAGAAGAAAATATCAGTTGAGAAATTCCGCGAATTGAAATAATTGGTCTTACACTGAAAATATTCGTATATTTGAATCAGGATTCGACCGAATCCTGATTTTTTTGTAAATCATCTATCTATGAAATCAGAAGAATTCCAGAAATTTGCGACAAAGGACCGTGGAATAAGTTCTATGACTTTGTCTCGATACCAGTCTGTTACAGACGCATATATTAACCCCACAATTATTGAGGAAAGGAAACTCAATGTAGCATCTATGGACGTTTTCAGCCGTTTGATGATGGACAGGATCATTTTCCTCGGTGTGCCTATTGACGACGATGTGGCCAATATCATTCAAGCCCAGTTGCTTTTCCTTGCATCATCCGACAGTACCGCTGACATTTCCCTTTATCTCAATACCCCTGGAGGTCAGGTATCTTCGGGATTGGGCATTTATGATACTATGCAACTAGTAAGTCCTGACGTGGCAACTATCTGCACTGGTATGGCTGCTTCTATGGGGTCAGTCCTTCTTTGTGCGGGGGCTAAGGGCAAGAGATCTGCTCTTCCTCATAGCAAAGTGCTTATCCATCAGCCTCTTGGAGGGGCTCAAGGTCAGGCTTCAGATATTATGATAGCGGCCAAGGAGATAGAGAAGACACGTACTGAACTGTACCAGATTATTGCCAATCATTCAGGTCAGCCGTTCGACAAAGTTTTTGCCGATGCTGACAGAGATTATTGGATGAATGCTTCTGAGGCGAAGGAATATGGTATGGTGGATGAAATATTGACAAACAGCAAAAAGGTAGTTAAGAAATAGTATGGCCAAAAAGGAAGTAAATAAGAGGCACTGTATGTTCTGCGGCAGGTCTGAGGATGAAGTTCCACTCCTGCTTCAAGGATTGGACGGGTGCATTTGCAGCGATTGTGTGAAATTGGCAAGCGATTATTTGGGGGAAGAGAAAGCGAGAGCCCACGAAAATCTTGGCAAGATTGAATCCTTGGCCAAGCCAAAGGAAATCAAGGCTTATCTGGATCAATATGTGATCGGCCAGGACAGGGCTAAGAAGTTGCTTTCAGTTTCAGTATACAATCATTATAAGAGGATTAACCACAATCTTGTGGACAAGCCTGACGATGGAGTGGAGTTGGAGAAGTCCAATATCCTTCTGGTCGGCCCTACCGGTACAGGTAAGACATTGTTGGCCAAGACTATAGCGAAGTTGCTCAAGGTGCCTTTCACAATTGTCGATGCCACAGTGCTGACTGAAGCCGGTTATGTGGGCGAGGATGTGGAAAGTCTGCTTACAAGACTTTTGCAAGAAGCGGATTACGATGTTGCCAAGGCTGAAAGAGGAATCGTATTCATTGATGAGATTGACAAGATTGCCCGCAAAGGAGACAATCCATCCATAACCAGGGATGTCTCTGGCGAAGGTGTGCAGCAAGCCTTGTTGAAATTGTTGGAAGGGAATGTTGTAAATGTTCCGCCTCAGGGAGGGCGCAAACATCCTGAGCAGGAATTTATTCACGTCAATACTCAGAACATCCTGTTCATCTGTGGAGGAGCATTCGAAGGCATTGAACGTCATATTGCCCAGAGACTTAATACTCAAGTGATCGGCTACACGGCTTTGGACAAGCAAAAGGTGGACAAGGACAACCTTATGAAATATGTTGCAGCCGAGGATTTGCGTTCTTATGGGCTTATCCCTGAAATCATCGGTAGGTTGCCTGTTGTCACTTACTTGGATCAGTTGGACAGACCGGCTTTGAAGAGAATCCTTACACAGCCTAAGAATGCCATTCTCAAGCAGTATGCAAAGATGTTCGAGTTGGACGATATGGAATTGGCTATTGAGCCTAAAGTCTATGATTTGATAGTGGATACTTCCATCAAACATAAACTGGGGGCGAGAGGATTGCGTTCCATCTGCGAGAAAATTTTCGACGATGCGATGTTCGATGCTCCTTCTTCCAAGAAAAAGACATTTACAGTGACTTTGGATTATGCTGAATCCAAACTGACTGACGATATGTAAATATTTATCTATAAACTAATTACCAATATGAAAGAATACATTGAGAAGAATAAGGAAAGGTTCTATGAAGAGCTCTTTTCGCTGTTACGGATTCCTTCGGTCAGTGCTCTTCCAGAGCACAAGCAGGACATCCTGCGTTGCGCCGACAGATGGGTTGAATTGCTGCTCGCAGCAGGTGTGGATGAAGCAAAGGTCTGCCCCACAAAAGGCAATCCTGTTGTCTTCGCTCAGAAGATGATCGATCCTTCATATACTACAGTCCTGGTCTATGGCCATTATGATGTTCAGCCTGCCGAGCCTCTTGAAAAATGGGCGACCGACCCATTTGAGCCTGTTATCCAAGATGGGGCAATTTGGGGACGTGGGGCAGATGACGACAAAGGCCAATCTTTTATGCACGCCAAGGCTTTCGAATATATGCTTTCAACTGGTCAGTTGAAACATAATGTGAAATTCATTTTGGAGGGAGAGGAAGAAGTGGGCAGTCAGTCTCTTTCTGAGTGGATAAGGCATCCGGAGAATGCCGGAATGCTCAAGGCTGACGTGATATTGGTATCAGATACCACTATGCTTTCAGACAAGATTCCTTCAATTAATTGCGGAATGAGGGGAGTGACTTATGTGGAAGTGGATGTTACCGGCCCGTCTCGTGATGTCCATTCAGGCCATTATGGTGGAGCTGTTGCCGATCCTATCAATGTGCTCTGCGATATG
>Ga0183095_11000_pt1 | contig 38504 bp, 37 predicted proteins | sample BioMet4_FD_130346 | JGI IMG/M metagenome (GOLD analysis project Ga0183095, IMG submission 130346) | Microbial communities from bioreactor (seeded with sewage sludge) at LBNL, California, USA - Biofuel metagenome 4 (v2) (version 3) | ecosystem: Engineered > Bioreactor > Anaerobic > Unclassified ...
TGAAGCAGGAATAATCGTGAATGCCATAATTCAAGGATACGATGGATGGTCTTTCACCATCTAAAAGAGAATTTTTACAAGCCGAGAGACGTTTTTTGAGAATGTATTGATGAATCGAAATACCGTAAGTTTCCGTAAATAAATGAGAAATATAATATTTTGATACATAGAAATGTTCTGCTAGATCATTTAAATTCAATGATTCGTCTAAGTGATTTTCGATATATAAGCTAAGACTTTGAAGAAGACTATGACTATCATCCGGTGCATACACATTTTCAGATTCATAAACTGTTCGGTTTATAAATAGGATAATATCATTTACATTATGCTTGAGTGCAAACTCTTTACCATAGCGATTGGCATGTGTTTCTTCAAGCAATTGCAAAAATTTATTCTGCAGTGTGTTGAACTTCTCGTTATCAAAATGATAAAGATATTTCTTTTCTTTTGTTGAACGTCGGATGATATAGTCGAAATCAGCAGTTTCTTGCAGAATATAATCAACATATCTGCAATTGATCCAGAAAACAAATCTACGATAATGAACATTATTATCAAAAATCTGAGAGTAATGGGGTACATTTGGTGGAATGATATATAAATCACCGGGCTGCATTAGGTATTTCTGCTTTCCGATGAATAAGTTGGCTTTTCCTTCAATGAATGCATAGAATTCAAAATAGTCATGGGTATGGCGGCCTGCTGTTTTGAAGTGGAAGTCGTTATAGTAAAAGATTTCAAAATCTTTCGAGAGCATGTATTGTCTTTCGTTAAAAGGTGTTTGAAGTTCTTTTCTCATATCTTAATCTTAGAAAAGTCTGTTAAAAAATGCAATTAATAGTTTTTTTGAAAATACAAGATATACAAAAACAAATGCGTTTCGATGAACTGCTTTGATTTATGCAACGATAAAAAGGTATGCAGTAAATGCGACATTAAGACGTTTATTTTGAAAATTAATGTGAATAGGTCATTTGTGTTTTGAATTTTAACTGCATCTGCAAGATTTACAATGAACGCAACAAATATGCCAATTCTAACCGAGAAGGAAAAAGATGAGAATAGAAGCATAAAGAGAGGAACATATATTATGACAATGGAAATGACGTTTCGGTGGTACGGGACGGGGCATGATACAGTGACCCTGCAGCAGATCAAACAGATCCGCTATGTTACAGGTGTCATCACAATGCTGTATGACAAGATGCCGGGAGAGATCTGGAAGCAGGAAGAGATCCATGCATTAAAGAAAGAAGTAGAAGAGGCAGGGCTGCATATTGCAGGCATTGAATCCGTCAATGTATCGGATGCGATCAAGACAGGAGCACGGGAAAGAGAGAAAGATATTGCGGCGTATATTGAGACATTGGAGAATCTTGGCAAAGAAGACATTCATCTGGTCTGCTATAACTTTATGCCAGTCTTTGACTGGACCAGAACGGAGCTGGCAAGAAAGAGAGAAGATGGCTCTACGGTCCTGGCTTACTCACAAGAAGCAATTGAAAAGATCGATCCTTCAAGAATGTTTGAAACGATCAATAGTGAAATGAACGGAACAGTCATGCCCGGCTGGGAACCAGAGCGCATGGCCCATGTCAAGGAACTGTTCGCGGCATACAAAGACATTGACAATGAGAAGCTGTTTGAGAATCTTGTCTATTTCTTAAAAGCAATCATGCCTGTATGCGACAAGTACAACATCAATATGGCGATCCATCCAGACGATCCAGCCTGGTCGGTCTTTGGCCTGCCGCGGATCATCATCAACAAAGAGAACATCTTGCGGCTGATGAAAGCTGTCGATAACACACATAACGGCGTCACATTCTGTTCTGGCTCCTATGGGACGAATCTCACGAATGATCTGCCGGATATGATCCGTTCATTGAAGGGAAGGATCCATTTTGCGCATGTACGGAATCTGAAGTTCAACAGCCCATCGGATTTCGAAGAGGCAGCCCATCTGTCAGAAGATGGGACATTCGACATGTTCGAGATTGTCCGTGCACTCCATGATATCGGCTTCGATGGACCAATCCGTCCAGACCATGGAAGAATGATCTGGGATGAAGTTGCAATGCCGGGCTATGGTCTGTATGACCGTGCTTTAGGCGCAGCATATATCTGCGGGCTTTGGGAAGCGATTGAGAAAGAAGAAAAGAGAAAGTGATCATGAAATTAGATGCGGAAGGATTAAAGAATACAGGAGCCTGGAAAGAGAAGGGATATGCGCTGCCAGAATATGACCGTGAAGCCATGGCTGCAGAAACGAAGAAGAACCCTGTCTGGCTCCATTTAGGTGCCGGCAATATCTTCCGTGCTTTCCAAGCCAATGCGGCGCAGAAGATGCTGAATGAGGGAACTTCGAAGACGGGCATCATTGTAGCGGATGGCTTTGACTTTGAGATTGTGGAAAAGATGTACCGCCCACATGACAATTATTCCATCCTTGTCACCTTGAAGGCGAATGGCTCCATTGAAAAGACAGTCATCGGTTCCATTGCGGAATCCTGCATGATGGATTCCGCCAATGAGGAAGAGTTCAACCGGATGAAGGAGATCTTCCGTTCGCCATCGTTACAGCTGGTGACCTTTACGATTACCGAAAAAGGATACAGCCTAGTGGATGGCAAGGGCGTCATGTCAGATGCTGTGGCAAAGGACCTCAATGAAGGATGGAAAGAACCAGCTTCCTATATTGGCAGGCTGACGGCTTTATTATATGAACGGTATTTGGCTGGCCAGTATCCATTAGCGCTCGTCTCAATGGATAATTGCTCGCACAATGGGGAAAAGCTCCATGCAGCACTGCAGGCATATGTGGATGGCTGGAGCGAAAAGGGGTTTGTAGAAAAGGGCTTTGCAGAATATGCGCTGCATTCCGGCAAGGTATCGTATCCTTGGACAATGATTGATAAGATCACGCCAAGACCGGATGCTTCGGTCGAAGCCATGCTGCAGAAAGATGCGATTGAAGGCCTGGAACCAATCATCACATCGTATAAGACCTATGTTGCCCCCTTCGTGAACTCAGAAGAGAGCGAATACTTAGTCATTGAAGATGACTTCCCGAATGGCAGACCGCATCTGGAAGATGCCGGCTTCATGTTCACGGATCGTGATACAGTCAATAAAGTAGAGCGCATGAAGGTATGCACCTGCTTGAATCCACTGCATACAGCCCTAGCTGTCCTAGGGTGCCTGCTTGGCTATACGAAGATCTCGGAAGAGATGAAGGATGAAGATCTGGTAAGACTGATCAAGAAGATCGGTTATGTGGAAGGATTGCCGGTCGTGACGGATCCCAAGATCTTGAATCCAAAGGAATTCATTGATACCGTCATCAATGTCCGGGTGCCAAATCCATTTATGCCAGATACGCCGCAGCGCATCGCGACCGATACGTCACAAAAATTGTCCATCCGCTATGGAGAAACGATGAAAGCATATCTTGCTTCAGATACCTTGGATATTCATTCATTGACGGGCATTCCATTTGTCTTAGCTGCCTGGCTGCGTTATTTGATGGGTGTCGATGATCAGGGCAATCCATTGGAATTATCACCAGATCCACTAATGGAATCCTTGAAGCCATATGTGGAGGGATTTGTCTTAGGTAAGACAGATGCACAGGAAATTTCCAATAAGCTGCTGCCATTATTAAAGAACAAGCAGATCTTTGGATTAGATCTCGAAGAAGCTGGCATCAGCGAAGAAGTATTATCGATGTTTGGCGAAATGCTTACCGGCAAGGGCGCGGTACGTCGGGCTCTGCATCAGTATTCGTTGTAAAATAAAAAAGACCTTTCCATGCGGAAGGGTCTTTTCATGTATGCATATTATCGGGTCGGATAAGTCTTATTGCGGTAGTTATCCCATTTAGGCAATGGTCTGTGTTTTGTCATGGCAGTCTGGATATCTTGATAATAGTGAATCTTGCGCAGGACTTGTGCCTGCGCTTTGGCTAACTGTTCCATCTGTTCCAAGACTAAGATTTCGCGATGATTCAATAAGTCAAGAATATCTACAATATGGATAGCCTCGTTAGCTTCATAGGTAAAGAAAGCCTGCAGTTCTGCAATGGACATGCCGGTATCTTTAAAGCAGCAGATTGTTTTCAGCCGGTTCACATGATCTTCGGTATAGATGCGCTGTCCATTTTTATTACGAGCAACATTCGTTAATATACCAACACCTTCATAGTAACGAATTGTAGAGGATGGCATATGAAACATTTCGGAGATTTCTTTGATCGTATATTCTTTCATAATAGATTTCTCGATTCTTCTTGACTTCAAGTGTACTTTAAGGATTACGATGTGTAAAGAATGAGAGGTATTTGTATGTATCAAGCAGATGCATCAAGGTATGAAAAGATGAAGTATCAGCGCTGTGGCAATAGCGGTTTATTCTTGCCAGCATTATCGTTAGGGCTCTGGCACAACTTTGGGGATACTGCGTCCTATGAGAATATGAAGCAGTTATGCTGCACGGCATTTGACAATGGCATTACCCATTTTGATTTGGCTAATAATTACGGGCCAAAACCAGGCAGTGCTGAAAAGAATTTCGGCAGGATAATAAAAGAAGAACTGGGTCTCTATCGGGATCAGCTGATCATTAGTACGAAAGCTGGTTATGATATGTGGGAGGGCCCTTATGGCAACTGGGGCAGCCGTAAATATCTATTGGCAAGTTTAGATCAGAGTTTAGAGCGAATGGGGTTGGATTACGTGGATATCTTCTACCATCATCGCATGGATCCGAATACTCCATTGGAAGAGACAATGGGTGCTCTTGCTCAGGCAGTGACGAGTGGCAAAGCATTGTATGTTGGCTTATCCAACTATGACGGACCAACGATGGAAAAAGCTGCTGTTATCTTAGATGAAAGGCATGTTCCATTTGTTATTAATCAGAATAAGTATTCTATTTTTGCAAGGGACATTGAAGTGAATGGACTGAAATCATCTTCTGCAGAACATAAGAAAGGCATTATTGCTTTCAGCCCACTCGCTCAGGGACTGCTGACGAACCGCTATCTCAATGGTATTCCGGAAGACAGCCGCATCCGCACGGATGGACGTTTCCTGAGAGCAGATTCGTTAAGTGAAGAACGGTTGGCTCAGATTCGCACTTTGAATACAATTGCCGAGTCCAGAGGACAGACCTTAGCAGAAATGGCATTGAGCTGGCTGCTGAATGATAAGGATATTACCAGTGTCTTGATTGGTGCTTCCAAGGTAAGTCAGATCTTAGATAATGTGAAAGCTTTAAATCATCTTGAATTTAGTGAAGAAGAAAAGATGAAAATTGATACCATTTCACGGCAGAAGTAAGAAACAAGAAGAGTCTCAAAAATGAGATTCTTTTTTCTTATTTGTTTTGCGGAAGGGATACTCTTATAATAAATACGAATTAATATGAGGCGCGAAATGAAGAAACGAATATGGAAAGTAATACATTATCTCAAAGCATTAATGAAATGGCTCATGATAGCAATTGTCATTGGTGTTCTTTGCGGTTTTGTAGGAACGGCTTTTCATAAAGGGGTAGGCTATGTAAGTGAACTACGAGAGGGAAATCCATGGTTATTGTATTTGTTGCCCGTGGCTGGTCTATTGATTGTCTCGACATATAAGATTACGAAGACCGAAGGACAGAATACCAACGATATCATTGATACTGTTTCGGGAGGAAAGAAGTTATCCATCTGGCTGATTCCTGCCATCTTTATCAGTACAGTACTGACCCATCTATGCGGCGGTTCTTCGGGACGTGAAGGAGCTGCTCTGCAGATGGGAGGCGATATTGGCTACCATGTAGGCAAACTGTTTCATTTGGATGATCGTGATCGACGTACTGTTGCACAATGCGGGATGGCAGCATTCTTTGCTGCTTTATTCGGTACGCCGCTTGCATCAACGATGTTTGCACTGATGGTAGAATCTGTTGGTATCTTTTATCATGTTGCATTTATTCCGGCGCTGGTTGCATCGATGATTGCTTATGGCGTATCCGTATGGCTGGGCGTTGCACCAACACGGTTCACGATTCCGATGGTTCCAGCGATAGATATCGACATGATGTGCCGTGTTGCCCTGCTAGCTATTCTATGTGCGGCAGTTTCGGTATTGTTTGTGGAAGCACTTCATACGAGTGAACATTTATTTGCAAAGTATATAAAGAACCCGTGGATCCGTATCGTAATCGGCGGCACGGCGGTCATCGGCTTGACATTTTTATTTGGCAACTTTGATTACAATGGTGCCGGTATGAATATCATTGCTAATGCAATCGAAGACGGTTCTGCTCATCCTGAGGCATTTATTTTAAAGATCATTTTAACAGCTGTGACACTTGGTTGTGGATATAAAGGCGGTGAAGTTGTACCTTCCTTCTTTGTTGGTGCGGTCTTTGGCGCTGCGTTTGGACCAATGTTTGGGATTCCTGCTGGTTTCGCTGGAGCACTTGGCTTGACCTTTGTGTTTGCTGGGGCGACGAACTGCCCGATCTCTTCGATTTTCTTGGCCATTGAATTATTCGGCTCTGATGGATTGCTGTTCTATGCGTTGGGAAGCGGCATCACCTATATGCTTTCTGGATACAGTGGATTATATTCTTCGCAGAAGATTCTATACTCGAAAATTAAAGCACAATATATCAGTGTAAATACCAATCATCATCACTTAGGAGACATTCCTTTAGATAATCGTACCTGCGTAAAGAAAGATGATGAATAAGAGATATGATCAAAGCGATATTCTTTGATATTGATGGAACGTTAGTAAGCTTTAAAACACATACGATTTTAGCCAATACATTACAGACACTGCATGCATTAAAAGAGAAAGGAATCCGATTGTTTATTGCGACTGGCAGAGGAAGAGATGGCCTGAACTGCTTGGAAAAATTTCCTTTTGATGGCTACATTACATTGAATGGACAGTTTTGTTATGATCATACTGGCAAGGTGCTGTATGAGAATACGATTGTCCAAGAAGATTTGACGACGCTGCTGCAGACCCTGAAGAAAAAAAAATTTCCCTGCGGTTTTACGATGCAGGATGGCAAGATTTATAACTATCGCGATGAACGGGTTGAAGAACTGCACAATATGACCAAAAACGATGATCAGCCGTCAGGTGATATTTCAGGCATGGATACGAAGTCAGTCTATCAAATACAAGCATTCCTCAATGATAATGAAGAAAAAGAACTGATGCAAAAGATGAAGCACTGTACATCCTCACGCTGGTATCCAACGTTTTGTGATATCTCGCCTCTTGGTGGGACAAAAGTATTAGGTATGGATGTCTTTGCAAAACAGTATGGTTTTACAATGGAGGAGACCATGGCTTTTGGGGATGGCGGCAATGATCTGGAAATGCTTTCCCATGCCTGCTGCGGCGTCGCCATGGCTAATGGTACGGATGCATTAAAACATGCGGCAGATTACGTTACAGATACTGTCGATGAGGATGGAATTACAAAAGCAATGCGATATTATTCAATTCTTTAATAGACATATCCTTTGCATTGTCCAATATTTCAGTTAAAATACTTCTATAGAAGGATATTGAAATGTCAGATCATACAAAGAATGCTCTTGCAGAATCTTTAAGGAAGATGCTTGAGATCAAGCCACTGGATAAAATCACGATTACAGACTTAACAAGTGATTGCTGTGTCAATCGACAGACATTTTATTATCATTTCCGTGATATTTATGATTTGATTGAATGGATGTACTGGACGAAAGGCGAACAGGCAATTGGCGCCAATAAAACATATGCGACTTGGCAGGAAGGTATGCTGGATATGTGTGAGATTATGTCGAAGAATAAAGAATTTGTCCTGAAGACATATCATTCCAAAGTCAAAGAGTATTTGGACCCGTTGCTGCTGAAGCTATCGTATAATCTGATGCGAGGTGTTGTCAATGAAGTATCGCAGGGCTACCGTATAACCGAAGATGAGAAAAAATTCATCGCAGATTTTTATAAATTTGGCTATGCTGGCCTGATTACAGATTGGGTTGATAATCGAATGGAAACAGATCCGCATGGGATTGTTGCAAAACTGGATTACTTAATTAGGGGCAATTTTCTGGAAGCAGTGAAGCGCTATGCAGATGCCGCAAATAAGGGGAACAAGAACCATCATTAAGATGGCTTTTTTCTTTTTATAAGGAATCGTGTAAAATAGAAAGATATGTTAAAACAAAAGAAAAACAAAACTCCTTTTATAGATCGTTTTGAAAAAAAATGGCAGAAGGTGCTTGTCATCATTTTTTTGTTTGTTTTTATTGCTTGTTTAACAATGACGGTATTGTTAGGATTTGAGCTACTGTTCTTTCAAGCGAACAGTAAAGCAGTCAGTACTGCATCAAGCAACCCAAGCAGTTCGACTGGCAGCACAGCAGCAACCGTAGGAACAATTCTTCCTTTGACCAGTGATGCAGGAAGAACTTATGTAGACGATACCTTATTCTTAGGGGACTCGAATACGGTACGTTTTATGTCATATCTGGACGAAGATGGCAGTACATTTACCTCTGCACAGAATACGATTGCAGTTGTCGGCATGGGCGTACAGGCGATTGATACATTGAACTGCGAACAGTTATCCAATGGAATATATACGATGGTAGAGGCAGTTCCATTATTACAGCCGCAGCGCATTATTATTACTTTCGGCACGAATAATTTAGACGGGACATCTACGAATGCATCCGGTTTTATTGATGAATATACCAAACAGTTAAAAGAGATGGAAGAAGCGTATCCTTCAGTCGACATCATTGTGAACAGTATTCCACCAGTCGCTGCGGTGAACCAGTATCCAAAAGTAAAACCTGCCCAGATTGAACAGTACAACAAAGCCATCCTTATGATGTGCGAAGAGAATGGTTGGAAATATTTAAATTCCTATGAAGTTCTGTGCGATAGTGATACAGGATATGCCAAGAGCGGTTATACCGCAGGGGATGGTCTTCATTTGTCACAGACTGGTCTGCAGGCATTGTTTACTTATATTCGGACCCATGCTTATATCACAACGGATGATCGTCCGCAGCAAGTTGCAGAAGTGCCGACTATCATTGGACCATTGACAACATTGTATACGGTTAATCCATTGACGAATAAAGAATTCTCTCAGGATGTTTTGAAACCAACACCAGAGCCGGAAGTATCATCTACAGCTGCAACGGCAACGGCAACAAGTGATACCTCAGCAGCTCCCAGTGAAAGTTCATCTCAACCTTTCGCATCAATCCCTTCAACGGTGACAGAGGTGCCTGCTGCTGAGACTTCCCAAAGCAATGCCGCAGCGGCAGCCAATAACAGTTCGGTTCCCAAATCGTAGAAGCTTGATTTTCAGGCTTCTTTTTTCTATTTTTACACATGGTAGAAATTGTCTGGTTGGAAACTGGTATTTAGACATTGGTTTCCATAGTTTTAGGCTATAATAGAGAAAGTGATAGCGCTTACAGATATGAAAGAGGTGTTGGTAATGTATGATGCTGTAATCATTGGTGCTGGTATTACAGGAACGATGCTTGCAAGGCAATTGTCCCAGTACAAATTAAAAGTCGCTCTTGTGGATAAAGAAAATGATATCGCAGACGGCGCTACGATGGCGAACTCGGCTATTATCCATACGGGATATGATCCGGAAGACAATACGATGAAGGCAAAAATGAATGTAAGAGGTGCACAGTTATATCAGCAGCTCTGCAAAGATCTTGGCTGTAAATATAAAGTTGTCGGTGCTTTTATTGCAGCATGCGGACAAGAAGAGGAAATGAAGCAGAATATTCTTGCAGATCGTGCTGACCGTCGTGGCATAAAGTATGAATGGCTCAGCGGAAATGAAGCAAGAAAAGAAGAACCAAATCTAAATGAAGAGGTTACCAGAGTCTTGAACTTTCCAACAACGGCCGTTATCTATCCATGGGAAGTTGCCATTGCCTGTGCTCAGGTTGCGGTAAAAAATGGTACGGAATTGTACCTAGACAGCCCGGTCAGAGCCATTGATCATGTGGGAGATACGTATACTGTACGCGCGGGAGAACATGTGCTTGAAACAACGGTTGTCATCAATGCTGCTGGTGTCGGTGCAGATACAATCTACAAGATGGTCAGTGTACATCCTAACTTTGAGATGAAGCCAAGAAAGGGAGAATACTTTGTCATTGATAATGCGGTTCATTATGTGAATCATGTCATTTTCCCAGTTCCTTCGGCGAAAGGCAAAGGTGTTTTAGCTGTTCCAACTGTGTATGGCAATACACTGCTTGGACCAAACAGTGACTATATCACTTCGACAACGGATACAGGGTCTACCTTCCAAGGATTGGACTATGTCCGCACTAATATTACGAAGATAATGAAGAATGCACCATTGCGCAGTTCCATCCGCAATTTTGCGGGTCTGCGTCCAAGTTCTTCTTTTAGTGATTTCATCATTGAAGAAGCGAAGGATGCAAAGAACTTTATTAATGTGGCATCCATTGAATCACCGGGTCTTGCCAGTGCACCAGCCATTGCGGAATATGTCATTCAGGAATTGCTGAAAGATAAACTGACCTTTGAAAAGAATCCAGATGCATGTATGATGAGGCACAGACCGCTTGTTATAGCGGAGTTGAGCGAAGAAGAACGGGCAGCGAAGATCAAGGAGAATCCAATGTATGGGCGAATTATCTGTCGTTGTGAACAGGTCAGTGAAGGTGAGATTGTGGACTGTATTCATGCGGTCTGCGGCGCAAGAAGTGTCAAGGGAGTAAAAAAGAGAGTGCGTCCAGGTATGGGAAGATGCCAAGGCGGTTTTTGTGAACCAAGAGTCTTGAACATCTTGGCAAGGGAATTAAAGGAATCACCCCTTGATGTGGTGCTGGATTCCGAAACTTCAAAGATTTTGAGCAAGGAGAACAGATAATATGAAGCACTATCAGGCAGTGGTCATTGGCGCGGGCTGTGCTGGTCTTGGGGCAGCAATTGCATTAAAAGAAAAAGGAATTCAGGATGTTGTGATTTTGGAAAAAGACGATGAATCAGGTGGCATTTTAAATCAGTGTATTCATAATGGCTTTGGTTTAACAACATTTAAAGAACAGTTATCTGGCCCAGCATTTGCGGAACGGTTTGAAGATCAGGCTGAGATACTTGGGGTGGAACTCAAGACTGGCACAATGGTCACAAAACTGAATCCTGATAAGACGGTAGAATATGTCAATCCACAGGAGGGATATGTAACGATTTCTGCGAATGCAATTATTTTAGCAGTTGGCTGTTACGAAAGAAGCAGAGGCGCAGTAGAGATTCCAGGCGAACGTCCAGCCGGCATCTATACGGCTGGACAGGCTCAGCGGTATTTAAATATTGATGGCTACATGGTAGGTAAACGCGTCTTTATTTTAGGGTCGGGTGATATTGGATTGATTATGGCAAGACGTATGACATTGGAAGGTGCGAAGGTATTAGGCGTTGCGGAATTGATGCCATATTCCAATGGTCTGCCAAGAAATATGAAGCAGTGCTTAGAAGACTTCAATATTCCTTTGTATCTGTCGCATACGGTCACGCGTGTCTATGGACATGATCGTTTAAATAAAGTTGAAATTGCAGAAGTAGGTGCCGATCAAAAACCAATTGCAAATACTGAAAAAACATTCGATGTGGATACGTTATTGTTAAGTGTTGGCTTGATTCCAGAAAATCATTTGGGAGATGATGCCGGTATTGTTATGGACCCCCACACCAGAGGCCCAATCGTCGATGAAGACTACATGACCAGTATTGAAGGTGTTTTTGCAGCAGGCAATGGCTTGAATGTTCATGATCTTGCAGATTTCGCGGCACACCAAGGCGGAAAAGCAGGTGAACGGGCAGCCTGGTATATTCAAAACGGCAAGCGCAAAGAAACAACGGTCCATACCGTTGCGGGAGAAAATGTTGGTTACGTGGTACCAGGCATCCTGCATACGGCCGCTCTACCGCCTGTTATTGAGTTCTATTTCCGTGTACGTAAGCCGTTGCATGCTTCAACAATCGTTATCCGTTCTGGTGAAAGGGTAATCCGTACGATTGAGAAGGACCATATGATTCCATCTGAAATGGAGAATGTTATTTTAACTGGCAAACAACTGGATGGCTTAAGTGAAGATCTTGTCATTGAGGTTAAGGAGGAGTAAGTATGGAAACGAAGAAACTTGTTTGCGTCAACTGCCCAAAGGGATGCAATATCACTGTCACTCTGGAACTAGGGAAAATTGTTGATATTCAAGGATATACCTGTGATAAGGGAAAAAAATATGCCGCCCAAGAAACAATCTGTCCAATGCGTGTGTTAACTTCTACGGTGAAGGTTGAGAACGCTTCTTTGCGAGTTCTGCCTGTCATTACTGAGGCGGAGATTCCCTTAAATCTTTGTGATCAGGCAATGGAACAAATTCGAAGATTAAACGTTAAAGCACCAATCACGGTCAATGATATCATTGTCAAAGATTTCTTAGGAACCGGTGTAAACCTTATTGCAAGCCGTTCGGTGAAAGCATCAAAAATAGAATCCTGATTGGTGCAAACCAGTCGGGATTTTTTATGCGAGTATAGTATAATCAATGGCGTGGAGATTTTATATGAGTGAAAGTCGAATTGAAATTCAGCCAAGACCTTTGAATAGTAAAAATGTTGCGATGATTATATTTGGCTCGCTGTTATATGCCGGTGCAGTGAATTTGTTTATGCAACCATTGCATCTGTATGCTGGAGGAATTCCGGGGCTTTCTCAAATGATCCGTACGTTGGTGTTTCCGCATACGGGAGAGGTGGATGCGGCAGGTATTATCAACTTTGTATTCAATATCCCGTTGTTCTATCTTGCATACCATAGCATGAATAAAAAACTGTTGATTGGCACGCTGATATCGGTAGTGACGCAGACTGTTGTTTTTACGCTAGTGAAGATTCCCACTGCCCCATTAATTGATGATAAATTGGCGGCAATCATGATTGCTGGACTTGTCGGTGGATTTGGGTGCGGTATGATATTATCCAACCGCGGTACTGGTGGTGGATTGGATTTATTGGGAGTATATCTTGCAAAGAAGTTTACGTGGTTCACGGTGGGAAGGTTAAGTATTATCTTCAATGCAGTTCTCTATACATTGTGCGCCATCTTCTTTGATCCATCCGTTGCACTCTATTCTATATTGTTCATTGTGTTCTTCTCTTTTATGATTGACCGTTTTCATTATCAGAATATAGAGATTGAATTAATGATCTTTACTCATCATTCTGAACTCACCCAAGTCATTTTAAAGAAGTATGTTCGTGGGGTCACAGAATGGGAAGGAAAGGGATCCTATACCAACGAAGAAACACATGTTTTAGTGACGGTGGTTGCTAAGAGTGAAGTCGAGCAGGTCAAGAAGGATATTTTAGCGGTAGACCCAAGAGCTTTTATCATCATTCATGATCATACCCGTGTGACGGGTGGATATCAGAAACGCTTGGATATATAAAAAAGAAGTTCATTTCTAAACTTCTTTTTTTTCGGGATGCCGTTCTTGATAACTAAATTCACAACCACAGTAATCCTGCCGATAGATACAATAATCATCACAGATCTTTTCGGATTTTTGTGTACCATCTGCTTTTTTAAAGTCAGAAACGAAGTATTTCGTATGTGAATACTGTTTGTTTAAGTTTAAACCAATCTCATTGATTTTCTGCGAATCTTTCTGACGGGAGAAAGTCATAACAGTGGTGAAATAATCAAATCTATGGCTATCCGCATAGGCGAAGGCATCATTCATGCGCTCTCTATAGCATCCAAAGCAGGAAGTCCATCCTTCTGGATCTGTTCCGCGGTTTTTTAATATGGTCTTGGCATATTCTTCATAGTTGTAATCCGGAACAATGACTTGAATTTCATCGTGCCAGCGTTCTTGTATATAACGCTGCAGTTCATTTAAACGATGATCATATTCTTCCTTCGGCCAGATGTTGGAGTTGTTGTACATTACTGTTACATGAAAATTATTTTCTTTGAGAAAGTCGAGCGGCCAGCAGGCACAGACGATGCAGCATGCATGCAGAAGAATCGAGGGCTTCTTGCCAGAGTGTTCTTTTTGAAACTGCTGGATCTCTTGCAAGGATTCTTTATAGTAATTCTTTTTATTGGAAGACTTGCGGTTCAGAAGATAGGAAACGTAGTCTTTTTTTTCATTCTCATTCATGGGTTAGGAACATACAGTCACCGAAGGAGAAGAAACGATACTTCTCTTCGACTGCTTCTTTATAGGCATTCATGATGAGGTCATAACCACCCAAGGCGCAGATCATCATGATCAAAGTGCTTTTTGGAAGGTGGAAGTTCGTCAGCATTCCATCAATCGTGTGGTATTGATAGCCAGGGTAAATAAACAACTTTGTCTCCAGCATGCATTCTTCAAACTTGCCATAGGTATTCCAAACAGATTCCAAGGTACGGACACTGGTTGTGCCAATTGCAATAATTCGTCTGCCTTCCGTTTTTGCCTGATTCAAGGTATAGGCGGCTTCCTTAGACATCATGCATACTTCACTGTGCATATCATGTTCCTTGATATTTTCCGTATCCATTGGCCGGAAGGTCCCTAGGCCGACATGCAGTGTGACATCAACAATCGTTACACCTTTTTGCCGTAGTTTGGCAAAAATTTCAGGCGTAAAGTGCAGCCCGGCCGTTGGAGCAGCAGCACTGCCTTCGACTTTGGAATAAACCGTCTGATATCGTTCTGGATCATTGAGTTTTTCATGAATGTATGGTGGTAATGGAACTTCACCTAACTGATCCAGAATCTCATTGAAGATACCGTGATAGATCATCTTGAATTTACGGATACCCTTATCGCCTATCTCAACGCACTCTGCTTTTAAACGACCATCGTGAAAAGAAATAACAGTACCAATTTTAACAACATGAGCATTGCCGACTAAGCACTCCCAGATGTCATTTTCACGCTGACGCAATAACAGAACTTCCACATGGGCTCCAGTATCTTCCTTGGTTCCATACAAACGAGCAGGAATGACGCGGGTATTGTTACGGACAACTACATCACCAGCATGCAGGTAATCTACGATGTCATAGAAGTGTTTATGCTCGTAGGTCCCTTGATCCATGTGGACGACCATCATACGGGATGTCTTACGATCCGTTAATGGAGTTTGAGCAATCAGCTCATGGGGTAAATCGTAATCAAAATCACTTGTCTTAATATCATTGATATCCATATTTAAAACCCTCTTTCATCAAACTTCATGGCCGCAAGCTTTTCTGCTTTGAATTCATTAAAGCGGTCTTCTTTAATTGCGGTTCTTGCATCTTCCATTAGCTTGATCAAGAAACGTAAGTTATGAATTGACATCAAACGAGTACCGAAACCCTCGCTGGTGCGTTGTAAATGATTCAGATATGCACGAGTATAATTCTTGCAAGTATAGCAGTCACACTCCGAATCGAGCGGACGGAAATCTTCTTTGTATATATTCTTGCGGATGGAGATGCGGCCTTCACTAGTCATCAAGGTTCCATGACGGGCAATCCGGGTCGGTAAGACACAGTCACACATATCAATATTCAGTGTAACAGCTTCCAGCAGATCATTAACAGCACCGACTCCCATTAAGTATCTTGGTTTGTCTAATGGCAAGTGATCTGTGCTCATCTTGACCATGCGTAAGAATGTTTCTTTGTCTTCACCGACCGAAGTGCCGCCGATGGCATAGCCAGGGAAGTCCATTTCCACTAGCTTTTCCGCACAGTATTGCCGTAGATCTGCGTTGTTGCCGCCTTGGACAATGCCGAAGATTGCTTGATCCTCAGGACGGGCATTCGCATTCTTACCGCGCTCTGCCCAGCGCAATGTTCGCTGCATGGAACGTTCTGCATATTCTCTTGTGGCAGGGAAAGGGATGCACTCATCAAAGCTCATCATGATATCTGCCCCAATAGCATTTTGAATCTGAATGGATTTCTCTGGTGAAAGGAATAATGTATCACCATTCAACGTATTTTTAAAGGTGACACCTTCTTCGGAAATCTTCCTGGCGTCCGCAAGAGAGAATACCTGAAAGCCGCCGGAGTCTGTCAACATTGGTCCATGATAGTTCATAAACTTCTGAATACCGCCTGCTTTAGCAACAATATCTTCTCCTGGACGAAGCCATAAATGATATGTATTGGCTAAGACAATACCTGCTCCCATGGAATACAGTTCTTCTGGGGAGACAAATTTGACCGTTGCCTGGGTGCCGACAGGCATGAACATCGGGGTTTCAACATCCCCGTGTGGTGTATGAAGAATTCCGGTACGTGCGCCGGAGTTTTTATCAATATGTGTAATTTCAAATGTTACGGGATTGCGCATAAATTACCTCGTTTCCGCATGGCATTATAACATTAATAAAGGAGAATCCCAAGAGATCTCTATGCTATAATAGAAACATGAAATCACAGAGAATTCTGATACGTAATGTGCCAGACGACGGCTTAATCAAACGAAAGAAGATTGCGGTCAAACCAGTGATCCAGCTTTTGTGTGTCCTGTTTCTAGGATTTGTGCTGGTATTTGTCAACCGCCCGCTTGCGCTGTTAGCGATCACGATGATTTTAATCAGTGCGTTCTCCTTATTGTTCTTGCCAGACCGTACCCTGTGCGAATTCACTGCCAATTGGATGGTGGTATACAATCAGCATAATCGTCAGGAATGCATGATGATCTATTATGAGGATATTGTATCCTGGCAGTATGAATGGCACTCATCCATGGACTCATTAATTCTGTGTTTAACGGATGGTAGTACGGAATCTCTGGATGTATATGGCAAGTGTCGACTTGGCAAACTTATGAATGAACATGTGCCAGGCAAAGAAATCAAGAGTATTCGGATGAAGAGGTAACCAATGGAATATGTAGATGAAAACGCGGTGGAATACTGCCGGAAACAAATGGTCTGTGAAAAAGAGGTCGATGCAATGAGTGAAATCTTTGCAATGTTTGGCGACTCTACAAGACTTAAAATCATGAATGCTTTATTCGGTCATGAATTATGTGTATCGGATTTGGCTGCATTGTTGGAAATGAGCACTAGTGCGATTAGTCATCAGTTGGCTAATCTAAAAAAGACAAAGCTGGTTACGACTCGAAAGATTGGTAAGAATGTGTATTATTCGATGGCGGATGAACATATTATGAATATTTATCGTATGGCATTGGAACACGTGAAAGAAAGATGAAAGTAGCAGCTATTGATTTTGAGACCGCCAATCGTTCAATGGCGAGTGTCTGTGCAGTTGGGGTTGCAATGTATGAAGAAGGGGTCATTGAAAAAGATGCATTTTATTCTTTAATTGATCCGGCCGACAATGTCAATACCTTTGAACCATTTAATATCAGCATTCATCACATCACCAAAGAGATGGTGGAAGAAGCCCCATGCTGGAGCCAATTGTATCCTGATCTATTATCAACATTAAAGGGCGGCTTGGTATGTGCTCATAACGCGAGATTTGATATGACATGTCTGAAGCAGACCTGTCTTAATACCGGGCAGCACGTTCCACGGTTAAAATACTTTGATACGGTAGAACTGAGCCGCCATGTTTTTCCGCAGCTGCCGCATCATCGTCTCGATGATATGTGTGATTACTTAAAGATTGATTTGAATCATCATCATGCTGGCTCGGATGCGTTCGGATGCCTCATGATAGTTCAGCGGGTCATGGAAATCACCGGTAGTAATGATGTAGAACAGATGCTGAAACAAACAAATACCCATATTCATTTATTACAACCATAACATGAACGTTTTAAGGATGGCTTTTTTATTAAATAAGGAGAACGAGTATGAAGACAGTACTTTTAGAATCGCTCGGTATCAGTGAAGAAAAACTACTGGCATTGGAAGCACCATTGCTTGCAAAGGGAATGAATTTTGTATCTTATCCTAGAACGAATGATAAAGATATCTTGAAAGAAGAACTCAAGGATGCCGATATTGCAATTGTTGCGAATATGCCACTGCCGGACGACGTGATTCGTGTATGTCCCTCTTTAAGGTACATCGATGTTGCATTTACGGGTGTGGACCACATTGGCCTCGATGCGGCCAAACAGCAGAACATTGTAGTGTCCAATGCATCTGGATATTCCAATGAAGCGGTCGCAGAACTGGCGATTGGTGCAGTTCTGGAACATTATCGGTATCTGCCACAGGTTGAAGCCAACTACCGTCAAGGCAAATCCAAGGAAAACTATGTTGGCAGTGAAATCCAAGGAAAAACCGTTGGTATTATTGGCCTTGGCAAGATTGGCATGCGCAGTGCGGAACTGTTTCATGCTTTCGGCGCAACAATCTTAGCAAATAAGAAGCATTTTAGTGAAGTACCTTCCTGGATCACATTGACAAATTTGGACGAAGTCCTGCAGAAATCAGATATTGTCATTCTGCATTGCCCATTGAATGACGAAACACGAGGACTGATTGATGCCGCGAAGTTAAGCATGATGAAACCGACCAGTATGTTATTGAATCTCGCCAGAGGTCCGATCGTCAATGCCATGGATTTAGCGCAAGCACTCGAAAAGGGTACAATTGGAATGGCAATGAGTGATGTCTTTGATACAGAACCGCCTTTAACCAAGGATGAACCATTATTAAATGCACCGCATATGATTGTGACACCACATATAGGTTTTATGACCAAAGAAGCGATGGAAAGCCGGGCTCAGATTGTCTTTGAAAACCTGAAATATTACCTCGATGGAAAGCCGGTAAATCGCGTGATATAAGTACTGTATTTTCTGATACTGTGAAAATGTTTTCAACCCGTTTACATTGTATTTACATTTTACTGAGAAAGCCGTATAATCTTCTTGCTGAACAAAGCGAATATAAAAAGGGGACGACGATGAGTGAATTTGAGAATAACGCCTATTTCTGGCAGAAAATTGACACTTTGTTTTTATCAAGTGAAGTCAATTTAACCAAGAAAAAGGGTGAGACACATGATATTTTTAAAAACATGGTCTATCCAACGGACTACGGGAAAATACAAGCAAATGGAGAACGAGGCGTTTCTATTTATGTTGGCAGCGGGGACCGTAATAAGGTGACAGCGCTGGTCATTGCCGCAGATATTCTGGAAAAGGAATTAGATGTCAAGATCTTGGCTGGCTGCAGTGACGAAGAAGAAGATTCGATTCTTCGCTTTCTGAATCAGACAGATTATCAAAAAACAATTTTAATCCGCAGAGGAAATGAATTGCCTAATTGGGCATTCACGGATAACTAAGAAACTGTAAATCAGTTTCTTTTTTTATCAAGTGAATATTCAACATATCGAAATACAAAAATATTCATAATATCAATAAAATATATTGAAATAATAAAATAAAAAGCAATAAATATGTAAAATATATAAATAATAATAGCAAATGACGATATAAAAACGAATAAATACATCAATTTGTCAAATTGTATTGACACCGCATCTGTTCGGTGATAAAAATATTCTCAAATAGAGGAGCGGATGTTTATGAAAGTCCTGATTTCTGACTATCCTGAATTGTTTCATAAAGATTGTGTCATACAGGCTGCTGAACTAGGCCTTCGATGTCCGAAATGGGATATCCTGCAGTATTCTTTTGATGGTGATACCGAGGAATTGAAAATGCTCTTACGGGAAGCCGACGCTTTAATTACTGGATTTCTACCGCTAAACGATGAACTGCTTTCCTGTATGAAACCGGGTTCCTGTATCAGTGTGACTGCCAAGGGATATGACAATATTGATATTTCTTCTGCTATAAAGCATCATATTTCAGTTATGGCAATTGAAGAGTATTGTACGGAAGAAGTGTCAGAACATACGTTTGCCCTGATTCTGGGATTGGCACGATGTTTGAAAATGCCAGGGATAGAAAACGAGGAAGATTTCCGCACTCTTCAGGGACATAAGATTGGAATATTTGGATATGGGAAAATCGGTAGGCGTACTGCACAGATTGCCGATGCATTTGGGATGAAAATTGCAGTTTATCATCCGCATATAAACGAAAAAGAGGATAATCGTTTTTATACAGATGCAGACACAATATTTCATGAGTGTGATGTAATCTCAAACCATATGTCTGCAAATCAAGAAAATTATCATTTCTTTAATGAAGCAGCTTTTGCAAAAATACAGAAAAGACCGCTTTTTATAAATTGCGGTCGGGGGGAAACGGTAGATACTCCATCCCTGATCCATGCTTTGGATTGCGGCATCGTTTCAGGCGCGGGACTGGACGTGCTTGAAGGAGAGTGGATGTCATCCGCTGATAAACAAAATCTAGCAGAGCGTGCAAATGTTATTCTTACGCCACATATTGCTTTTGCATCAAAGGAATCACTCAAAAAGCTCCATAAAATTCCGGTGGATAATGTAATTTTCTTTCTGAACAAGGAATATGAACGAATTACATCGTTTGTTCCGGGTGCATATCAATGTTAGATGAACGTGCTTATGAGATTGCAAAAGACCTTGTTGCAATCAATAGTGTTAATGGAACAACGGGAGAAAGAACGATTGGCTTGTGGATTGAACAATTGATCCGCTCATTTCCTTATTATCAGAAACATCCGAATCAATTGATTATTCAGGAACTGGTCGAGGATCCTCTTGGAAGAAGAAATGTAATTGCCTTTGTAAAAGGCGAAGGAACGCCTTCCACAAACGATACCATTTTGTTTCATGGCCATACGGATACGGTTGGAATTGAGGATTACGGTGCGCTCAAAGATGTTGCATGCAAACCGGAAGAGTTAATGGAACAATTAAAAAAAATGAAGTTGCCGGATGATATTGCAAGAGATCTTCTTTCTGGTGACTATATGTTTGCAAGAGGAGCCTGCGATATGAAAAGTGGAGACGCGGTTCTCCTCGCTTTGCTGGAACGTATCTCAAATCACCCGGAAATCATTGGTGGCAATGTGGTCTTTTCTTTTAACCCTGTTGAGGAAAATATGCATACTGGAATCATTCAGGCGTTAGATGTACTGCGTTCCTTAAAAGAAAAATATCACTTGAAGTATATATTTGCTGTGAACAATGATTTTATCTGCCCACTGTTTGAAGGGGATACATTGAAGACAATCTATACCGGGATGGCTGGTAAACTACTCCCATGCTTTTATATTCATGGTAGAGAAACACATGTAGGGCAGCCATTTGAAGGTATCAACGCAGCAGATTTGGCGGCGGCATTGGTTGCACAGATCAGTCTGAATCCATCGCTCGCGGATACTAGTTTTAACGAAACTGCCTGTCCTCCCACTGTCCTGAAAATGAAGGATTTGAAAGAACACTATGACGTACAAACACCATCGGAAGCTTTTGTATATTTTAATTTATTTGTTTTAAACAGCGGGAATGACGTTTTAACTGCGAAACTGAAACAATGTGCTGAGACTGCTGTCGAAAAACAGCTGCATAAGATCGGGGAAAATCAATATGCATGGGCAAAGATGACGAAGGATCAAGCTACCGATAAACAGAATCATATTTCTGTCTTGAGTTTTGATGAACTATGTAAAGAATGTGAACGCAAGAAACTGAATTTTGATATGGATGCCGCAATTCAAAAGGAAATAGGAACTGGTTCAGATGCTCGTGAAGCAGCGATTCCATTGATTCGGACAATGCTTGCGGGTGTTGAGAGAAATGAGCCGACAATTGTGCTATATTATGCGCTTCCATATTGTCCTCACAATACGATTAAAGACCAGCAATTATTAGACCAACTTAAAGAAATCACTGATATTACAAGTAAGAAAACAGGTGAAAAATTTCGTTTCCGTCATTTTTATCCAAGTCTGTCAGATTCCAGCTATATCTGCTGTGATGATTCGATGGATTCTACCAAACTTCTGTGCAATTGTTTTCCAGGTATGAATGTGCTTTATCCCCTGCCCATTGATAAAATCAAAGAATTATCGATTCCCGCAATCAATTTCGGCTGTTATGGAAAAGATGCTCATAAATGGACAGAACGGGTGAATATTCCTTATACATTCGGGGTACTTCCAAAATTATTAGAAACAACAATTCTATGTTTTTTACAAAAAGAGGAGGATTCGAGCAATGAGCTATGAATTTGAGATTGCAGACTGCATTCGAATGACACATTCTTCTCTGATTCGTGATTACAGTAATACTGTATGCGGCTATGACGATGGTATTAATTTGACAATTGGTCAACCAGACTTTCATACACCAGATAGAATCAAAAAAGCTGCTGAGGAAGCAATTGAAAAGAATTTTACTCAATATACGGACGATGAAGGATTACTCGAACTTCGTGAAGCAGAAGCAAAATATATGAAAAAGAGCATTCATGCCATTTATGACCCTTCGGGGGAGATATTAGTTACCTGTGGAGCAACCCAAGGCCTAGATGCAGTCATCCGTACGGTATGTCAAAAAGGGATGGAAGTGCTTCTGCCAGCACCAATCTATTGTGGATATGATCCGATTATCCGTTTTGCGGGATCTGTTCCAAAATACTTTGATACGAGCAAGAATGATTTTGAAATCAGCGGTGAAATGTTGGATCATGCCTATACGACTTATACCCGATGTCTGCTGCTTGCCAGTCCGAACAATCCTACTGGTTCCATAATGACTGAGAATGAAATGAATGATATTGTGCAGTGGCTTTTGAAACATCCCGATGTATTTGTAATATCGGATGAGATTTATGCTGATTTGACATTTCATGGGAATCACTTATCTCTTGCATCGGTTCCTGCTCTCCATGACAGGGTCATCGTTATCAGCGGCGTATCGAAGGCATATGCGATGACGGGCTGGCGAATTGGTTTTGTTTGTGCACCGCGAAAGCTGATTACAGAAATCTATAAAGTTCACCAAAATGAGGTTTCTTGTGCTGCCAGTATTTCGCAGTTTGCAGCATTGGAAGCTTTGCAGAGTGATGTAGAACCAAAAAAAATGTGCAGTGAATACGAAAAACGAAGCGTTTTTCTTTACCATGCATTACGTAAACTTGGCTTTGATGTCGTAAAGCCGGAAGGTGCTTTTTATCTTTTCCCTTCGATTCGAAAATTTGGAATGAGCAGTGAACTATTTGCAAATTGTCTGATGAAAGAAATGCATGTTGGTGTTGTTCCGGGTTCTGCTTTTTCAAAGTATGGAGAAGGATTTATTCGTATCTCAACGGCAGCTTCGATGGAAGATCTGCAGGAATGCGTAAGCCGCTTGAAAGTATTCTTGAAGCAGCTGGAAAGGAAAGAAAATGGCAACATTACAGATGTATATGAATCAGGGGAAAATTCAAAATACCTTCAAGAGCTCAATTTATCAAGAAGTATGGGGGTCCCATTTCGGCGTCGATAATGCTGTAGGAAAGATTCGTTCAATCATGGTCCATCGGCCCGGTGAAGAACTGAAAGATTGGGCACATGGTATGTATGTTGAAGATGCTGGTACTAATATATTGTTCGACTCTCAGGGGAGAATTCGATCTTATCTGAAGGGAAATGGTATTCCTGATATTGCTTTGATGCAGAAACAGCATGACACGATGGTATCTCTTCTTGAACAGGAAGGAATACAAGTCCATTATCTGGAGGATCCATCTCATTACTGGACAAATCTAACATTTGCAAGAGATGTTGCGTTGATGACACCAAAGGGGGCAATCTTAACACGCTTTGCCATGTATTTTCATCAGGGTGATACGGTATGCGCACAAAAGTTCATGTCAGAGCAAGGTATACCGATTCTTGGAGCTATTCAAGGCAAAGGGACGGTGGAAGGTGGAGCTTTTTGTTTGCTGGATCCACAAACAGCTGTAATCAGCCGCAGCGCGCGTGTGAATGAGGAAGGAATTAATCAGTTGAGAATGCTTTTGTCATACCAAGAGATTGAGCTGATTGTTTTAGATATGCCCGCAAGCTACATTCATTTAGACGAAGCGTTTATCCCTGTTGATCGTGATAAACTACTCGTCAGTACATTTATTCTCCCAGATTGGTTTTTGGAAAAATGTCGTGACCACGGGTATACGTTAATTGAAACGTGTAATGAAGATCCATTACTGACCAACAACTGTTTGACCCTAGAACCAGGGAAAGTACTCTTTAATGCAAAAGGAATGCATACAATGGAAAATCTAAAAACCGCTGGGGTGACCGTTATTCCAGTTGATATCTCGGAAATCAATCGTATTGGCGGAGGTATTCACTGTGCTACGCTTCCTCTCAAACGGGATGCTTTATAAAGAACACAAATTCATCAAAAAGGTCATGCTTGCTGCATGGCCTTATTAACATTTTCTCCATTAAAATTTTTTTGAAAGTCATCTTTCTTGTGACTGGTCAATAGAGAAGCCGCAAGTGGGAGAGCCTTGTCATATAGTTCTAAAAACGATGACTGAATTTTTTCGTAGGGTGCCCATGGAATGGTATAGGATATATGCTCTGTATTGATTATTTCTTTTGGCGACTTATTATACAGCATCATGGCTGTCAGACCATGAATGCCGCCAATAGCTGTTTCAAAAGCATAGATGAATTGATAGGTCAATTTCTTTGGATATAAGAACTTGGTCCAGGTATACACTTCATCAATCGCGTGAGCAATGGTCGTTGTCTTGATATTCAAATCATAAACATGCAGGAACATTTCATGATACATGCTGGCAAGTTTTTTCTGATCACTGTCTGTCACTTTCAAATAATGGAAGACGTCATAATCGGTTGCCTGTCTGCCTCTTTGCTGAAGCATCCAGACATCGATTTCGGCTTCCAATCCAACATGTGTGACGCCAGTTCTGCCACCATGTTGTTTCACCATTGCATCTGTTACCGCAAAAATCAGCGGATGAGCAGTAGAATCTAAGGCATAGTGACAAAGATATCCTTTAATATAACTATTTAGATCAGAATCATCCTTGGCATAGTTTTCAAAGAAGGAAATGACATCATAGACTTTCAATCCATGCATTAAGCTGCCGTATTTATGCAGGGAACCTGGAAAGATCGATGCATGGGAAAAAAACAGCATATCTGGTCCCTGACTGCCAAGATAAAACATCTGGCGATTGCGAGTGGCTGCTTGAAACTTAGGAAAGGTCTTGAGGATATCCTTGGCAAATTCGACATGTGTCGTTGCTGCAGGCATTATTTTGTCTCCCGTTGGATCTGCTTCATCTTACCGGCAAGTCCATAGACTTTCTTGACAGGCAAGGAACATACCGCAACACGGATACCTTGGTTAACTTCGACGGTATAGATATGTTCTTTCATAAGAGCTTTATGATAACGGCTGCGGAACGCATTATCTAAGATGCGCAGGGTCACAAAGAAACCTTCTTTATACGGATAGGTTTCCAGTCCTGCGTCTTTTGCTTCTCTTAAGAAGATGGAAGAACGCTCTTTCATCAGATCAATATATTTTTGTTTTTCTTTTAAGAAATTTTCACGGTCATCATTGACGAGCCAGACAAAGTTTGCCATAGCAGCGTTTGGAATATTGGACCAAGTTGCTCTGGCTTTCTTTTCCATGATAATCTCAACTTCTCGGACGGCTTCTTCTTTCTGAGCTAAAATGATTGCCGCACCACACCGCAGACCATAGGAAGTTAACGTTTTTGAACAGCTGAAAGCAACAACAATCATAGCATTGTTGGAAAGAGCGTTCCATGTCTCCATGTATTTGCGACTTGCTGGCAGGTTGTAAGAATAATCAATATAGGCAATATCATCCACTAAGATAAATGGCACCTTTTTAGATACTTCATTCATAAAGGCAACTAGTTCCTGCCATTCTTCTTTGGTCAAAGAGTAACCAGTAGGGTTATGACAAGGATCGTTGATGATCATGACAATCCGATCCTGTTTCTTCAATACTTCATGGATGGTATCTTTGACATTCTGCAGATTGAAGCGGTCATTGTCAAACATTTTGTACTTGGCAATCTGAATATTGTTCTCATGCGCCATTAATGAGTAGGATCCCCATGCCACATCAGGGATAATCAGTGTTTCACCTTCATCTAAAAAGGTGGTGATGGACATTGAGTCTGCACCAGAGCCGCCTGGGGTAGCGATAACACTATGTGCCAGTTTTACATTCGTATTCTGTGTGATCCATTCATAAACACTTTTACGGAAGTCTGGATTGCCAGTAAAGCTTGCGGCATATGCGGCTTTCACACGGTGGTCAATGGCGTCGTAATGATTGAATACTTCATCCAATGCAACGAGTTTCTCATCTTCGCCATACAGTGAACCAATGGTTGCGTCAATGACCTTGTCATTCCCAATCTTTGCTTTGTCTTCCTTGGCTTTGGCAACAATGGCGAAAACAGTATCCACAATTGGTGTTACATCAGCGCTTTTTCTTACGAATGTCATAGTTCATCCTCCCAGAACATTACATGTATGCATGTTTGCGGCATATTTCATGGACTGCTTTACTATGTTGAAATTATAGCACTATTGCAACAAATGAAAAAAGAAAGCATTTCTGCTTTCTCGTTACTTCCAATGCAGGGGCAGCTTACCGGGATCTTCAATGAATTGCTTGCGAACTAATAATGGTGCCAGTAAATTGAAGACAAAGACCAGTAGGGCAATCTCAAAAGGAAGCAGGATTGTATTCTTGAAGAGACTTGTTGCGGCATAGATCACAAATGCTTTGTCATAGAGGATGGCACTCCAAAGCGAACCCAATAAGACATTGACAAGATAGTTATTGAGAATCTTCGCCATAGAAATGCGCAAGACCGTAATCTTCTTATGATAGAAGAAGAGCGCATAGATCAGGGAACCGCATACAGCTGTCAATGTGTATCCGGCGAAGAATGGACCGCTTGGAAAGATGGCAAAGCCTAGGATGTCGGTAATGGCAGCACTGATGATGCCGGCAATCGGTCCGAGGATCGATGCTTCAACCGCAACGAGCACGAAGTTAATACTGATGCGCAGGTTCTGGGCAACCGGTATATAGATGCTGCCCACAATAATCTTCATGGCGATAAATGCTGCCATTAAAGCGATGTAGTGGATCTCTTTTAGTTTTGCTGCGGATGACTGCCAATATTCTTTCGTAAACATAAAGGAAACCTCCTTTCACCATCAGTGAAAGAAAGCTCATTTCACATAATGGGATATCCAAGGTGACCGCAAGAATTTCTTTTCGTCCATAAGTTCCCGCACTTACAGCACTTAACGCCACCGGATGACCTAAAGATACCACATCAATTTATCTTATACAAGACAGGGAAAATCAATTCATGTTATGATAGTACAACATGAAAATACTAACGATACTATGTGAAAATCAAGAACAGGCAGCGAGGTATCTTTCCCTTGGCTGTGATGAGGTGGTATTTGTTTTAAAGAATGGCTGTTTTAGTGCACTGCATGGGTGCAATCTGAAAGAAATCACTGCTTTTACCAAAGTGAATCCGAAACGTACTGCTGTACTCATGAATCGATTATTTGATCAAGAAGAAATTGCTGCAGCACAGAAGACTTTGACAGAACTGCTGCCGGTAGTAGATGCGGTCTTTTTTGCAGATCCTGCCTTACTGTATCAAGCCAAGCTGCTGCATATGAAGAATAAAATGATCTATCGTCCAGAGACTCTATTGACCAGTGTAAAAGATGGCACATGGTGGATGGCACAGGGACTGCAGTCGATTCAAATATCACCATTATTGACCAGAGAAGAAATTTTAGAAATTGCCCGTTCGATCCCGCATACAGGTCTGCAGATTCATGGCCGTTTATTGATGAGTGTTTCCAAACGAAAACTGCTGAGTGCCTATGCGTCTTATCATCCCGGAACATCTTTTCATGAAAAGAACGGCTTGTATTTGAGAGAAGACAGTCGGCAGGGAAAAATGCCGATCTACGAGAGTGCATACGCTACAATGATTTATACCGATTATGTACAGGAATCTTTTACTTATGTTCCATCGTTCTTGGCGGCCGGTATGGAACGATTTGAGATTGATACGTATACATTAAAAGATGAAGAAATCACGGATGCTATCACAATGTATCGCGCTTTGCTTGATGGCAAAACTCTTACCGCTGCCTATGCCCAGAAACATGCGGACATGCCGCTCAGCAGTGGTTATTTCGGACAGAAGACAATCCAATGAAAAAACCTGAATTATTAGCGCCGGCAGGGGATCTGCACCGCGCAAAAACTGCCATTCGTTATGGAGCTGATGCCGTATATCTCGGCGGTCAATCTTTTTCTTTGCGTTCTCGTGCATCCAATTTTTCATTGGAGGACATCCAAGAGGCATGTGCTTTTGCCAGACAGTATGGGGCGCATATCCATGTCACCGTTAATATCATCCCGCATGAAGAAGATTTTACGGGTCTAGAAGATTACTTGGGAAAGTTAGAAAAATTTGGTGTTACTGCTATCATCGTGGCTTCTCCATATATTATGGAAACGGCACGCAGAGTAGCGCCAAAACTGCAAGTTCACTGCAGTACCCAGATGTCTGTAACCAATGCACAAGCAATTTATTTCTTAAAAGAAGCATTGGATATTGATCGTGCCGTATTGGGTCGGGAATGCACGATAGCGCAGGTGAAGGAGATTACAAAAGAATCTCCGATTGAGACTGAAGTATTTATTCATGGCGGCATGTGTGTCAACTATTCCGGACGCTGTACATTATCCAACCGAATGACATTGCGTGATGCAAATCGGGGCGGTTGTGCACAATCGTGCCGTTGGTCCTACCATGTGTATGAACAAGATAAGGAGATTTCTGGTGAACCACTGTTTACGATGGGCAGCCGTGACTTATGCGCCGCGGAATATATATATGCATTGATGGATGCTGGTGTTTCTTCCCTTAAGATTGAAGGAAGAATGAAGACCGAATACTACGTGGCCTGTATGGTATCGGCATATCGACATTTGATTGATGAAATCTATGAAACAGGAAAACCTTTGCGTATTGAGCGGATGGAAGCATATCAGAAAGAAATTCTGGGTGGTGAAAATCGTGAGATCTGTACCGGATTCTATGCAGGTGATGCTGGTGAAGAAACATTAATTTACCATGCCAATAGCAATGCCGATGTAAACCATGATTTTTTAGGGACCGTTAAGAAAGTCAATGGAGATGGAACCTGTGTCATTGAAACAAGAAATATCTTCGCTTGCCATGAGAAACTGGAACTTTTGACGCCACGAAATAAGAATCGAAATTTTATCTTAGAAACGATGCGCAATGCCAAGACAAGAGAAGAAATTTCAGAGATTCGCAATCCGATGACACTTGTTGAAATAGCAGTTCCATTTGAAGTACAAGTGAATGATATTCTGCGGAGGTACCGATGATTATTGAAGGAAATGTCAGTGTCAAAGCTGCCCTAATAGGCGGCAGACGGGAAGTTATAAAAATCTATGTTGATGCGACAAAGAAGGACAAAGATACTTCTTGGATTCTGCACCGCGCAGAAGAAAAGAATGTGGAGATTGTTCGCTGCAAACGTGAAAAAATTGATGAAATAGCAACCGGTCGCACGCATGGAGGACTGCTGGCGGAAGCAGGGCCGAGAAGGTATCAGGGTATCCAAGAAACCATGCAGGCAGAAAAGACGTTTGTTGTCCTATTGGAAGGAGTAGAAGATCCGTTCAATCTTGGCTATATCATGCGTACGTTATACAGTGCCGGCTGCACTGGGTTAATCCTGCGTCAACGCAATTGGGAGAACGCCGAAAGTACGATTCTAAAATCCAGTGCGGGGGCCAGCGAATACATTAATCTTGTCTTAACGGCCGATGCGGCCGAGACTGTAAAGTGGTATAAGGAACAGCAGGTGACGTGCTTTGCGGCAATGCGCAAAGATGCCATCACCTGTTATGACGCAAGCTATTCTGGCCCAGTGTTACTGGCGATTGGCGGGGAGATGCGAGGATTATCTTCGCGTGTTCTTAAGGAGATTCCGCAGAATATCTATATCCCATACGCCAATGATTTTCACAGTGCATTGAATGCGGCAGGAGCTGCCGCTGTCCTGGGTTTTGAGGTTTTCCGGCAGCGAAACAAATGATTGCCGTTGAGATACAAGTGTTTTTTAACTGGAAACACATTCATTTGTAAATAATTTCAGTAATAATGTGAAAATAATTTCATGTGAAAGCGCTTAATCACGCTTTTTCGTATTTTATTTACATTGAAATGCTGGTATTATATCAGCGGCATATGGAGGAAAATACATGAAAGAACCTTATTATTTTCACGACAACACTGTCATTATGGACTATTCTAAGAAGTATGTAACAAGTAAGCATGAGATTGTCTCCACAGAATTATTTGATAAGTTCTTAGATTTTTTCTTAATAGATTTAGAAGAACATCATAAAGATCTCTATGATTATCTTACTGCAGGCGGTAAAGAAAACAGGCAGATCAAAGAAGAAATGAAGTTCGTTTTAAAGACATTGCTAGTCTCTAATCCAAAGGAAATTAATGATGCATATACAAAGATTCCGGCGGAGTTATTAGCAGTTATTGAAAAGGGCTATAACTACTGGCGTTCTTTACAGAGATATTCCATTTTGTATACGCATAACGAAGATGGCTTTCAGATGGAAAATTTTATTGAGGCGGATACCCGTATTAATAATTTAGCTTTGGATTTCTACCGTGAGATTGAGCAGAAAGTACAGGGCCATAAAAATAATGTCTTCCGTCAGCTTCAGGCAGGAACCAATGCTTCACTGCTAATCAGCTATTATAAGTGGAAGGCTCCGATTGGTTATGAAAAACTGGAAGACATTCCATTTATTAACCAGATCTTGCTGCGTACACCGTTAATCCTGCATCCTGCACATAATAAGCGGACAAATGTTTTTAAGGATGCGGAACACAACCCAATGGAAGACTTTGTCAAGGGAGAGAAGGAGTGGTTCTGCTATCCAGCAAAAGTCGGTTCTTTACTAATCTACTGTTACTTTCATCGTGACTATATGGGCTCTGCTGTTGCGACTGCAAATTTATTTGAATTAGCTTCTGCGGAAGATGCAATTTGTAAAAAACCAGACGCCATCTTACTTTTCGGAAATCCGGATGGTCGGAAGGATACTACATTCTGGCACGATGCGGAAAATGACATATGGATTGGCAAGGATTCTAATGATCCAGCGATTGACTACTTTGGCTACACCAAAAAGTCAATTTTGACACTGCATAACTTAGCGATGATCCAGAAAGGATGGTTGCCAATTCATGGTGCCATGGTCAATGTCTATCTCAAGGATGGTACAAAGAAGGGCCTGATGTTTATGGGCGATTCTGGTGCTGGTAAGTCTGAGACTTTAGAGGCATTAAGTACATTAGCTTCTGATTTGATTGATCATCAAGAAACAGTCTTTGATGATATGGGTACGATTCATTTAGATGAAAATGGTGAGGTTCGTGCGCAGGGGACTGAGGTTGGCGCCTTCGTTCGTTTGGATGACTTGGATAAGGGTACGGCATATAAGGACATGGATCGTTCCATCTTCTTTAACCCGGAAAAGCCAAATGCCCGTGTCGTGATTCCTGCTGCACCGTATGATGTTGTCACAACAGATCATAAGATTGATATTTTCCTGTACGCAAATAACTATACCGATGAAAGAGGCATGCATCTGTTCAAGACAAGAGATGAAGCTGAGACAACGTTTGTCGAGGGAAAGCGTTTTGCGTTAGGCACAACGCAGGAAAAGGGCCTTTCCACAACTTTCTTTGCAAATCCGTTTGGGCCTATGCAGAGACAAAAGGAGACCAAGGTATTAATCGATGAGCTCTTTGATGAACTGTTTAAGGAGAAAATTCCAGTTGGTGAGGTCTATACCTGTCTGGGTCTGCCAAATAAGGGAGATCACGGTATTACCAAGGCTGCCGAAGCATTGCTTGAATTTGTAAAGAATAAGTAATTCAGTAAGCATTATGGGATTCCATAATGCTTTTTTTGATTTCGATGGTATACTTTTGGCATGGAAACAATTGAATCATTACAAAACGCAAAAATTAAGAAATGGACAGGCCTGCATCATAAAAAGGAACGAGATGTCTCAGGCCTTTTCTTAGTTGAAGGTGAACATCTGATTGGAGAGGCACTCACGGCAGGGTGTGTGGAAGCTATCATTACGGATACAAAATGTCCATATGATTTCAAAGCAGTCTATCAAGTTACTCCAGCCATTATGCATAAGTTATCCGAGAACATTTCGGAAGTGCATTTGATTGCGGTCTGTCATAAATACGAACAGGAACCAAAGCAATTCAAGCGCGTACTTCTGCTCGATGGGATACAGGATCCCGGAAATTTGGGAACTTTGATACGTACCGCTGTATCATTCTCGTTTGATGCGGTCTATTGTTCCGAAGACACCTGTGATTTCTATAATGACAAAGCCATCCGTTCCACCCAGGGAGCACTGTTTCATATTCCCTTCTTCCGCCGGAATTTAAAAGATGTCGTGGTGGAATTAAAAAAAGATGGTTTCGTTGTCATAGCGACTTCGCTGAAGCAGTCGCATACGATGGCAGAGATTCCATCTTCTTCGCAAATGGCTTTTATTTTTGGCAATGAAGGACAGGGCGTCCATTCTGATCTTCAGGCATATGCCGATGATTGTCTGCGTATTGATATGCATGGTTTTGAATCACTGAATGTTGCGGTTGCCGGCGGCATCATAATGTATACATATCGCGGTTGATCAATAACCGCCGTACGAGAAGTGTTTTTCACCTTCCACGACAGGAACTTCTTTGATTGATATATTATCTACCCGGATGAAGCGGTTGCCAGCCTTTATTTTTGTTAAGAAGATGTCGATGAGTTCTTCCGCTCCCTGGACATAAATTTCGACTGACCCGTTCTCTAAATTTTTTACGGTTCCGGACAGACCATAAGTCTGTGCTTCCATCATACAGAAGCCGCGCATGCCTACGCCTTGGACACGGCCTTCAACAAACACATGATAGCGTTTCATTTTTCATTTCCTCGTACTTTTATTATAACGAATAAATAGAATAGGTGAATATGATCTATATTTTATTAAGCCGGCCCGACTTTGATCAGCCATGGGCCCAAGAATATTTAGGCAGTATCTTGCATAGAAATTTGCATGTTTTAATTATCCCTCTGACAAGAGACGAAGGGTGGTCAATGGATGGCGAATCCTTTGAACATCATTACCGCAAAGGTTCCCGTGCCTATGAAACTTATGTGCGCCCATTCCGCCACTATGACATCCAGGATGACCAAGTACACTTGTTCAATCCGTTCCAGGATGACCGCGCTATTTTAAAGAAATTATTAAAAGAAAATGAGGTTGTCTTTTTTACAGGAAATGACCCCGATCAGATGATGGAATGCATTGAAGACCAGGGAATAACCCAAGAGTTTCAGAAGTACTCTGGCATAATGATGGGCGATGCAAACGGTTCAAAAATCTTGATGGATGATTTTGTTTCCAACCAGGAATGGAATGAAGACGGCAGCCGCGGGCTGGGTCTTTTACAGGGCTTCACTTTGGAGACGGGTTACGTAGAAGATGTTGTGCATCTGCAGCGTATCATCCGCTCCATTGAAGAAAAGGGAAGGCCTGTTTTTGGCTGCCCCAGCAATGCAGGAATTTTGATTCAGGACGGTCACTATGATTTGATGGGTGATGCCTTCAGCTGCAGTGAAGAGGATCTTGATCATATTTATCGTGCCTATGAAGATGCCAAGTCCCGCTTGGATTATTATGGGGATAACGGTAACTGGTTATGATTCTACAGCATCCGTTTTTTGAAATTCTTTTTCTCAGACAATTGCGGCTTCGTGGCTGATAGAAAATATCGAATTTTGTTATTAAATCAGAATGAATAGGAAGAAATAGCCGTAAGGTAAGTTCGTTCATCTTCCTTTTTTACTTGAAAATAGGGAAAGATAAATCTATAATCTTGTCATAAAGCGTAAAGAAAAGACTAGTAAGGCAGTCTCCAGTCAAAGAGAGGGATCTATTGCTGAAATGATCCTGACAACGGACTGTCATGAATTCACTTTTCCAGCGAAGCTAATCCCTTCCGTTTGATCACCGTTAAAAAGATCAAATCAAGAGCACATTGATTTAATGTGAATCAGGATGGTACCGCGCAATTTGCGTTCCTGTAATTTTTACAGGGACGTTTTTTATTGGAGGAGACAATATGAGTGATGCAATAGGAGAAGTACAGCTGGCTGCCTTACAGGCAATCAAAGCTGCCAAAACATTAGAAGAATTAAACAATGTTAAAGTTCAATATCTTGGCAAGAAAGGTGAAGTACAGGCTCTGATGAATGAGATGCGTGCATTGCCAAAGGAAAAGAAACCTGCCTTTGGTCAGAAAGTCAATGTATGCAAGCAGGAAGTCAATGATGCTTTGGCTGTAAAGCAGCAAGAACTGGAAGTAGAAACGACTGCTTCTAAACTGTCTGCTGAAAAAATCGATGTTACATTACCAGGGGATGTTATCCGTTTGGGTACAACGCACCCACTAATCTTGATTCAGCAGGAAATTGAAGACCTATTCTTAGGCATGGGCTATAAAATTGCGGAAGGCCCAGAACTGGAACAGGATTATTACAATTTTGAACTAGCGAACATTCCTCAGGATCATCCAGCAAGAGATATGCAGGATACGTTCTACATTGATCCAAATACACTTCTTCGTACTCACACGACAGCAATGCAAATGCGGGAGCTTGAGAAGGCAAAGGGACAGACACCAATTAAACTGATCTGCCCGGGTAAGGTATATCGCAGAGATGATGATGATGCGACACACTCGCATCAATTCATGCAGTGCGAAGGATTAGTTGTTGGGGAAAATGTAACACTGACCGACTTAAAAGGAACTTTAGAGTTCATGGCAAATAAGATGTTTGGGGAAGGCAGAAAGATTCGCTTTCGTCCATCCTATTTCCCATTTACAGAACCATCCGTTGAAGTCGATGTTTCCTGTCCATTTTGCAATGGCAAGGGATGCTCGGTATGCAAGGGTTCTGGCTGGATTGAAATCTTAGGCGCCGGCATGGTCCATCCACATGTCTTAGAGATGAATGGCTTTGATCCGAAAAAATGCTCGGGTTTTGCATTCGGTGTTGGCCTGGAGCGTGTAGCAATGTTAAAGTATGGCATCAATGATATTCGCAATTTCTATATCAATGATGTCCGTTTCTTAAAAACGTTTGATCGTTTTGACTGATAGAGGAGAGAAAAGAAAATGAGATTAAGTTATAACTGGTTAAAAGAATATGTTGATCTCTCCGATATCACGCCGGAAGATCTTGCAAACCGTATGACCACAGCAGGTCTTGAGGTTGAAGGTGTTGAACCAATGGCAGAGGCAAGCGGTCTCTGCATTGGTGAAGTGATAGAATGTGAAGATGTGGAAGGAACCCATTTGCACAAGGTACAGACAAATGTTGGTGATGCGTCCTATCAGATTATCTGTGGTGCACCAAACTGCCGTAAAGGATTAAAAGTCATTGTGGCATTGCCTGGAGCGAAGCTTCCAGGTGGTACGATCGAAGCAAAACCGCTTCATGGTATAGAATCCAATGGCATGTTGTGTTCGTTATTGGAGTTGGGTGTAGATCGCAAGAGCTTGCGCGATGATCAGGTCAATGGCATTGAAGAACTGGATGCGAATGCACCGGTTGGGGAAAAGGATGTCTTAGGTTATTTGGGACTTGATGACACAATCCTGGATGTATCGCTGACGCCAAACCGTGCGGACTGCTCAGCAATGTGGAATATGGCAAAAGAAGTTGGTGCCATTCTCCATCGTGAAGTGAGATGGCCGGATTACGAAGGAAAATCAAATGTTGGTACAAAAGGCGACTTCGCTGTAGCCACAGAGACGGATAAATGTTCCTGCTATCTTGGTAAAGTCATTAAACATGTCAAGGTTGGATCTTCGCCAAAGTGGATGAAACAGTACTTGAATGCATCAGGTATCAATTCTATTAATAATGTTGTTGATATTTCCAACTTTGTTATGTTGGAGACAGGACAGCCAGTGCATTACTATGACTACAAGAAACTAAAAGGTCATGAGATTACGGTTGTTGATAATCGGGAATTAACGATGAAGGCGCTGGATGGAAATGAATTTGCCATTCAAAAGGGAGATATCTTAATTACGACCAATGGCGAAGCAACTGGTATCGCAGGAATCATGGGCGGTGAAGAATCCATGATTGATGAAAATACGAATAGTATTTTCGTGGAAGCTGCGCATTTTCATCATGCGTTCATTCGACATACTTCCATTCGTTTAAATTTAATCACGGAAGCTGCTCAGCGGTTTACCAAGGGGTTGGAAGTCAATGCAATGCGGAAAGCTATGGACCGTTCAATTCAATTGTTAAGTGAATATGCCGACGCATCTGATTTTGAAGAGACGGTAAAAGCAGGTGATGAGAACGATACACCATTCGTGGTCAAGGAAACATTGACTCATTGCAATGGTCTATTAGGAACATCTTTTACAATGGAAGAAGTGGTCGAGACTTTGAAGTGGTTGGATTTTCAGCCGGAAGTCAATGGCGATGAAATCACTTCTCATATTCCTTCTTACCGTATTGATATTGAAGGCCCAGCAGATATTGATGAAGAAGTTATTCGCTTAATTGGCTTTGCTTCCTTAGGCAGCACACTGCCGCAGATTGCTGCAACGGTTGGCCAGCGAACAAAGACACAGGCGATGCGCCATACGAGCCGTGAAGCAATGATGGCAATGGGCCTTAATGAGATTGTGACGTATACATTAGTCAATCAGGATTTCATTGATCACAGCCTAGAACCAGTCGGAGAAGCGGTTGCCTTAGCGATGCCAATGAGTGAAGAACGCAAGTATCTGCGTACTAGCTTAATGAACTCGGTATTAGAATGTGTACAGTATAATGAAGCTCATGGAAATAGTGATCTTGCCTTTTATGAAATATCCAAACTCTATGCCGAGCATGGGACAGAGGTGGAAAAAATGGCGGTTGTCTTGGATGGTAATCTGAATATGGACCCCCTGCGTAAGCAGGCACAACCTGGCGATTTCTATGCCATGAAGGGAATCTTACTTGCATGGTTGAAGAGACTTGGTTATGTGGGAAACCGGATCCGGATCAGTGAGAATAAGAAAGATATTGAGCACTTCCATCCATATCGGAGTGCTGAAATCTATTTAGGTAAGGACTATTTAGGTATCTTTGGTGAAGTTCATCCCGATTATGCTAAGAAGTTTGATTTGGGTCGGATTACCTATGCGGAATTGAATGTTGATCCAGTCTTTAGTGGCAATGCAGGTCGTATCAAATTTGAAGAATTGAATAAGTTTCCGGCAGTTTATCGTGATCTTGCTTTGGTTGTAGGACGCGATGTTCCAGCTCAAAATATCCTTGAAGCAATCCGCAAGAGTGGTGTAAAGATTGTTGCGGATACGCAAATCTTTGATGTCTATGAAGGGGAGCATGTTGCTTTAGATGAGAAATCAGTCGCCTTACGGATTACGTATCAGACGGATCACACGTTGAAGGATGAAGAGATCAATGAAGCGCATAAAAAGATTCTTAAGAGTTTAAAAGAAAAAGTAAATGCTGAATTAAGAGCATAAAGTAATTAAAATCCATCCCAAAAGGATGGATTTTTTAGATCTTGAGGAATATGATGCAGATAGAACAGGAAAGTATCACGCTGGGAAAAAACGAAAATCCATAATACTATGATAGTAATAATATAAAGAAAGAGGCACATTTTGAAAGAATATTCGTATGTTCTGCATGACGCGGCGGATCTCACGAAGACTCTGGAAGAATTGAAAGGGATTCTTCTTCCTTTTGTGCCGGAAAAGATCCTATTCTCTTTGTATTGCGCCAGCACAAAACAAGCTGAGATTGAAATCTATTGGAAAGGAATCAAGCAGGAATTTTTAAATGCTCAGATTGTTGGTGCATCAACATCGGGAGAAATTTCCAAAGACCAGATCTATGAACATACTTTTGTCTTAACGGTTCTTTCGTTTGAAACATCGCGTGTACATGTCCTTGGAATTGCTGCCATAATCAGGAAGAGGAAGCTGCGCAGCAGATTCTTAACTTTGTGCGGGCATATCCAGAAGGAAAGGGATTGGAGATTTTAGCGGATTTGAAGAATCTCAATGATGCAAAATTCTTCTCTGTACTGGATGCACTGCCAGCAGAACTAAAAGTTTTTGGCGGCGGTTCTGATGCGTATGACAACAGCAATCATATTATTGTTTTTACGCAGAATGATTTTTATCTCGATGGAGCAGTATGTGTTATCTATTGTGGGGGCCAGTTGCAGATCCATACAGCATATTCGCTTGGTTGGAAATCTTTAGGACGAGTGATGGAAGTTACCCAGGT
>Ga0183095_10302_pt5 | contig 38465 bp, 43 predicted proteins | sample BioMet4_FD_130346 | JGI IMG/M metagenome (GOLD analysis project Ga0183095, IMG submission 130346) | Microbial communities from bioreactor (seeded with sewage sludge) at LBNL, California, USA - Biofuel metagenome 4 (v2) (version 3) | ecosystem: Engineered > Bioreactor > Anaerobic > Unclassified ...
TGATCTCCATTATCTCTTCTGTATCGGTGGTGGTGTAGCATGCTGACATTTTTGCGTGCCTGGCTGATGAGCGTGATCGCGGCGTCGCTGCTGCTGTCGCTTCTTAACAGCCTTCTGCCGGAGGGCACGCCCCGTACCATTGCCCGGATGACAGGCGGGCTGGTGCTGCTTCTGGTGATTTTGCGGCCGGTGACGCAGTTGAATTTGTCGGATCTGGACCTGCACTACGGTGCGTGTACCCAGCAGATCAACCAGCAGATCGACGCCTACCAGGAGGAGAACAAAGCCCGGATGCGAACGCTCATAGAACGGCGGACAGCCGAATATATATCAGATAAAGCCCGGCAGTTGGGGCTGACGTGTGAAGCCGCCGTAACAGCCGAGGAACAGGAGAGCGGCGTTTTCAGCCCGGCACGAGTTACGCTGAATATCGAAAAAGACCGGGGGCTGTCCGATTATATCGCCTCTGAACTGGGGATTCCGGCGGCACGGCAGCAATGGCGGGGCCGGGATTGAAGGAAAGGTTGGAAAATGGAAGGGATCAAAAAGAAACTGAATGTGTCAGGCGTTCTGAAAAAATACAAATGGGCGCTTCTGGTGATCCTGGCGGGGATCGTTCTGATGCTGCTGCCTTCACTGGGCTCTTCGACAAAGGCCAAAGAGCAGGCGGGCACCTACAACGCGGACACGTTTTCCCTGGAAGAGCAGGAGAGCAAAATGGCCGCCACACTGGGTAAGATGGGCGGCGTGGGAAAGGTTCAGGTGATGCTGACACTGAAAAGCGGCACGGAGCTGCGTTTGGCGGAGGACGCCGATGAGGAGAGCGGCAGCAGCGCCAAAAACAAAACAGAAACGGTGATCCTCAGCCGCGGCAGCGGTACACAGGATATTGTGGTGACAAAGCGCATCTACCCGGAATATCAGGGCGCAGTGGTGGTATGTCAGGGTGCGGACACGCCCAGCGTGCGTCTGGCAGTGACGGAGGCGGTACAGGCGCTGACGGGGCTGAGTACCGAAAAAATATCCGTGGTCAAATGGAATCCATAAATCATAGGAGGAATGTGACATGAAACAAGTGTGGAAACGTCGGGCTGTCGTAGGGTCGGTGCTGCTGCTGGTGTGCATGGCTGTATATTTGAACTGGCGCTATACCGGCAGGGCGCAGGAATCGTCCAAGGTGTTGGGGCAGTCCCAGCTGGTCAGCTCGCAGGAGAGCGGCACGTCTGCCGGCGAAACGGCGGCCTCCGCCGCCGGCAGCAGCGACTATTTTGCCACTGCGCGGCTCAACCGCAAACAGGCGCGTGACAATGCCATCGGCATGCTGGACGAGGCCAAAACGGACGCAAACGCTGACGCCGCCGCAAAGAACAAGGCGGCTGAAACGCTGCAGGTGTTGGCTGCCTATACCGTATCGGAGGCACAGATCGAGAATCTGGTCACAGCCAAAGGCTATATCGACTGCGTGGCGTTCATGGGCGACGACAGCGTCAGCGTGGTGGTGGATGACGCAGACGGCCTGGATGCACAGGACGTTGCCAAAATCAAAGACATCGTTATCGGAGAAACCAATTACAGGGCTGACCAGATCAAGATTATGGAAGCAAATTAGTAGTTGTATTTTTTCATGAAAATGGTATAATAAACTGTATCGTCAGTATCACAAATGAAAACACAGTGAGGAGATTTTCAAATCATGGCTGATAGCAAAGAGTATATGTCCCATGACGAGAATATGGGCAGTATCAATATATCGGAAGATGTTGTGGCATCCATTGCCACTGCTGCCGCCACGGAAGTGGATGGCGTCGGCGGCCTGCTGGGCGGCAATGTGTCCGACCTTGTGGGCGGAAAAAAGATGACGTCCCGCGGCGTCCGCGTGGAAATGGACGACGAGGGGATCGTGGTGAACCTGTTCATCACCATTCGCTTCGGCTGCGCCATTACCGAGGTGGCGACCAAGGTGCAAAATGCGGTTTATGCGGCGCTGGAGGGTATGACCGGCTTTGGCGTTCATGCGGTGAACGTGCATGTGGGCGGCATCAGCTTTGAGTGAACTGTGAGAGAAGAGAGAAAAGGAAAATAAACATATGACACGCAACACAGCAAGAGAAATTGCCACCCATCTGGCTTACGAGCTGAGTTTTACGGATCTTCCCGTAGAGGAACTGCTGGAGCAGAGGCTCAGTGAAGAGGGATTTGCTTCCCTTTCGGCCGAATGCGACATTTATGCTTCGGTTCCCAATGCCAGACAGAGGACTTATATCTGCACGCTGGTCAAGGGAATTGCGGAACACGCCGTGGAGCTGGACGGCTACATTGAAAAGTACGCCAAAGGCTGGCGGTTTGAACGCATTTCTCTGGTGGCGTCGGCAATTATGCGTGTGGCGATGTATGAGATCATGTATATGCCTGACATTCCCCACGGCGTTGCCATCAACGAAGCGCTGGAGATTGCCAAGAAATACGAATCACCGGAGGTGGTTCGGTTTATGAATGGCATTCTGGGCAGTTTCGTCCGGGAAGAAGTGAAGGAATAATTCATGGAACAGGCAGGGCATCTGGCTCTGCCTGTTTTTAATGCAGACGGACAGGAGGCAGAAGGTGGAGCAAAAAATTTACGAAGTATCGGAGGTCAACAGCCTTATCAAGGATCTGATGGACGGCACGGCGCCGCTGCAGCATATCCTCATTCGGGGCGAGTTGTCCAACTATAAGATCTATCCCTCCGGTCATCACTATTTTACGCTGAAAGACGGAGAAGCTTCTCTGCGCTGCGTGATGTTTCGCAGCAGCGCCGCCCATTTGAAATTCCGCCCGGAAAGCGGGATGAGAGTGGTGGCCGCGGGGCGCATCACCGTATTTCCCCGCGACGGGGCTTATCAGCTCTATTGCACGCAGATCTCCGCCGACGGCATCGGAGATCTGTATGTGGCCTTTGAGCAGCTCAAAGAGCAGCTGCTGCGGGAAGGACTGTTTGAGCCCGCTCATAAAAAACCTCTCCCGCTTTATCCACAGCGCATCGCCATCATCACATCGTCGGCCGGGGCGGCGGTGCACGACATGATCCGTATTCTGCGCCGCCGCTATCCCGTTGCCAAGGTGCTGCTGCTGCCGGTGCGGGTGCAGGGCGCAGAAGCGCCGCCGGAGATCGTGGGCGCCCTGCGCTACGCCAACCGCTGGAAAATAGCGGATGTAATCATTACCGGCCGGGGCGGCGGTTCTCTGGAGGACCTCTGGGCGTTTAACGACGAGCGTGTGGCCCGTGCCATTTATGACTCGGAGATTCCGGTGATCTCCGCAGTGGGCCATGAACCCGACGTGACCATTTCGGATTTCGTGGCTGACCGGCGGGCGTCTACGCCTTCCAACGCGGCGGAGATCGCGGTGCCGGATCAGGGCGAACTGCAGCGGTATCTGCAAAGTGTCCGCCTTCGCCTGGCACAGGCGGAAAGCCGTCAATTGGCGGCACGGCAGGAAAAACTTAAAGCCCTGAAAGAGAAGCGGGCCTTGCAGGACCCAATGGCCTTTTTGCAGGACAAGCGGCTTTTGCTGGATTATACGCAGCAAAAGCTGATATCGTCTACCAAGGAACAGCTGGCGGTGCAGCGCCACCGCTTCGGGCGTCTGGCGGCCTCGCTGGATGCGCTGAGTCCGCTGAAGGTGCTGGGCCGCGGTTATGCCATGGTACAGACCGAGGATGGACAGGTCGTCAAAAGCAGTGAACAGGTGGCAGCAGGGGACGGGCTCAGGGTACGCCTGGGACAGGGAACGCTGACGTGTACCGTCAGCGGGAAAGAATGAGGTGAATCATGGCGAAGAAGAGCTTTGAAGAGAATATGACCCGTTTGGAGGAGATCGTCAGCCGGCTGGAGCGGGGTGACGCTCAACTCAGCGAATCACTGGCGCTGTTTGAAGAGGGCACCAAGCTGGCTGCCGCCTGCGGCAATATGCTGGATCAGGCGGAGCAACAGGTGGTGCAATTGTCCAAGGGTGCCGGCGGCGCCCCTGAGGAAACAGCCTTTGCAAGTGAGGAGGACGCTCATGAATAGCGCGGATTTTCAAGCGAGATATCAAATGTATCAGCAGGCGGCGGAAACGTATCTCAGCGGTCTTTTTGCGAAGGACAAGCCGTACGGAAAGCTGTATGAGGCCATGCGGTACAGCCTCCTGTCCGGAGGCAAGCGGCTGCGCCCGGTGCTGACGCTGGAGTTTGCCCATTTGGGCGGACTGGACTGGCAGCTGGCGGTTCCTTACGCCTGTGCTCTGGAATTGGTGCATACTTATTCCCTGATCCACGACGACCTGCCCTGCATGGACGACGATGACCTGCGCCGCGGAAAACCGACCAATCACAAAGTTTACGGCGAAACCCTGGCCGTTTTGGCAGGTGATGCCTTGCAGCCGGAAGCCTATCGCCTGATCCTGGAAGCGCCCTGCATGTCGGCTGCCTCCCGTCTGGAGGCGGCGCGGCTTTTGTCCCGTGCCAGCGGGGCAGACGGCATGGTGGCGGGCCAGGTGCTGGATACGGTATACAGCGTTGAAGATGCGGCGGGACTGACAGAGCTCAACCGGCTCAAGACCGGCGTGATGATCAGTGCGGCGGCGGAGCTGGGCTGCATTGCGGCCTCCATGCCCGGCCGTATGAGAGCCAAAGCACTGGATTATGCCGGGAATATTGGCCGCGCCTTCCAGATCCGGGATGATATGCTGGATGTGACCGGCAATGAATCAGTGTTCGGCAAGCCCATCGGTTCTGACAGGGAAGAAGGTAAAGTCACCTTTGTGGATGTCATCGGACTCGATGGCTGCGCCAAAGAAGTGGCGGCGTGTACAGAGGCGGCCAAGGCGGCTGTGTCGGATTGGGCTGACCATGAATTTTTGTGTGATCTGGCAGATAGGCTGGGATCGCGCGACAAATAAATCAATCCGGGTCAATGCGAAAAAAACGGCGGAGTAATCCGCCGTTTTTATATTTTTACAGGAGCGGAGAAAGCGGGCGTCACTGTTTGAATTTTTTGTATATACGGAATATGTTGTATATTTTAAAATTTGTGATATAATGATAAATTACTAAATGGCGGCGCAGTATCCTAGTCAGATCTGCTGTCTATTAAGAAGGGCCTAAAAATCCTTTAAAGGGCACAACTGTGAAGCCTTTGGTGCCTGCTTCTTACGCCCAGTTTGGGGTGGGTGCTGGAGGAAGGCGCGGATTTCCGCGCCTGCAGATGTAGGGCGCTCTCCAATGGCATGGAGGACCCGACCCTGCATTTGTGGAGACCTGCTGTTGTGCACAGGCGTACTCCCTTGCGGTAAACGCGCTGTGTACGAGGCAGATTACGAACCTGCAATGCGGTGCTACCCGGTCGATGGCCGTGAACGCTGTGTGCAGAGTAGCCTGCCTTGCGTGGGAGGGGTGGATAGGGGAGCCAAAGCGCCGATTCTCCGGCCAGAGAAAGAGCGCTATTCCTTTGAAACCCTTTCTGCAAAAGAGGCTAAGAGACGACGTGACTGCAGTGGAAATCACCTAGGCTGTCCTATGGGGCACAGAGAAGATTGCAGTGCGGACTAAGTGGCAGTCGGGTCCCACAGAGGGTAACCCTGTGGCATGGCACTGAAAGGGAAACCGCCTGATCGGCAACGAGAGGTGTGCTGTGGGGAAAACCAACCCGTACCTAAGCCGTAAGATTTATTCGCTGTGCTGCCGCTGTTTAGTACCAAAATATCATAATGTGAAAACGGTAAGGAGTTCTTCTTTGGATAAGGAAGCAAAAAAGAAAAAAAAGAGCGAACATGGGGACCGTCACTGGGTGGTGCGGGTCTTTCTGATCTCCGTGTCACTGTCGGCCGTACTGAGTTTTTTATCCTCCACAGCATTGACGGGAGCCGGCTATGCGGTGGCTTTTTTGGTATTGGCCCTGTTTATCGGACTTGGCATCCTGTTTGATATGATCGGCGTGGCGGTGACTGCGGCGGACCCGCGTCCGTTTCACTCCATGGCCGCTCACAAGGAAAAGGGCGGCCGGGAGGCGATCCATCTTCTCAACAATGCCAACCGGGTGAGCAGCTTCTGCAACGATGTGGTGGGCGACATCTGCGGTATTGTCAGCGGTTCCACCGCGGCGGTGATCGTCACGCGTCTGCAGCAGAGCTTCAGCACCACTTCAATCCTGCTCTCCATCGGTATTACGGCGATGATTTCCGGTTTGACCATCGGCGGAAAAGCGCTGGGCAAAAGCGTGGCGATCAATGATTGTACGGCAGTCGTGTACCGGGTGGCAAAAATTTTGCATACGCTGCATCTTTTCCGGTAAAAGCAGCCAATGAAAGAGAAAATTGACGGAGATAGATAACTTTGATTTTAGATACGATAAAAAGTCCGGCAGATGTACGGAAACTGAATGATATACAGGCCTGCCAGCTTTGTGACGAACTGCGGAACTTTCTCGTCGAGAAGGTATCCCGCACCGGAGGACATCTGGCGTCCAATCTGGGTGTCGTGGAGTTGACCGTGGCCATCCACCGGGTTTTCGACACGTCCCGTGACCGCTTGGTGTTCGACGTGGGGCACCAGTGCTATGTCCATAAGGCGCTGACGGGCCGCCAGGCATTATTTGATTCGCTGCGGCAGTTTGAGGGCCTTTCCGGCTTTCCCAAGCCCCGCGAGAGCGAGCACGATGCGTTTATTGCGGGCCATGCGTCCAATGCGGTGTCTGTGGCGCTGGGCATGGCCCGGGCACGGACGCTGCAAAAGGAGAATTATCATGTGCTGGCGCTGGTGGGTGACGGAGCGCTGGGAGGCGGTTTGAGCTTTGAAGGCCTTAACAACGCTGGAGCGTCCGGAGAGCCGCTGATCGTCATTCTCAACGACAACGGCATGTCCATCAATCGCAACGTGGGCGCGCTTTCCAAGCATTTGGCCCGGATTCGGACCCGCCCGGAATATTACGATTTTAAAAAGTGGTACCGTACGGTGACGAACAGCACAGAGGCGGGCAGAAAGCTCTATCATGTCAGCCACAAAGTGAAGGAAGCACTGAAAAAATCCGTTATTCCCGGCAGTACCTTCTTTGAGGAAATGGGCTTTACCTATATGGGACCGGTGGATGGTCATGATGTGGAGAAGCTGACGGATATGCTCCGCTGGGCCAAGGAAATGCGCTGCCCGGTGCTGCTCCATGTGAATACGGTGAAAGGCAAGGGGTATTCCTTTGCTGAAAAGAATCCGGGTCGGTTTCACGGTGTGTCGCCTTTCGATCCCATGACCGGACAGCCGCTTTCGGCGCCGAAGGCATCGTTCTCCTCTGTTTTTGGAGAAGCAATGGTGCAGCTGGCGGCCACGGATCATCGCCTGTGTGCGATCACAGCGGCGATGGCGGACGGTACGGGTTTGACGGATTTTGCCGCGCGGTTTCCCCAACGCTTTTTTGATGTGGGCATCGCGGAGGGACACGCGGTCAGCATGGCCGCCGGTATGGCTAAACAGGGAATGCACCCGGTTTTTGCAGTGTACTCCAGCTTTTTGCAGCGCGGCTTCGATATGCTGATCCACGATGTGGCCCTCAGCGATCTGCATGTGGTGTTTGCGGTGGACCGCGCAGGGCTGGTGGGCGCAGACGGAGAAACTCATCACGGCTGTTTTGATGTGCAGTATCTGTCGCAGATCCCTCGTATGACGGTGCTGTGTCCCGGCAGCTTTGCGGAACTGCGCTATATGCTGACTGTCGGTGTGGAAGAGCTGACAGGCCCGGTGGCCGTCCGTTATCCCCGCGGCGGGGAAGGCCGGTACCGGGAAAATTCCGGCAGAGCCGACATTGTGGAGCTGCGTTCCGGCAGTGACATAACACTTCTATCCTACGGCACGCTGATCAATCCGCTGCTGGATGCGGCCGACGTGCTGCTGGAAAAGGGAATTTCTGCTTCGGTACTGAAACTCAACTGTATTGCACCGTTGGACTCGCAGGTGATCGCGCAGGCGGTGCGAAAAACACGCCGCCTGCTGGTAGTCGAGGACTGCATGGGCGTCGGCTGCGTGGGACAGCGGATTGCGGCCATTCTGGCGCAGGAGGGAATCGCGCCGGATCGGTTGATTTTAAAGAATTTAGGCACATCCTTTGCTTCGCAGGGAAGCGTCAGCCAGCTGCAGCACGCCTTTGGCCTTGACGCGGAAGGAATCGTGGCCTCGGCGCTGGAGGTATGCCATGAAAACAAGACTTGACGTTCTTCTGGTGGAGCGTGGCCTGCAGGAGAGCCGGCAGAAGGCGCAAGCCACCATTATGAGCGGTCTGGTATTTGTCGACGGCCGGCGGGTGGACAAAGCCGGCACGGCAATTTCAACGGAAGCATCCGTCGAGATCCGCGGACATACGCTGCGGTATGTGAGCCGCGGCGGCCTGAAGCTGGAAAAGGCCATGACCGCCTTCGGCCTGACTTTGGAGGGGAAAACGTGCGCTGATATCGGCGCTTCCACCGGTGGCTTCACGGACTGCATGCTGCAAAACGGTGCGCGCCGGGTCTATGCTGTGGACGTGGGATACGGCCAATTGGACTGGAAATTGCGCAATGATCCCCGTGTCGTTTGCATGGAACGCACCAACGCCCGTTATCTGACGCATGAGCAGATCCCTGAAGAGTTGGATTTTGCTTCCATCGACGTTTCTTTTATTTCTTTAAAGCTCATTTTTCCGGCTCTTTATGACCTTTTAGGCGAAGAGGGACATATTGTCTGCCTTATCAAGCCTCAGTTTGAAGCAGGACGGGAAAAGGTGGGGAAAAAAGGCGTGGTTCGTGATCCTGCCGTGCATCTTGAGGTGCTGGAAAACTTTATGATCCATGCAAAGGAATCTAACTTTACAGTCATTGGTGTTACATACTCTCCTATTCGAGGCCCGGAAGGGAATATCGAATATCTGGGATATTTGAAAAAAGGGCTGAGCGAAGAACAACAGGAGCTGGATCTGGCTGCTGTTGTCAATGCGTCCCACGGTGAATTGAAAGACTGAGAGGGAACGACCGTGAAAAAAGTGATTTTGTGTCCCAATCCTTACCGCGACACAGAGCTGACAGTGGCCAAGCGTGCCAAGGTTCTGCTGGAAGAATGCGGTTTTGAAACAGCGATGTGCCTTCCTTTCCATCGGGAGGGCGGTGATGATGTCGGCGTTCCTATCATGCAGCTGCAGCAGGAGATCAAGACGGCGGATATGCTGATCTCCTTCGGCGGCGACGGCACGATCCTGCATCTGGCTAAAGCGGTGGCCATTCATTCGGTGCCTGTGCTCGGCATCAACATGGGCAGCCTGGGGTTTATGACGGAGCTGGAGGGCAGCGAAGTGGAGCAGCTGCGGGATCTTGCCAAATGGGATTTTACGGCGGAATCCCGCATGATGCTGGACGTCAGCGTGATTCGCGGCAATCATCAGGTCTACTCTAACATCGCATTGAATGATGCAGTCATTTCAAAAGGAGCAGTTGCAAGGGTTGTAAGGCTTGATGTCTTTACAGAGGAAGGAAAGCTGACCAAGGTCTGCGGTGACGGTGCGATTGTCAGCACACCGACCGGTTCCACGGGATATTCTATGGCGGCTGGCGGCCCTATTGTGGAACCTACGGCCCGCAATCTGCTCCTGACGCCGATCTGTGCACATTCCACTCATTCTTTTTCATATGTATTGTCGCCCGACCACATCATTACGGTGGAAACGGCGGATGCAAACCGCAAATTTGTCTATCTGTCGGTTGACGGCGGCCGCGCCTTTTCACTGAAGAACGGGGACCAGGTGCGAGTGTGCAAATCCCGATTCGATATGAAACTGGTACGTCTGAGCAAACGGAGTTTTTGTGAAATTCTGGATAAAAAAATGATGACGGGAGATGGCAGACATGAAAAATGAACGGCAGAAACAACTGCTTCAGATCATTTCCGAAGAGAGCATTGAAACCCAGGAACAGCTTTTATCCCGGCTGGAGGCACGCGGCATCCGCAGCACGCAGGCCACGGTTTCCAGAGATATCAAGGAGCTGCATCTGATCAAAGAACCCAATGGCCGGGGCAACTATCACTATGCCGTTTCAGGTCACAAGACCCGCCTGAATTTTGCCGACAAGCTCCGCACGATTTTCAGGGAGAGTGTGATCAGTGTGGACGTTGCCCAGAATATTGTGGTCATCAAGACCATGCCGGGTCTGGCTAATGCGGCAGCTGCGGCGCTGGACGGCATGGACATCACCTATATGGTGGGGACGCTGGCCGGCGATGATACGGCCATTCTCATCATGCGGGATCTGGATTCCGCCGCCGATTTTTGTGAAGAGATCAAGGAAATGCTGCACTGACAGTTTTCTTGTAAGAGGTAAGAGCTATGCTGCAATTGCTTCACATCGAAAATATTGCCATTATTGATCGGGCGGAAATTACATTTCTGCCCGGTTTCAATGCGCTGACGGGCGAAACCGGCGCCGGTAAATCCATTGTGATCGACTCCCTGAGCGCGGTACTTGGCCAGCGGACGTCCCGCGACCTGATTCGGACAGGGGCTGAAAAGGCGTTTGTCAGCGCGGCCTTTGCCAATGTCCCCGCGCTTCCTTCGCTGACAGACAACGGGCTGGAGCGGGATGAGGACGGAGGACTGCTGCTGCAAAGAGAGATTTCCGCTGACGGGAAAAATACCTGCCGCATTAACGGCCGGCCTGTGACGGTGTCACAGTTGAGAGCAATCGGGAACGAACTCCTGAATATCCACGGACAGCACGACGGACAGCAGCTGCTTGACGAAGAGCAGCACGAAGTTTATCTGGATCGTTTTGGCGGTGTGGAGGAATTGAAGCAAACTTACGAATCGGCCTATCGGACGGTGACGGGTCTGCGGGAACAAATTCGTTCTCTTCACATGGACGAGGCAGAAAAGGCGCGCCGCGTGGATACGCTGCGCTATCAGATCGAAGAGCTGGAGCGTGCCAAAATCAAAGCAGGCGAGGAAGCGGAACTGACGGCCCGAAAAGAACTGCTGCGCAACGGTGAGAAGTTTATTTCGGCTGTGGAGGGCGCCAATTATTATCTCAGCGGCGACGAGGATCATGATGGCGCGCTGAGCCTGCTGCGGGAAGCGCAGTCGGCTATTTCCGGTGCCAGAAATCTGGGAGAAAACTTTCAGATGATCTTCAACCGACTGCAAGCGCTGTACAGTGAAGCGTATGACCTTGCCGACACTGTACGGGATATGAAGGACGGTTTTGACTTTTCCCCGGCGGAACTGGACCGGATTGAAGGCCGCCTTGACCAGCTTTACCGGCTGAAAAAGAAATACGGCGCCTCGGAAGAGGATATGCTGGAGTATTTGGCACGCTGTCGGAAGGATCTGGACGCCATCGAATATGCGGACGATACACTGGCGCGCCTGACAGGAGAACTCTCAGGTGCGGAGAAAGAGGCGAAAAAGCGGGCGAAAGCCCTTTCGGAGGCACGCAAGGCGGCGGCTCTGGAGCTGGAGAAACGTATTTTAGCTGAATTGAAACAGCTGGATATGGGAAGAATACAGTTCAATATCAGTATCACGGAAAGGGAACTGGACGCCACCGGTATGGATCAGGTGCGGTTTCTGATGTCCGCCAACATGGGAGAAGAACTGCGTCCCATTCACCGGATCGCTTCCGGCGGTGAGTTGGCCCGCATCATGCTGGCTATGAAAAATGTGCTTTCAGAGCAGGATCAGGTGGGAACGCTGGTGTTTGACGAGGTGGATACGGGCGTGTCCGGCCGCGCTGCGCAAAAGGTAGCGGAGAAGATGGCCCGCATCTCCCGGAGCAAGCAGGTGCTGTGCGTGACACATCTGCCGCAGTTGGCGGCCATGGCCGACACTCACTTTTCCGTGGAAAAGGGCGAAGCCGGCGGCAGGACGTATACGAAGGTGCAGTGTTTGAACCGGGAGCAGCGGCGGCAGGAGCTGGCGCGTTTGACAGGCGGCAGCCATGTGTCAGCCACCATGCTCTCGGGTGCGGAGGAATTGCTGGCGGAGGCGGAAACCTTTAAAAAATCCTTGAAACAAGGTTGACAAAATCTGAATCATTCCCTATAATAATCCCATCTAAAAGTGCATATGCCACAGTGAGGAAGGGAAGAAGTAGCAATTTCGTACCTGCAAAGAGAAGCCCCGTTCTGGTGAGAGAGGCAGAGGAACGGAATTGTGAATACATCCCGGAGCAGCCTTCTGAAACGCCGCAGATCTGTCGCGCAGTAGGAATGTGTCGGGTTCGCCCGTTATCGCGATAGGGTATGACAGTACCCGATGAGGCTGTCGCCGCGAGGCGGCAGTAAATAGAGGTGGTACCGCGATATATGTCGCCCTCTGTCCTGCGGACAGGGGGCGCTTTTTATGCTCTGCCGCGGGAAATAATAAAAAACGGCGAAAAAGAGTTAGAAAGGAACGGAACAGATGAAAATTTATGACGAGTTGGTAGCCCGGGGGCTGATCGCTCAGGTGACCAATGAAGAAGAGATCCGGGACATGATCAACAACGGCAAGGCAACGTTTTATATCGGCTTTGACTGCACGGCTGATTCTCTGCATGTGGGGCATTTTATGGCTCTGTGCCTGATGAAGCGGCTACAGATGGCGGGCAACAAACCGATCGCCCTGATCGGCGACGGAACGACCCTGATCGGCGATCCTTCCGGCCGCACGGATATGCGTCAGATGCTGACGCCGGAGGTCATCAAGTACAATGCCGAATGCTTCAAGCGTCAGATGGAGAAATTCATTGATTTCTCCGATGACAAGGCCTTGATGCTGTATAACTCCGAATGGCTCAAGTCGCTGAACTATATTGAACTGCTGCGCGAAGTGGGCGCCTGCTTCTCTGTGAATAACATGCTGCGTGCCGAATGCTACAAACAGCGTATGGAGAAGGGCCTGAGTTTCCTGGAGTTCAACTACATGATCATGCAGAGCTATGACTTCTACTATATGTTCCAGCACTACGGCTGCAATATGCAGTTCGGCGGCAACGACCAGTGGTCCAATATGCTCGGCGGCACCGAGCTGATCCGCCGCAAGCTGGGCAAGGATGCCCACGCTATGACGATCACATTGCTTTTGAACAGCGAAGGCAAAAAGATGGGCAAGACGGCTTCCGGTGCTGTGTGGCTGGACCCCAACAAGACATCTCCTTTCGAGTTCTACCAGTACTGGCGCAATGTGGATGATGCAGACGTACTCAAGTGCATTCGCATGCTGACCTTCCTGCCGCTGGAAGAGATCGACAAGATGGACGGTTGGGAAGGTTCTCAGCTCAACGACGCCAAGGAAATTCTTGCCTATGAGCTGACCCGAATGGTTCACGGAGAAGAAGAGGCCAGGAAGGCAAAAGAGGCGTCAAAGGCCCTGTTTTCCGGTACCGGCAGCGCTGAGCATATGCCCACCACTGAACTGACCAACGACGATCTCGGCGGCGGTCAGATCGACATTCTGAATCTGCTGGTGAAGTGCGAACTGTGCGCCAGCAAAGGTGAAGCTCGCCGACTGGTACAGCAGGGCGGTATTGCCGTCAACGACAAAAAGGTGGATTCCATTGAGGAAACCTTTGGCTGTGAGCAGTTTATAGGCGACGGCCTTGTCATTCGAAAGGGCAAAAAGGTCTACCACCGCGCCGTGATGATCTGACGGTCGGAAAATTAACAGGAAAAGCCGCTGCCTTCTGCAAGACAGCGGCTTTTCCCGCCTGCACATGCAGTAGATGTCAGATTCTGAATTTTTCAGCTATTTTGCTTTTATTTTGAAGATCACATAACATGGATGCATCCATGCAAAACACGGAAGGAGGCCAGGCGATGGTCGAAATCGTATTTGGCGACAGCACGGCGGCTTTTTTAAAAGAAGCGCAGCTTTGCGGCAAAACGCCCTACAGTGTCAGCGGTCTGCAGGCATTTGCAGATGCCGATGAGAAAGAGGAACAGAAGGACCTTCTTCAAAGAGAAATGACAAGGCGGAAGGCTATGTGGGAAACGGCCACACCGATGGAGAAAGCGGAGATCTATGCCTTTCCTCTGTATCTGAGCGTAGGCCAGCTGTCCGGGGACTGTCTGGGGGCCGACCGGCTTGCCGTGCTGGAAAACCTTTTCAGCGTTTATCCCAGTGCGGTGGGAACTGCGGCTGCCGGGAAACTGATGGAGGGAGCGCGGACTTCTGTACCCCGCTTTCTAAAAAAAGTGAGAGCCGGAGAAGAAGCGCGGATCTGGTACAGCGATCAGCCTGATGAAATGTGCGGCTTTTTCTGGTTTTTTTCACTGCTTTCCGGCTGCTGCCTGACTGACGTGCGGATTACCGCTGTAAAGCTGCCCGCGTGGGAAGTATGGGATGGAAGGGTCATATGCCGCAGCGGTTGGAATCAAGTGGTACCGGAGGACTGGCATCGCTGCTCAAAGCAGCAGGAAACGGTTTCTCCGGCGCTATGCCGCTGGTATGCCGAACAGTGGGAGAAGCTGTGCGGAGAGTCCGCACCTTTACGCGCTGTTGTGAACGGCAGGCTGCAAAGTGCGGAGGAAACCCTGTACGACGACCTGATCCGCCGGGAGATCGCGTCAGAGCCTGTTGAGTTTCAGGAGGCCCACGTGATAGGGACGCTGCTGGGCAAGTGTTACCCGGGCCTCACCGATCAATGGATCGCGCTGCGAATGGAGAAAATGATCCGGGCAGGAGAACTGCTGCCTTTGACCGAAGCACCGCCGGATGCGCCGTCTTATCACCGGCTGCTGCAGAAGAAAGCGGGCGGAAGGAATCTTTCCCCGGGAATATCCGGTATCCGGTAAAAACAGACGCGATGCCGTCAGCTCCGTGCATCACGCGGCCGGAAAAGGGCCGGCTGGGAAAGAAAGCGTTGAATAGTTGAATAAATGTTGACTCTGTATTATAATACCTTTTTGCGAAGTTTTCTTTTCGCTATATTTCAAGGTAAGTTGGTTGAACGATGAAAACAAAGGATTTTTACTATGATCTGCCGCCGGAGCTGATCGCCCAGACGCCTATCCAGCGGCGCGACGCCTCACGCCTGCTGGTTTTGGATAAAAAAACAGGGGAACGGGAGCACCGTCATTTTTATGATCTGCCGTCCTATCTGCAAAAGGGAGATTGCCTGATTCTCAACGATTCCCGCGTATTACCCGCGCGCCTCCTGGGGCAGCGGCTGCCTGGCGGCGGTGCCAGTGAGGTACTGCTGCTGCTCGACCGCGGCGACAAGGTATGGGAATGCCTGGTGCGCCCCGGCAAAAAAATGCGTCCCGGTACGCGCCTGACCTTCGGCAATGGCGAACTGACCGCCGAGGTGGTGGAAGAAGTGGCCGGCGGCAACCGCCTGGTACGCTTCCATTATGAGGGCATTTTTCTGGAAGTGCTGGAGCGTCTGGGAAAAATGCCGCTGCCGCCCTACATCAAGGAAGAATTGCAGGATCAGGAACGGTATCAGACTGTTTATTCCAAAGTCAGCGGCTCTGCAGCGGCTCCCACAGCGGGTCTGCATTTTACAAAGGAACTGCTTTCTCAGATTGCGGATAAAGGCGTCGGGATTGGTTATGTGACGCTGCATGTGGGACTTGGCACTTTTCGCCCCGTGAAGGAGGATGAGATCACTGACCACGAGATGCACAGCGAATATTGCGTCATTCCTCCGGAAACAGCGGAACTGATCAACCGTACGCACCAAAACGGGGGCCGCGTTATCTGCGTGGGAACCACCTCTTGCCGGACGCTGGAGTCCTGGGCAGCGGAGGACGGTACGGTGCGTCCCAGTGCAGGGTGGACGAATATCTTTATCTACCCGGGCTATCGTTTTAAGGTGATGGACTGCCTGATCACCAACTTCCACCTGCCGGAATCCACATTGATCATGCTGGTTTCCGCCCTTGCGGGACGGGAGAACATTCTCTCAGCTTATGAGGAAGCGGTGCGGGAGAAATACCGCTTTTTCAGCTTTGGCGATGCCATGTTCATCCACTGACCGTAAAGGAGAAAAGAATGTTCAAAGTAATCAAAAAGCAGGGAAAGGCCCGCCGCGGCGAGTTTACCTGTGCGCACGGCGGCGTGGTACAAACACCGGTGTTCATGAACGTGGGGACACAGGGCGCCATCAAGGGCGGCTTGAGCGCCTTTGATCTCAAGGAGATCGGCTGCCAGATCGAGCTGTCCAATACCTACCACCTGCATTTGCGCCCGGGCGATGATGTCGTGCGGCAGATGGGCGGCCTGCACCGCTTTATGAACTGGGATGGACCCATTCTGACGGACAGCGGTGGGTTTCAGGTATTTTCTCTGGCTACGCTGCGCAAAATCCGGGAGGAAGGTGTGACCTTTGCCTCCCATATCGACGGCCGTCGTATCTTTATGGGACCGGAAGAAAGTATGCAAATCCAGTCCCAGCTGGGATCAGATATTGCCATGGCATTTGACGAGTGTGTGGAAAACCCGGCAAAATACGAATACGCGAAGGATTCCTGCGAACGGACGCTGCGCTGGCTGCAGCGCTGCAAAACGGAGCACGACAGACTCAACGCTCTGCCGGATACAGTGAATCCCCGTCAGATGCTTTTCGGGATCAATCAGGGAGCCACGTTTCCGGATCTTCGTATCTGGCATATGCAGCAGATCGCCCGGATCGACTGCGAAGGATTCGCCATCGGCGGTCTGGCGGTGGGAGAACCGACTGAGGTCATGTATCAGATTATCGACGCGGTGGAACCCTATATGCCGGCAGAAAAGCCCCGTTATCTGATGGGTGTGGGGACGCCGTCGAATATCATCGAGGGTGTGGCCCGGGGTATTGATTTCTTTGACTGCGTGATGCCGGCCCGCAATGCCCGCCACGGGAAACTCTTTACCTGGCAGGGGACTGTAAACATCAAGAACGCCCGGTACAAAACAGATGACAGTCCGATTGATGAAAAATGTGACTGCCCGGTATGCCGCAGCTTCAGCCGCGCCTATCTGCGGCATCTGTTCATTGCCGAGGAAATGTTGGGTATGCGCCTGGCGGTGATGCATAATCTGTACTTTTACAACCGGCTGATGCGTGAGATCCGGGACGCCATTGACGCGAACACTTTTGACGCATTTCGCGAGGCTTACAGCGAAAAACTGTCCCTCAGAATCTGAAAACAATTTTTGAAACTACTTGCAATAAATGCGTAAAGTCTGTATAATAACATATTATTTGTAAAAAGGAGATTTTTGATCTATGGGAACAGAGTCTATAATTTTACTTGTTCTGATGATTGCCATTTTCTATTTCCTGCTGATCCGCCCGGAGAACAAACGGAAAAAGCAAGCGGAGGAGATGCGCAGCAGCCTGAAAAAGGGCGACTATATTACCACGATCGGCGGCATCTACGGACGCGTCGTTACGGTGACGGACCGCACGATTGTCATTGAAACCAGCGAGGACCGTGTCCGTATGGAGTTCATTAAATCTGCTGTGGCTTCTGTTGGTACGCTTGAAGAGCAGGCGGCTGCGGCGGCCCGTCCTGCCAAAAAGTCCAAGGATGATACCAAGGAAGAACTGAAGGCGGAGGAAACGCCGGCTGCGGAAGAATCCGGAGAAGATGCCGGTTCTGCAGAAAGCAATGACGCTTCTGAAGGCAAAGAATAAAATCGCATAAAAACGCCTCTCCCGAATATGCTTGAGTAAGCAGTTCGGGGGAGGTTTTTTTATGCCTGAAACAAGAAAGGTAAAGAATCCGTTTGGAAAACAGATATGGATAGGCCTTGCATTGGCGGTGGTGCTGAGCCTGCTGTTTTTAGGCGTCGGGGCACTGCTGACGGTAAAGGAGATACTGCCGGAAGAGGCCATGCTCAAATGGCTCTACGGGTCTTACGGACTGGCCGTTTTTTTGGGGGCATGTTACACTGTGCGGCACTCTGAGGGTGGAACGCTTCTGCCGGCAATACTGGTAGCTGCGCTGACCTATGCCCTGATCTGGATACTGGGCCTGACCGTTTTTGAAAACGGTTCGTTTCGCAATGGCGGTGCGTGGATTTTGCTGGCGGTTGCCGGCGGCGGACTGGCCGCGGGCTTTCTTGGCAGGGGACGGAGGCCCCGAGGCAAGGCGGGTCCTGCGGCACACAGGCGGAAGGGAAGAGGCTCTGTTTCAAAAAAGGCATGGTAAAAATCACGAAAATGCATTTTTTGAAAGAAAACCCTTGACGGAGAAAACAGAAAAGCACAAAAAAGCCGGGGATTTGGCCTTCGGCTTTTTTGTGCGCCAGATATGGTGGTGCCGGAAAAAAAGAGGCCATATCTTGACGAGCTTCCTTCAGATTTTTACCGCAGCAGACGTTTCGTTTCGCGAGTTTACATAACGCTGTTTACATAATATTTTGACATAATTGACAAAAATAAATTATTTCGTGAAATTTCCTTGCAGACGTAAGCATTTTGCAATATCATATGAAATGACAAATAAGTAGTTCTTCTAAAGGGTAGGCTTGTTTCATAAAGTACGATGAGGTGAGTGCCTTTTATGAAGAGCCATACATATAAGCCCGGCGTGAGAATGAAAACATCCGGTGCGCCCAGGGAATTTCAGGCAGCGCTGCTGGTGCTGTGTGTTTTTTTTATCGTTGGCGCCGGTTTGGGGCGTTTGGGACACAGCTATGTAACGGCGGGCGACAATGAAGAACTGGCACGTTATATCTGCAGCTATGCGGATCTGGTGAGCGGAAGCAAGAATACCGCCGCTGACATTTGCAGTGTGGTATTGCTGTACTTCCGCTATCCGCTTTTTTATTTTTTTCTTGGTTTTTTGTCGGTAGGTGCGCTTTTGATCCCCTTTACCTGTGCGGTACAAGGCTTTTTTCTGTCCTTCTCCATCAGTTGCTTTGCGTCGTCTTTGGGAAAGAGCGGTGTGCTGCTGGCGCTTTCTGCGTTTGGGATCCGCTGCCTTTTTATGTTGCCATGCTGCTTTTTACTGGCAGCCTGGTCTTTTCTTTCTGCAAAAGACAGAATTTCGCGCACCGGGACCGGCGCCGGAAGAAACAGCGTATCGGCCGGATCTTTCTGGCGATTTGCGATTTGTGTGATTGTGTTATTAGTCGGCAGCGTTTTGGAGCTGTCCGTCGTGCCGCGCCTTTTTTCACTGGCACTGGCAAAAATCTGACAGGAGAGGAGCTAACATTTCCTTGACAGACTATATTGCAGGTTTCCGTACTTATCTGGCGGAAGAGAAACATTCCGCCGCCAATACGCTCAGCTCCTATATCCGGGATTTGACGCAGTTTCAGGCCTGGCTGCGGGAAACGGATGCCACGGATCTGAAAAAAGTAAAAAAGGACACGGTGGATGACTATGTTCTCTCTTTGAAGCGGAAGGAGAAGTCGCCCGCCACTATTACGCGGTCCATTGCTTCCATCAAGGCATTTTACAGCTATATGATTGCAGCGGGACATATGAAATCCAATCCGGCAAAGAATGTGACGGCAGTGAAAGTGGAGCGGAAGTATCCGGAGATTTTGACCAACAAGGAAGTGGAGTTGTTTCTGGATCAGCCGCAATGCGTGGACGAAAAGGGATTTCGGGATCATGCGATGCTGGAGGTACTGTATGCCACGGGCATTCGTGTTTCCGAACTGATCAATCTCGACGTGTCGGACGTGAATCTGAGCGTCGGTATGATTCACTGCAGCAGCAAGGGCCGCGACCGTGTGATTCCGCTGTATCATACGGCAGTCAAGGCACTGCAGGATTATTTGCGGGATATTCGTCCCCGCATCGTAGCGGAAGAGGATGAACCGGCTCTGTTTGTCAATATGAGCGGTGAACGCATGAGCCGTCAGGGTTTTTGGAAGATCATCAAGTACTATCAGGAAAAGGCTGAAATCAACAAGGACATCACGCCGCATATGCTCCGCCATTCCTTTGCGGTGCATTTGCTGGAAAATGGCGCCGATCTGCGGTCCATTCAGGAGATGCTGGGTCATGCGGATATTTCCTCCACGCAAATTTATACCCATGTGGTGGAAAAGCAGTTGAAGGATGTGTACCAGAAGGCGCACCCCAGAGCATAAAGAGTGCCAAATGAAGCATTTAACTGCCGCCTGAGGCTTCGGGCGGCAGTTTTGTATTGCCAACCGGGCGTCTATTTGATAAAATAGATTATTATGAGGTGGAGGAGCAGCTATGCGGATTCTGGGAATCGATCCGGGTGTTGCAACAGTCGGATTCGGTGTGATCGATGCGGACAACGGCGCGCAGACTATGGTGCAGTATGGTGCCATTATCACAAAAGCCGGGCTGCCGCTAGCCACCCGCCTGGTGCAGATCGGCGACGATATGGAAGAACTGATCCGGCAGTTTCATCCGGATGAGATTTCAGTGGAGGAACTGTTTTTCAGCAAGAATATCACCACGGGCATCGCGGTGGCCCACGGACGGGGGATCATCCTGTATATCGCTGAAAAAGCCGGGGTTCCGGTCTATGAATACACGCCCATGCAGGTCAAACAGGCGGTGGCTGGATACGGTTTGGCGGAGAAGCGCCAGGTGATGGATATGACGCGCCGCCTTTTGAAACTCAAGGCTGTCCCGAAGCCGGACGACGCGGCTGACGCGCTGGCACTGGCCATCTGCCATGCCCGAAGCGCAACTTCTCTGCTGCGCCGCAAAGACCCGGACGTAAAAGAAACCATCTGAAGGAGTTTCGTCTATGTTTTACTATTTGAACGGCACAGTGGCGGAGATAGAGGCTAATCTGGCCGTCATTGACTGCGGTGGGGTAGGATATGCCTGCTTTACCACCAATTACACGCTCTCTCAGCTGAAAAAAGGGGAACGTGCAAAGCTCTATACCTATCTGCACGTCCGAGAGGACGTGTTTGATCTGTTCGGCTTTGCCACGCAAAGTGAACTGAACAGCTTCAAAATGCTGATCGGTGTTTCCGGTGTGGGGCCAAAAGCGGCCCTGGCAATTCTTTCTTCCACCACGCCGGGCAATCTGGCGCTGGCCATTGTGACAGGGGACGAAAAGACCCTGACGGCGGCACCGGGTATCGGAAAGAAGATTGCGCAGCGAATCATTTTGGAGTTAAAAGACAAACTTGCCAAAGAACAGCAGTCCTTTGGGGCGGATCGCGGTATAGCGCCGCTGCCGCTGGGAACCGATAAAACGGCAGAAGCCGCCGCAGCACTGAGCGTTTTGGGCTATACATCTCAGGATATCGGAACGGCTCTGCGCGGCCTTGACATGAGCTTACCGCTGGAGGAAATCATTCGTCAGGCTCTGAAAAAAATGGTACGGTAACGGGAGCCGCTGTCCGGTGTTCGGGCATGGCCGGCGGCGTGAAATAGATAAGCGACTGGATGTGAGAAATTGAGTATTGATTTTGGAAATGACATTTATGAAGAACCGTTGGTAACCACCACGCTTTTGGCAGAGGATGCCAACGAAATGTCGCTGCGGCCCCATACGCTGCAGGAATATATCGGACAGACGAAGGCCAAGGAGAATCTGTCCGTATTTATCGAGGCCGCCAAACGCAGGACGGAGTCGCTGGATCATGTGCTGCTTCACGGCCCTCCGGGACTGGGCAAGACCACGCTGGCGGGTATTATTGCTGCCGAGATGGGGGTTAATATTCGCATTACTTCCGGACCGGCAATCGAAAAGGCGGGCGATCTGGCTGCGCTTTTGACAAATCTGAATGAAAACGACATTTTGTTTGTGGATGAGATCCACCGGCTCAATCGCGCGGTGGAGGAGATCCTCTATCCCGCAATGGAGGATTACGCCATCGACATTATCATTGGGAAGGGTCCTTCTGCCAATTCAATCCGACTGGATCTGCCGCATTTTACGCTGATCGGCGCTACCACGCGTGCCGGACAGCTGTCGGCACCGCTGCGCGACCGGTTCGGTGTGACGCTGCGGCTGGAGTTGTACACACCCCAGGAACTGAAGCAGATCGTTACCCGCAGTGCCGGCATTTTAAATGTTCCCATTGATGAGGACGGTGCGATGGAGATTGCCCGGCGGTCCCGTGGTACGCCCCGGATCGCCAACCGCATCCTGCGGCGCGTGCGTGATTTTGCGCAGGTGCGTGCGGACGGCGTTATTACCCGTCAGGTGGCAGATCAGGCGCTGCTGGCGCTGGAGATCGACGAACTGGGCCTCGATCCGGTTGACCGGCGGATGATGCGCGCCATCATTGAAAATTACGGCGGCGGTCCGGTTGGGCTGGATACGCTGGCGGCCACCATCGGGGAAGAATCCGTGACGCTGGAAGATGTTTACGAACCGTATCTGATGCAGCTGGGCTTTTTGACCCGTACGCCGCGTGGCCGCTGCGTCACCAGAAAGGCCTATGAACATCTGCATGTGGATTACCTGGGGCAGGAGCAAATGGAACTTTGAAACAACAATGTTGAGGATATAAGGAGATCATATATGGGGAAGTTGTTTGGAACGGACGGCATTCGCGGTGTTGTGGGCGAAAATCTAACGGCGGAACTGGCCTACCGGGTGGGACAGTCGGTCACAGCTGTTTTGTCTGAGAAAAACGGAAGGTTGCCTGTTATCGCCATCGGAAAGGATACCCGCATTTCTTCCGATATGCTGGAGTCGGCGCTGCTGGCAGGCATCTGCTCCATGGGCGGCGATGTAATGCCCTTTGGCACCGTGCCTACACCGGCCGTGGCATTTCTGACGGTGCAGGAAGGCGCTGACGCCGGCATTGTGGTGTCCGCTTCCCATAATCCCTATGAGCACAACGGTATCAAGGTGTTCAATGAATCCGGCTATAAATTGCCGGACGCCGTAGAAAATCGGGTGGAAGAACGGATCCTGTCGGGGAAGCCCATGACTGTCAGAACCCGCGGCGAGATTGGCCGCCGGCGTCACGGTATGCGTCAGATGCAGCATGACTATGTGCAGCATCTCTGCTCCACGATGACAGGCGATCTCTCCGGACTGCGGATCCTGGTGGACTGTGCCAACGGAGCTGCTTCCGGCATAGCGCCGCTGCTGTTCGGCCGTTATGATCTCAAGGCTGATTTTATCCACGCAAAACCGGACGGCGTCAATATCAACAGGGATTGCGGTTCGACGCATCTGGGATCCCTGGCGGATGGTGTGAAGGCGGGCAGTTACGATCTGGGCATTGCCTTCGACGGCGATGCGGACCGCTGCCTGCTGGTCGACGAAAAGGGTCAGACCATTGACGGCGATAAGGTACTGGCCATCTGTGCCACGCATATGAAGAAAAACGGGACGCTGCGCGGCAATGCCATTGTGGCCACTGTCATGTCCAATCTGGGCCTGCGGGAATTCTGCCGCAAGGCCGGTCTGGAGCTTGTCTGTACCGATGTCGGCGACCGGAATGTGCTGGAGAAAATGATCGACTGTGACTATGTCATTGGCGGCGAACAGTCCGGCCATACGATCTTCCGGGATTTTGCCACCACCGGCGACGGAGAACTGACCGCACTCCAATTTTTGCAGGTACTGAAAGAATCCGGCGTTCCCGCATCGCAGCTGGCAAGCTGCTGTGCCAAATATCCGCAGGTGCTGATGAATGTCAGGGTTCCGGCAGACCGTGGGTCAAAGGAGCGGATCATGACGCACCCCGAATTGCTCAGTGCTATTGAAGAGGAAGAGAAACATATGGGGGACGAGGGACGGATTCTGGTGCGCCCTTCCGGCACAGAAGCGCTGATTCGGATAATGGTGGAGGCAAAAACTGTCGAAACGGCGAAAGAAGTTGCGGTTCGCTTGGTGAATATAGTGAATAAATTCTGAAAAAATAGGATATATTAACAAAATTTTACGAACTGCTTGACAAATAATTCGGTGAAAAGGTATAATTAATGATGTCAAATGGTAAAGAAACCAATTATGCGCGGCTGGAAGAACTGCCCGATGAAGCGTTGTGTTCTCTGGCATCCGATGGCAATCGGATGGCGGAGGAAGTGATCGCAGCGCGATATCATTGGCTGGTTCGATCTTGCGCACGGCCTTTTTTCCTGGCCGGCGGCGACAGCGAGGACTTATCCCAAGAGGGGATGTTTGGCCTCATAAAAGCGGTTCGCGAATATGACAGCGAAAAGGAAGCATCGTTTCGTACCTTTGCGGAGATTTGTATCCGCAACCGGCTTTACTCTGTTCTAAAAGCAGCTTCCCGCGGTAAGCATATGCCGTTGAATCAGTCCGTGCCTTTGGAGCCCTCATTCTTTGATGCCCGCTTTTCTATTGCACAGGTTGATCCCGAAGATCTCGTTATTGACAGAGAAAAAACTGCGAATTTGTTGGAGAGCACCCGAAAACAGCTGTCCCAATTTGAAATAACGATATTGGGGTACTATTTAGACGGTTTGTCTTGCCGTGAGATTTCCCTTGCGGTGGGCAGATCCCCCAAATCGGTGGACAATGCTGTGCAGCGCATCCGGCGGAAGGCCGCGCTGCAAATTCATTCCGGCGATGTCAGCGAAGGCTGAGCGCAATATATTTTTCTCAAAGAGAGGGTAACATCATGTACGAAGACAAAACTTTAGTTTGCAAAGAATGCGGCAAGGAATTCGTTTTTACCGCCGGTGAGCAGGAGTTCTATGCAGAACGCGGCTTTCAGAATGAGCCCCAGCGCTGCAAGGCATGCCGTGACGCTCGCAAGAACGCAGCTCGTGGTCCCCGTGAGTATTTCACGGCGGTTTGCGCAGCTTGCGGCGGCGAAGCAAGAGTTCCTTTTGAGCCCAAATCTGATCGTCCTGTGTATTGCAGTGAGTGCTTTGCCAAGATGAGAGAGAGAGAGAACGGCTGATCTGCTGTTTCTTTGCAACCGACATATAAACAAATTCGTACAAAGACCCGCGTGTTGCCACAACACGCGGGTTTCTTTTTCTATCTGCCAACTTGTAGTTGAAATAAAGAGATTTTTGGGATATACTATACTTATATTTTATTGCATTATGCAAAAACAAGGAGGTTCTCATATGGTTGAGATTACCAAAGATACAATTATCGGCGACATTCTGGATGTGGCGCCGCAGACCGCCCCTATTTTCCTGTCTATCGGCATGCATTGCCTGGGCTGCCCGTCCTCCCGCGGTGAAACGGTGGAAGAAGCCTGCGCAGTGCACGGCATCGACTGCGACAAGCTGTTGGAAATCGTCAATGAAGAGGCAAACAAGAACACGGAGCAATAAGAAAAAACAGGTGGGAACGTATGCGGTATCTCTCCGCGTGCGTTCCCTTCCTTCTGCCCTGGCACACCTACAGGAGGGGGAGCGGCGTGGAGTATAAAAAATTACAGATGCAGCCCCGCCTGGCAATGATTGCCGATATGGTGCCACCCGGTACCCGCCTGGCCGACGTGGGGACCGATCACGGCTATCTTCCTGTATGGCTGCTGCAAAACGGAAGAATCCCTTCCGCTATTGCTTCGGACATACGTCCCGCTCCTTTGCATCATGCAAAAAAAACGGCTCAGCAGTATGGCCTGGCGGACCGGATTGATTTTCGCCTTTGCGACGGCCTTGCCGGCCTGTCGCCCGGGGAAGCGGATACCGTTGTGCTGGCGGGAATGGGCGGCGAAACCATTTCCGGTATTTTATCCGCTGCCAAATGGACATTGACAGGTGATATTACTTTACTGCTTCAGCCAATGTCTAAGATGGAATTCCTGCGGAAATGGCTGCCGGAAAACGGCTACGCATTTTTGGCGGAGCGCCTTGTATGGGATAAAGATTATCTCTATCCCATTTTTTGTGTCAGAGGCGGTAAGAAAAGTTTCTTGACGCCCGCACAGCAATACGGCGGTGTTCTGCTGGAGGACGATCCGCTGTACGGCGCCTATCTGAATCAACAGCTTCGCCGTCTGCAAACGGCAATTGACGGCCTTTCCCGCTCCGGTGACTGTTTCATTCGGGAAAAGGCACAGCCGCTGCAAGCAATCCGGCAGGCCCTCCAAAGCGAATGGGAAAAGAAGGAGAGTGAAAAGCATGACACAAGTCAGGGATGTTGAACGGCGTCTTTTTGACTGGGCGCCGCCGTCGCTGGCTGAGGACTGGGACAATGTGGGCCAGTTGGTAGGAACATGCGAGGGCGAGGTTCATAAAATTCTGGTGGCGCTTGACGTGACGGAGGCGGTGGTATCCGAAGCACTGGCGATCGGTGCAGATCTGATCGTGTCACATCACCCGGTGATGAACTGCACCTGGCATAAGGTGCAGAATGTCCGGTCCGACAATGCGCAGGGGCGTCTGCTTATGCGCCTGATCCGAAACGGCATATCGGTGATCTGTATGCATACCAACCTGGACGCCGCTGTGGGCGGTGTAAACGACGCTTTGGCGAATCAACTGGGCTTGCAGACACCGCAGCCCTTCAATGATGAAAAAATAGGCCGAATCGGTACGTTAAAATCAGAAATACCTCTTGCCGAGTTCATACCTTTTGTGGTAAAATCTTTAGGTTGTAACGGTCTGCGTTATCGGGACTGCGGGAAACCGGTGTACCGCGTGGCGGTGGGCGGCGGCGCCTGCGGCGATTTCCTTGCTCAGGTGACGGAACTGGGGTGCGATACATTCGTGACCGCGGATTTGAGTTATCACCAGTTTTTGGACACCACCGGGATTAACCTCATCGACGCGGGACATTTTCCCACAGAGAATGTGATCTGTCCTGTTGCGGTCAGATTTTTGCAGGAATCATTTCCTGCGCTTACCGTGTTAAAGACGACTTCTCACTGCAGGGAAGTCATTCAATATTTCAAGTAAGGAGAGTAAAACAATGTCTGGACATTCCAAATGGCATAATATTCAAAAGACAAAGGGTGCGGCTGACGCCAGGCGCTCTGCGATTTTCACCAAAATCGCGAAAGAAATGATCGTGGCCGTCAAGCAGGGCGGCAGCGGCGACCCTGCCAATAACTCCCGGCTTGCCACCGTGGTGGCCAAGGCCAAGGCCGCCAATATGCCCAATGATAACATCAAGCGTACCATTGAGAAGGCACTGGGTTCCGGCAACGGTGACAGCTATGAATCTGTTACTTATGAAGGATATGGCCCCTGCGGCGTGGCCGTCATTGTGGAAGCGCTGACGGACAATCGCCAGCGTACGGCACCCGAGATCCGCCATTATTTTGATAAATTCGGCGGAAATCTGGGCGCACAGGGCTGCGTTTCCTGGTCCTTTGAGAAAAAGGGCGTCATTGTCATTGACAACGAGGACGAGGAACTGGAAGAAGACACCGTCATGATGGACGCACTGGAGGCCGGTGCTGAGGACTTTGAGGCGGATGGCCCTGTCTTTGAGCTGACCACCGATCCCGACAGTTTCAACGATGTGGTGGCGGCATTGGATGCCAAAGGATACAGCTTCGTCAACGCCGACATTGAAATGGTTCCGCAGAACTATGTGGTGCTTTCCGGTGAAGAAGACGTCAAAAACATGGAAAAACTGCTCTCCTTCCTGGAGGATAACGAAGACGTGCAAAACGTCTGGCACAACTGGCAGCAGGACTGATCGGCATTAATAACTTCCCCGTGGTTTTTTCAGACCGCGGGGAAGTTTTTTATGCGCCTGGCACTCCGAAATTCACTTCTATTTGTCCACATACGTTCATAGACATATAGCAACAAGCTGGTAGGATTCGGAGGACGAGAATATGAATCAGGCAACAACTATCTATCAGGATATTGCGGTACGGACCGGCAACAGTATCTATATGGGTGTGGTAGGACCTGTGCGGACAGGGAAATCCACCTTTATCAAGCGTTTCATGGAAACCCAGGTCATACCCAACATTGACAACGTGTACCGGAAGGAACGGGCCAAAGATGAATTGCCGCAGAGCGGTTCGGGGAAGACCGTTATGACGGCGGAACCGAAATTTGTGCCGGAAGAAGCGGTGGAGATCCAGATGGACGAAGGCACGCGCTTCTCCGTAAGGCTGATCGACTGCGTGGGATACATGGTGCCCGGCGCGGTGGGCCAGTTTGAGGAGGATGAGCCCCGTATGGTCATGACGCCGTGGTTCGACTATGAGATCCCCATGACAGAAGCGGCGGAAATCGGCACAAAGAAGGTTATTACGGATCATTCCACTATCGGCATCGTAGTCACGACAGACGGCAGCATCACGGATATCCCCAGAGAGGACTATCTGGAGGCGGAAGAGCGGGTTATCCGGGAATTGCAGGAGATCGGAAAGCCTTTCGTGGTGCTGCTCAATTCCACAGCTCCCCGCAGTGATCGTGCCAAATCCATTGCTGCCGATATCAGCAAGCGGTATCAGGTAAACTGTATGCCGGTGAACTGTCTGGAGCTGAGCGAAACCGACATTACGGATCTGATCCGCGGTGTATTGTATGAGTTTCCACTGCAGGAGCTGGATCTGTTCCTGCCGCCCTGGGTCGATACGCTGCCGGGCAATCATTCGCTGAAAACAGAACTGTATCAGGCGGTGCAGGAGCAGACAAAAAATCTGAGCCATATTCGTGAATTGGGCGGTGCAATACGAAAAATCGGTGAAGCCGAGCATGTCAGCAAGGCGGAAATCAGAAGCATCAACCTGGGAATCGGTATTGCGGAAGCAGAACTGGAGGTGCCGCGCAGTCTGTTCTATGCCACGCTGAAACAGCAGTCTGGCTTTGACATTGCGGACGATGGGGATCTCATGCACCTGCTGACCGAGCTCTCCGGTGTGAAAAACGAATATGATAAGGTTTCGTCGGCGCTGCAGTCTGCCCGGGAAACGGGATATGGCATCGTGGTGCCTGGCGTGGAGGAACTGCAGCTGGAAGATCCGGAGATCGTGCGTCAAGGCGGTCGCTACGGTGTGCGCATGCGTGCCAGCGCTCCGTCGATCCATATGATCCGCGCCAATATCGAAACCACTGTTTCTCCCATTGTGGGCAACGAAAAACAGTCGGAGGACATGGTCAATTATCTTCTGCAGGAGTTTGAAGGCGATACCAGCAAGATCTGGCAATCCAATATTTTTGGAAGAAGTTTTCATGAAATCGTCAGTGAGGATCTTCAGTCCAAGCTGAAAAGAATGCCGGAAGATGCCCAGAAAAAATTGCAGGAAACCCTGGAACGCATTATCAACGAGGGAAGCGGCGGACTGATTTGCATCATCCTCTGACAAAGTGAACAGGTCGAAGCAGCGGCCGCGGGCAATGTCCTGGCGGCCGCTGCTGTTCGGCGTGTAAATTTCAGCGGGGATTCATTGAACTGCAGAACAAAATGCGCTATAATAAACAAATGAAAACGATGGATGTCGGAGGCATTTTTATGACATTGGAAGAATATGTAGCTTCACTTCAGAATAAAACGGTGGCGGTGATCGGCATCGGCGTCAGCAATACACCCTTGATTGAGCGATTGTTGGGAGCGGGTGTCCGGGTCATCGCCTGTGATAAACGGGAGCGCAGCCATTTCGGCGCTTTGGCGGAAGAACTGGAGGCAAAGGGCGCCGAACTGTGCCTGGGTGAGGACTATCTCAAGGATCTGAAGGCAGACGTGATCTTTCGCACACCGGGGCTGCGCCCGGACCGTCCGGAACTGCTGGCCGCTGTTGCCCGCGGCAGTGTGCTGACCTCGGAGATGGAAGAATTTTTTAAGGTATGTCCCTGTCCGATGATCGCCGTAACCGGCAGCGACGGAAAGACCACCACGACAACCATCATTGCGGAGCTTTTGAAAAAAGAGGGAAAGACGGTTCATGTGGGCGGCAATATCGGTCATCCTCTGCTGTGCGAAGCTGACCGGATGGCGCCGCATGATGCGGCGGTGCTGGAATTGTCCTCTTTTCAACTGATGACCATGACGCATAGCCCGCACATTGCCGTTGTCACCAATCTGGCGCCCAACCATCTGGATATGCACAGAGATATGGCGGAGTATGTGGCGGCCAAGGAAAATATTTTTATTCATCAGAAGCCCGAAGATGTGGCCGTTTTCAATTGGGACAATGCCATCACGCGTGAACAGGGGACAAGAGCCGTGGGACAGACGCTGTATTTCAGCCGCAGGGAAGAACTGGAAGAGGGCGTCTTTTTGCGGGGCGACCGGATCATTGTCCGCCGCGGCGGCGAAGAACGACAGGTAATATCAACATCCGACATTCGGCTTCCCGGCGCACACAATATTGAAAATTATATGGCCGCGATAGCCGCGGTAAACGGTTTGGTAAGCGACGAAACGATCCGCGAATTTGCCCGTACTTTCAACGGAGTTGAGCATCGCATTGAGTTAGTGAGAACGCTGCACGGCGTGCGCTATTACAACGATTCCATTGCCAGCAGTCCGTCCCGCACCATTGCAGGACTGCGGTCATTTCCGGAAAAGGTGATCCTGATTGCCGGCGGCTATGACAAGCATCTTCCTTTCGATGTGCTGGGGCCGGAAATCGTGGAGCATGTGAAGGTGCTGGTTCTCTGCGGTGCCACAGCGGATCAAATACGGGCCGCGGTGGTAAAAGCGCCTGCTTACAGGGAAGGCCATCCGGCGATTCTGTCGGCGTGTACGCTGCAGGAGGCGGTGGAAACAGCGCAGAAAGCGGCCGTTGCCGGTGACGTGGTGACGCTGTCGCCGGCCTGTGCGGCTTTTGATCAGTTCCCTAATTTTATGGTAAGGGGAAAGACTTTCAAAAAAATCGTCGGTGATTTGACGTAACACAATGCGGCCCTGCTGCATACACTGGCTTCAGGGGTGATGACGGTGAGCAGACGCGGCATGCGGTATATACGATTGAACCGGCGGCAGAAATTTGGAGTCTGGCTGACGTTGATTGCGGTGGGACTGGGCGCGCTTTGCTACGCAGCTATGGTGCAGATGCGGCCCATAGTGACCAATCTGGCAACCACCAGGGTATCCAATACCGTAAACCGCATTGTGGTGGCGGCGGTGAACGATGCCGTTGAAAACGGTGAGATCGACTACGATACGTTGATTCATTTTGAAAAGGATTCCGATGGAAAAGTGACGGCACTGCGCAGCAACATGGGGGAATTCAACCGTCTGCAGGCCAAGATTGCCGATGATATTCTGATCCGGCTGTCCGACGTTTCCACCACGGAGTTGTCCATTCCCATAGGAACATTGACAGGGTCCTCGCTTTTTGCTGGCCGCGGACCATCCATCGTTATCAAAATGCAGTCGGTGGGTTCTACCACGGCGCATTTGCATAATGCCTTTACTTCGGCTGGCATCAACCAGACGAAGCATCAGATTCTTCTGGACGTTGATGTGTATATCAGTATTCTGCTCCCCGGCTTTCGCACTTCTACCAAAGTTTCCAATGAAATTTCCGTGGCGGAAACGGTGATCGTGGGCAACGTGCCCCAGACCTACACCTATTTCGGTACATCAGAGGATGAGATGGATGAAATGGGGAAAGAGTACATACTGAACAACGGATAAGTATGCCGTTTGAGAAAAAATAAAGACGCTGGATATGGTGAGAAATATGGATGAGAAAAAGAAACGGATCGAAAAACTGGTAGCGCGCCTGAACAGGGCTTCAAACGCTTATTACGGCGGTCGGGAAGAGCAGATGACCAACTTTGAGTGGGATGCACTTTTCGATGAGCTGCTGGAACTGGAAAATGAAACGCAGTATATCCTGCCGGAAAGTCCTACGCAGACCACAAGTCATGCGGAGGAAGATCAGAACAACGGTGTCAAAGAATCTCATGAGTATCCGGCTCTGTCCCTCGCCAAGACTAAAAGCATTCGCAGCTTGCAGGAATGGGCGGGGAACAGAGCGGTTTGGCTGAGCTGGAAACTGGACGGCCTTACATTGGTGCTGACATATGACGGTGGTGTTCTGACAAAAATCCTGACGCGCGGCAACGGCAGCGTGGGAACCAATATCACCTTTATGAAGGACGCCCTGCTGGGTTTCCCCACAAAGCTGGACTATCCGGGGCACTTGGTGGTGCGCGGGGAGGCTACCATTTCCTATTCGGATTTCGAGGCCATCAACGATACGTTGGACGATGCCGACGACAAATATGCCAATCCGCGGAACCTGGCGTCCGGTACGCTGGCATTGGATGCCAGCCGACTGGATAAGGTGCGTGAAAGACATGTAACGTTTAATGCCTTTACACTTGTTTATATAGAAATGTCTATTATCTCCTGGGGGGAGCGAATGGACTTTTTGGACAGGCAGGGCTTTACCACTGTGGAACGGGAAAAAACAGACGCTGCCGCTTTGCCGGAAGCTGTGGAACGCTGGACGCAAAAGGTGGACAGCGGTCAGATGGGTATTCCGGTAGACGGTCTGGTCATCACCTATGACGATACCGGGTATGCCGCCACAGGCAGCATCACTGGGCATCATGCTGTGCGGGCTGGGCTTGCCTATAAATGGAAGGACATGTCGGCTCTGTCGGTTCTGCGGCATATCGAGTGGTCCTGCGCTGCCTCCATTATTACACCTGTAGCGGTGTTTGATCCGGTCCAATTGGAGGGTACCACTGTTTCAAGAGCTTCTCTTTGCAATATCAGCGAGCTGGAACGACTTGGCATTGGTGGAGAAGGGGAAACAACGCTGGAGGTGATCAAGGCCAATAAGATCATCCCCAAATGCATTGCAGTCAAAAAGGCGTCCGGCCATTTTGAAATTCCGGACATGTGTCCGGTCTGCCATGCCAAGACAGAAATCAGGGTCAGCGCGGCCAGCGGCACTAAAACGCTGCGCTGCACCAATCCGGCATGCCCGGCCAAGCACCTCAAGCGTTTTGCCCGCTTTGTAAGCAAAACGGGTATGGATATCGACGGCCTTTCCATCCAGTCCCTGCTGGCCTTTGTCAATAAGGGTTTTATTCGCACTTATGCGGATATTTACGGCCTCTCCGATTATGCAGACGAAATTGCCGAAATGCCCGGTTTTGGTGAGAAGTCCTGTGAGAATTTGATGCGTTCCATTGAAAAAAGTCGCCGGGTACAGCCTGCCAACTTTATTTTCGCCCTGTGCATCCCCCTGATCGGACTTGATGCGGGAAAGAAGATCATAGCAGCGCTGGGAACAGACGGATTCTTTGAAAGGCTGACGAATGGCACAGGCTTTGAAGATATTGACGGTATCGGTCCGGAAAAATCAAATGCCATAACGGCGTGGTTTGAGGAGCGAGAGAACCGAGAAGCAGTTCTGGAGCTTCTCAACCGTGTGACGGTGGAAAATGTGCCGCCCACTTACAGGACAGACGGCCGCTGCATGGATCTGACCTTTGTAATTACCGGCGATGTGCATATGTTCGCCAACCGTGACGCATTTAAAACCTATGTGGAAGGGGAGGGCGGCCATGTTGCCGGGAGCGTTTCCAAAAAAACCGACTATCTGGTGAACAATGATCTCGCATCAGCTTCTGCAAAAAACGAAAAGGCAAAAGCATTGGGTATTCCTATTTTGTCGGAAGCGGCTTTCCTTGAAAAATTCGGAGATCCCGGGAAACTGCAAAACGGTGAAATAGAACAACGAGGGTAACATCGCTGTCAAACCAAAAGGGGACGGCTTCAGCCGTCCCCTTTTGGTTAATTTTCTGTTATACGGAGCAGCCGAACTGACCGCAACGCTTGATTTACTCAATCTTCCCCTCATTTTTTGGCTCCCACGGAAAGATGGTTGCCACGCAGCGGTGAATGGGAATGCCTTCCTGATAAAACTTGGCCTCATAGTCGGTCATTATGCCGGTAGGCCCGTTTTCGTGCAGGTTGTCTGTCACTTCCGACAGGGAAAAACCATACAACGGAATTTCCTCCAGAGAAAATTCAAACAGGGCCGTGTTGTCCGTCTTAAAATGGATCTGTCCGTTTTCTTTTAACACCTTGCGGTATTGCGTCAGGAACCCACCGCAGGTCAGCCGCCGCTTTGCGTGGCGGGAGCCGGGCCACGGATCACAAAAATTGATGTAAAGTTTATCCACTTCACACTGACTAAACATAGCGGGGAGCAGGGCTGCATCGCCTACCACAAAATGCACATTTGGCAGATTTTTTTCTTTGGCGCGCTCCATGGCCACCACCATGGCATCGGGTACTTTTTCCACAGCAATCAGCAGAATATCCGGGTGCAGAGCCGCTGTTTCCACAGTAAACCGGCCTTTGCCGCAACCCAATTCCACGTGAATTTCCCTTGCATCGGGAAAAAGCTCTTTCCAATGCCCTGGCATGGCATACGGATCACGGATCAGAAAGTCTGAACACGCTTCCATGCGGGGCAGCAAATTTTTTTTCTTCCGCATTCGCATAACGGCAGTTCCTCCACCATCGATAAACTCTTTCTATTTATACCACACAAAAAGACGCTCTGTAAACGGCTGATGTGATTTTCCAGGAAATTTTTGCGGTAATGCAGGCGGCAGAGAGCCTTCAAACAGCTGAAATTATAAAATAGTCAAAATCTTAACATATCTTTTGTGTATTATTCTAAAAAACAATTTCGGACATTTGTTTTCCTTGATAAAATCATATCAGGATATTATAATTAAAGCTGTATGAGAAGTGTTTATGTGGAGATATGGCAAAGCGGAACCTTTTCATACGAAAATCCACAGGGAACTGTGGTGTACGGGACGTATGTCCCGGCGATACAGATGAAGGAGGAGTTATCGTGAGGAATGTTCTGCTGGAAAAGAAGGGACACATTGCGATCGCTACGGTGAATCGTCCTCAGGCGCTGAATGCACTCAATTCTGATGTGCTGACGGACTTGGACGAACTGGTACAGCAGGTGACGGCAGACAAGGAGATCTATGCGCTGGTCCTGACAGGGGCAGGGGAGAAGTCGTTTGTTGCCGGTGCGGATATCGGCGAAATGAGTGCGTTGACAAAGGAAGGCGGCAAGGCTTTTGGCAAGCACGGAAATGATGTATTCCGCAAACTGGAAACGCTGCCCATTCCGACTATTGCCGCTGTGAACGGATTTGCACTTGGCGGCGGCTGCGAACTGTCTATGAGCTGTGATATTCGTATTTGCTCTGAAAACGCGGTTTTCGGCCAGCCTGAAACAGGGCTCGGCATTACGCCGGGTTTTGGCGGAACACAGCGCCTGGCCCGTCTGGTGGGTTCCGGCATGGCCAAGCAGATGATCTATACCGCCAGAAATATCAAGGCGGATGAAGCCCTGCGGATCGGCCTTGTCAATGCGGTCTATTCTTCTGAGGAGCTGATGCCTCAGGCTGAAAAGCTGGCGGAAACAATTGCAAAGAATGCACCCATTGCGGTGCGCGCTTGCAAGAAAGCCATTAACGATGGCCTTCAGGTCGATATGGACCGGGCTGTTGTCATCGAAGAAGGACTCTTTGGCAGTTGTTTTGAAACGGCCGATCAGAAAGAGGGCATGGGTGCTTTCTTGGAAAAGCGCAAGCATGCACCCTATCAGAATCAGTAAAATCCGTTAATTTGCAGGCCCTTCCGGTCTGTTTGAATTAAAAGCTTTACAAAATTTTTTTAGGAGGAACAATCATGAAAGTAGCAATTTTTGGCGCAGGTACAATGGGCAGCGGTATTGCTCAGGTTTTTGCAGCGAATGGTCACACCGCGATGATGTACGCTTCCAGCGTAGCGAGCGCACAGCGTCACAAGGACAAGCTGGCGGCTTCTCTGAATAAGAAAGTGGCACGCGGCAAGATGGCGCAGGAAGCTGCTGACGAACTGATGAGCCACGTTGTCGTCGAAGAGTTTGAGGCTGCTGCCGATGCGGATCTGATCATTGAGTGCGTTGCTGAAAATATGGATGTTAAGAAGGAACTGCTGGGCCGTCTGGATGCTATCTGCAAGGAAAGCGCCGTTTTTGCCTCCAACACGTCCTCTCTGTCCATCACCGAGATCGGTGCCGGTCTGAAGCACCCCATGGTCGGTATGCATTTCTTCAATCCCGTGCCCGCTATGAAGTTGGTGGAAGTGATTGCCGGTGCCAATACCTCCGATGAGCTGGTTGCTTATACCAGCAATCTTGCCAAGGAAATCGGCAAGACACCTGTTGTCGTCAAGGAAGCTCCGGGCTTCGTCGTCAACAAGATTCTGATCCCCTATGTCAATGAAGGCGTTTGCGTTCTGCAGGAGGGTGTTGCCTCCGCAGAAGATATTGATATTGCTATGCAGCTCGGATGCAACCATCCTATGGGCCCTCTGCACTTGGGCGACCTGATCGGCTGGGACATCGTGCTGAACATCATGGACGTGCTGTTCAACGAAACGCATGACAGTAAGTATCGCGCAAACGTACTCATTCGCAAGATGGTTCGCGCCGGCAAATTGGGCATGAAGACCGGTGAAGGCATCTTCAATTACAACAAGTAAAATTTCTGTAAAGGAGTAAAAAGTATGGATTTCCATCTGACTAAGGAACAACTGCTTGTTCGCAAGATGTATCGCGAATTTGCAGAGAACGAAGTGAAGCCCCTGGCAGCAGAAATCGACGAGGAAGAGCGTTTTCCTGCGGAAACCGTCGAAAAGATGGCAAAGCTGGGTATGATGGGCATTTATTTCCCCAAAGAGTATGGCGGTGCGGGCGGTGACGTCCTGTCGTATGCCATGTGTGTTGAGGAACTGGCCAAGGTTTGCGGTACGACAGCTGTTGTCGTTTCTGCTCACACTTCTTTGTGCTGCGCCCCTATTTTTGAACACGGAACGGAAGAGCAGAAGAAAAAGTATCTGCCCGATCTGTGTTCCGGCCGCAAACTGGGTGCCTTCGGCCTGACTGAGCCTAATGCCGGTACCGATGCTTCCGGTCAGCAGACCACTGCTGTCCTGGAGGGTGACCACTATGTCCTCAATGGCTCCAAGTGCTTTATCACCAACGGCAACGTTGCTGATACCTTCGTTGTGTTTGCTATGACCGATAAAAAGGCTGGCAACCACGGCATTTCTGCTTTCATCGTGGAGAAGAGCTTCCCCGGCTTCTCTCAGGGCAAGCACGAGAAAAAGATGGGTATCCGCGGTTCTTCTACCTGCGATCTGATCTTTGAAGACTGCATTGTTCCCAAGGAAAACCTGCTGGGTCAGGAAGGTAAGGGCTTCAAGATCGCCATGCAGACCCTGGACGGCGGCCGTATCGGCATCGCCTCTCAGGCTCTGGGCCTGGGCGAAGGCGCTGTGGAAGAAGCTATCAAGTACACGCAGGAGCGCATCCAGTTCCACAGAAGGCTTTCTCAGTTCCAGAACACCCAGTTCCAGATCGCCGATATGCATACCCATATGCAGGCTGCTCAATTCCTGGTGTATTCCGCTGCGATGAAGAAGCAGAATCATGAGCCTTACTCCATGGACGCCGCTATGGCCAAGCTGTTTGCTGCAGAGGCTGCTTCCGATGTGACGCGCCGTGCCGTGCAGCTGTTCGGCGGCTATGGCTATACCCGTGAGTACCCGGTTGAGCGCATGATGCGCGATGCCAAGATCACCGAAATCTACGAAGGCACTTCCGAAGTGCAGCGCATGGTGATCTCCAGCCATCTGGGCGTTAAGTAATAAAGGAGGTAAGGCAAGATGAAAATTTTAGTTACTGTAAAACAGGTTCCTGATACCTCCGGTAAGGTGGCAGTGAACCCTGATGGCACGCTGGATCGTGCTTCCATGCAGACCATTATCAACCCCGACGACATGAACGCCGTGGAGGCCGCCCTGAAACTGAAGGATGATCTTGGCTGCAAGGTCGTGGCCTTCACTATGGGGCCTCCCCCCGCAGAGGGAATGCTGCGTGAGCTGATGGCCATGGGTGTGGACGAAGGCGTCCTGATCACCGCTCGCGAGTTCGGCGGCAGCGATACCTATGCCACGTCCCAGATCATTGCCGCTGCCATCGACACCTACGGCGTTGAAGACGATGATATCATTCTCGCCGGCCGACAGGCTATCGACGGCGATACCGCACAGGTTGGTCCCCAGATCGCGGAGAAGCTGCATCTGCCGCAGATCACCTATGCCGGCGACATCAAGAAGGAAGGCAGCACCCTGACAGTCAAGCGTATGCTGGAGGACGGCTACATGACCATCAAGGTACAGACGCCCTGCATGGTCACCTGCATCAAGGAACTGAATACCCCGCGTTACCTGTCCGTTGGCGGTGCTTTTGAAGCCTATTCCAAGCCTATGGTCATTATGGATTACGCCGCTTTGAAGGATCATCCTCTGATCGACGCCACGACCATCGGCCTGAAGGGCTCTCCCACCAACATCTTCAAGTCCTTTACGCCGCCTCAGAAGGGCGTGGGCATGATGCTTCCCGGCGCTGACAAGGAAACCACTGATAAGTTGGCTGGTATTCTCGCCACCAAGCACATTATCTGATTGAAAGGAGAAATATTGAAAATGGCTACTAATTTTAATAGTGCTGATATTGCTGCTTTCAAGAATGTATGGGTATTCTGTGAACAGCGTCAGGGCAAGATGATGCCCACCACTTTTGAACTGATCTCCGAGGGCCGGAAGCTGGCTGACGAACTGGGCGTGCAGCTCTGCGGCGTCCTGCTGGGCGACAATGTGGACGGTATTG
>Ga0183095_10242_pt1 | contig 38368 bp, 30 predicted proteins | sample BioMet4_FD_130346 | JGI IMG/M metagenome (GOLD analysis project Ga0183095, IMG submission 130346) | Microbial communities from bioreactor (seeded with sewage sludge) at LBNL, California, USA - Biofuel metagenome 4 (v2) (version 3) | ecosystem: Engineered > Bioreactor > Anaerobic > Unclassified ...
CCGTACTATATATAGTATAACACAGTACCCATAAGGTACGCAACAATTATTTATAAAAATTGACAAAAAAAATGAGCCTTTTCAAGGCTCGCAGGGTTTTTACGCTTATTTAACTGTCAAAGATCCGATCAGTATTCAGCAAGCGCGCCACTTGTGTCCGGATGGGCAGTGGCGCCTTTACTGAATTGAAGTTGTTCAAATGCCAAAAGAGAGGATATAATGGAAAAAGGAATATTTCAAAAAACGGGAATATATAACATAAAGAAATATATGTCGTGTCAGCAGCTTTCGAAAACAAATCATAGAATGTAAACAAACGGATTTGACATGAATGTATTAAAAGAATGGTTAACCTGAAAACTGGAAAGAGGAGGTCATTTCATGAGGAAAATACTGCTGGTCATAGACATGCAGAATGATTTTATAGACGGCTCGCTCGGAACAAAGGAAGCTGCCGGAATCGTTGACAAGGCTGTGTCCGTAATTAATGCTTATCCTTCCCGGGATATCTTTGCAACCCGGGATACCCATTCGGAAAATTACCTCTCGACGGAAGAAGGGGAACATCTTCCTGTGGTTCACTGCATCAGGGGGACCGCCGGGTGGCAGCTGAATCCGAAGGTTCAGGCTGCATTACGGGATGCAGAGATCATTGACAAGCCGTCCTTCGGTTCCGTCGAACTTGCGGAAAAGATGAAAAAGCTCGCCGAAGCCGGACCGATCGGGATCACCATGATCGGTCTTTGTACGGATATCTGTGTTATTTCGAATGCGCTGCTGTTAAAGGCATATATTCCGGAAACGGAAATCAGCGTCATCCGGACATGCTGTGCCGGGGTGACAAAAGAGAGTCATGAAGCAGCCCTTACGGCCATGAAGATGTGCCAGATCAACATCACCGGCTGAATCACAAAATGATCCGCTTTCCGAAAAAGCAATATTGAGTGAAAACCGAAATTCTGTATAATGTAAAGGAAAAGAAAAACAGTGAAACAGATTATGGCAGAGGCAGGAGGCCTCAAAATGCACAAAGAAACAGAATTTGAAAAAAAATCAGAGGAGCTGCTGAATACCGCGTTACAGACAGTGCCTTTTTACCGTGACAACTGGAAACGGTATGATCCCGGAGAAAATCTTCCCATCGGCGAGCGCTTTGCCGCTATGCCCGTGCTGACCAAGGCGGACATGCGGGGCAGCTTCCCGAACGGTCTGGTTCCGGAAGGAACGGATGTGGACCGAGGTCTGCGCGACAACGAGATTGAATACACCTTTACGTCCGGGACTACCGGGGACAAGGTCATCAATCTCTGGAACCAGACCTGGTGGCATGCTTCCGAAATGTCATCGTGGCAGCTGAATCCGCATCTTAAGAAGCTTTCCTATCCGCCGCGTCAGGCGACGCTTGCCAGCTCCCTGAATGTGGGCATCAGCTGCGAGGAGGATCTGCCCATGGATCACCGGATCATGGGAAATCTTCTGTACCTCAATGAAAAGGCGAATATCATCTGCTGGAAGGAATCCCATCTCAAGCGCATGGCGGCGGAGATCAATGAGTACCGGCCGACGGTGCTGGAGGCAAATCCTTCGCTGCTTTCCCGCTGCTGCTGGTACTGGCTCGATCACGGCATTAAGGTTAGTTCTCCGGATGTGATTACGTTCACCTATGAGCTTCCTTCGGAGGTTTCTCTTTCTGCCATCCGCCGCGTATTTCATTCTCCGCTTGTGAGCTCCTACGGGAGCACTGAAACCGGTTTCGTCATGGATACCGATGAGGCAGGTCTCAGTCTTCAGAACCCGGAATACTGCCGCATCGATTTCTTCCCGCTGAAGGAACAGTACGGGGGTCCTTGTCTCGGCCGCATAGCGGTTTCCACCTTCGGGAATCCCTGGGCGTATATCGTGCGGTTCGATGTGGGCGACCTGGTGCGCGTAAAGGAAAACAGCCCCGGCAATTTTGTCGCGGAGACCATCGAGGGCAGGGCTTCCAGCTGCACCTTCGGCACCAGGGGAAATCTGGTGACGACAACCATGGCAGACCGTGCGCTGGCACAGATCCCGGGCATCCGGGATTATGACCTTGTCCAGAACACGGAGAATACCTATGAACTTTCTCTGAAAGGAGCATTTGCGGGGAGGGAAATGCAGACGGTCCGGACAGCAAAGGATATTCTCGCGGATCTGTACGGTAGCGGCGGCAGCTTTGAAGTGCACATGGTAAAGGATCTGCTTCCCGGTCCTGCCGGAAAGTACAGGAGAACGCATACGCGGTTTGAATATGATGACTGGGCTCTGTGCAGGAATGCGCCGGAGCACACTCGTTAAGCGGGGAGCAGGAGATCAATGAGCAGAACTTTTTTTCCCTCCGTGCATCAGACGGAGAAAATCGGAATTATCTGTAATCTGAAGCATTCCGGGGATCATGGCAAAGACAGCGGTGACCCGGAGGCAGAGTACGACAGCATGGAAACGGTACAGGCCATTCAGGCGGCCCTGATCCGTCACGGGCTCTGTACGTGTCTGATCGAACAGGATGAAAGACTCTCCGAAAAGCTGCGGTCGGAAGGTATAACCATGGCCTTCAATATCGCGGAAGGCCGCGGCGGACGCGGCAGGGAAGCACAGGTGCCGGCGCTTCTGGAATATCTGAATATCCCCTACACCGGTTCGGATCCTGTGGCACTGGGAATATCTCTGGATAAAAATCTTACAAAAACGCTCGCCGCGGCAGCGGGCGTACGGGTGCCGTTTTCGGTCCTGCTTCAAAACGGTACCGATGATCTTCCATCCGATATTCCGTATCCGGTGATTGTAAAGCCCAATGCGGAGGGCTCCGGGAAAGGTTTATCGGAAAACTGCGTTGCCGAAAACAGGGAAGAGCTCCTGGAAATCCTTCAGAAGGAAGGTCCGAATTATCCGGAAGGACTGCTGGCCGAACAGTACCTCGGCGGCCGGGAATTTACGGTTGCCATGATCGGAAACGGAAAAAATCTGCAGGCATTTTCACCGATGGAAATCATTTACCGGCACAATACGCAGCGTTCCTTTCAGGTTTATTCCTATCGGATCAAGTGTGATTACAGGAAGTATGTCGATTATCGGTGCCCTGCCGTTCTGACGCCGGAGGAAGAGCGGGAGATGACGGAGAGCGCGAAAAAGATATTTCGTTCGCTGGGCTGCCGCGATGTTGCAAGAGCGGACTTCCGCATGGACGCTGAAGGGCGGATCTGTTTTCTGGAAATCAATCCGCTTCCCGGACTTGCTCCGGGCTACAGCGATCTGCCGATGATTACGGCTTCCGCAGGCATGGACTATGACGATACGGTATATTCGATTTATCAGGCGGCAGCCGGGAGACTGGGCATGTACAGGATAACGGCGCCGGACGGGGAAAAAACCGCCGGAGAAGTTTCTGCTGCCGACTGGAATGACTGGCACTGGCAGTTCAGAAACCGCATCCGCAGCTCGGAGGAACTTTCGCAGAAACTTCCTCTGTGCACGCAGGAGAAACATGAAATCGATGAGGTCTGCCGAAGCTTCCGCATGGCGGTCACGCCGTACTATCTTTCGCTGATTGATCCGGAAGATCCGCATGATCCCATCCGCAGAATGTGCATCCCCTCCATTCAGGAGACGGTCCCCTGCGCGGATGACCGCGTGGACCCGCTGAACGAGGATGCCGACAGTCCTGTCCCGCATATTGTGCACCGCTATCCGGACCGTGTGCTTTTTCTGGTGACGATGGAATGCTCGGAGTACTGCCGGTTCTGTACCAGGAGGAGGATTGTCGGAGAAGAGGACCGTGCCATTTCCGATCGTGAAATGGAGGCAGCCGTCGGCTATATCCGCGATCATGCGGAAATCCGTGACGTTCTGATCTCCGGCGGAGATCCTCTGACGCTCTCGACGGAGAGACTGGAAACGATCATCTGTGCCTTGCGGAAAATCCCGCATGTGGAAATCATCCGCATCGGCACGAGAATACCGGTTGTCATGCCCATGCGGATTACTTCAGAGCTGTTGGACATGCTGAAAAAATACCAGCCGGTCTGGATCAACACGCACTTCAATCACCCGAATGAGATTACGCCGGAGAGTGCGGCTGCCTGCCGCAGGATTGCGGATGCGGGCATACCCGTCGGGAACCAGACGGTCCTTCTGAAGAGTGTGAACGATGATCTGGAGACCATGCGGGAACTGATGAAGAGGCTGGTCCGAAACCGTGTGCGCCCGTATTACCTGTATCAGTGCGATCTCTCCCGGGGCATTTCCCATTTCCGGACACCGGTGGAAAAGGGAATAGAAATCATTCACGGACTGCAGGGCTTCATGACCGGTTTCGCCGTTCCGAAATTTGTCATTGACTGTCCCGGCGGCGGAGGCAAGGTACCCGTCGATTACAACTATGTCAGAAGCTGCGGCGGGAATGAGTACGTGCTGGAAAATTATGCGGGAAAAATTTATGTCTATCCGCAGCCGAAGGAGGAAGGATAAACGGTGAGAAAAAAGATTTTTCTTCTGGCCGGAGGGCCGGGCAGCGACGGACGGAAGACCGCTGCGCAGCTGAAGACGGCGCTTCATGAGAGCGGGAGTACTTCCCCGTCGGTGGCCTATATCGGAACGGCGAGCGGTGATGACCGCAGCTTCATGAAATGGTTTGAACGTCCTCTGAAAGCGGCAGGAGCTTCTGAAGTTCGCATGGTGCCGTTGGCAGGACGGAAGGCTGACCGCGCGGCGGCCGGAGAAATCCTGAAGAATGCCGATGTGATTTTCATTTCCGGAGGCGAAGTGGAGGACGGCATGAACGGTCTGGACGCTGCAATGCGCGGACTCCTTAAGAAGCTTCTGGAAGAGGGAAAACTTTTCATCGGATTATCCGCAGGTTCGATCATGATGTGCCGTGCCTGGCCGCACTGGGATGATGAAGATCATCATCCGGAGGATGCCGAGCTGTTCGACTGTCTGGGATTTACGTCCGAGATTTTTGATACACACGCGGAGGACGAGGGCTGGCCGGAGCTGAAAAAGGCTGTGACACTGGAGCCGGAAGGCTTTACGGGATACGGAATTCCCGGCGGGGAGATGGCGGTGATCGATGAAAATGGCATCCTGGTACCGAATAAAAATCTTGTGCGGGTCGAAAACCGGAACGGCCTTCCGGTTATCATGTCCGGGACTCCGGAGAACTCGTGTTCATGACATTTAAATTGAGCGGTACGTGAACAATGCCGCAGTAAAGTAATATTCCGCATGGCGGTTGTATTTATTTCGATCATGCAATAAAATAATTATAGTGTCAAAGTCATGCCACACGCCATGCCTGCATGGCAGCGGGGCGTTTCGCAGGTACTTTTGACACCCACAGCATAAAATTAATATAGGCAAAACCGGAGAAATCCGGCGACGCAAAACTGCTCAGGACCTGTACCGAAAGGATGGTAGCCAGTTGCTTTTTAATCCCTGCGGGCATGGCGGGGATTTTTTATATAATCGGAAAGTGCGTCCTGTTATTTAAAAAACGCTCTGTTTATGATCGCACTCCGGCGGAGAGGAAGATGTCGCGTACGCGACCCGCCGGAGGCGGAGCATCTCACAAGTGAGATGCTTTCTAATTCAGCCTGACAGTTCCGGATGAAGATCGTACTTACTAAAATTATGAGGATGAAAAGGAGCGGTATGAGAAGAAATATAAAAGCCGGAAGGATTACTGCATTGCTCCTGATCATTGTCCTGATAATGGGAATCTGTCCTGCGCCCGTCCAGGCGGAAGAGCAAAATGCGAAGCAGAAAATTAAAGTGGCCGTACTCAATCACACGACCTATGCCGACCAGGATGAAAACGGAGTATGGAGAGGCATGGATATCGAGAGCATGATCTGCATTTCCCAGAAGGCAGGTTTCGATGTTGAATTCATTGACTCCAACTCCGATCCGGATTTTCTCGGTAATCTGAACAACGGAACCTATGATATCGTGGCAGATGTGGCAATCACTCCGGAGCGGGAAAAGCAGTTTCTGTTCACCGATGAGACGATAGGAACGAACAACAGCACGCTTCTCATAAGAGCGGATGACAACCGCTGGGAATACGGCGACATCGACCAGATTGCCGGCATGAAGATCGGGGTGCTGTCGACCTATGCGAACAATGCGGATTTCCGTTCATGGTGTGCGAAGCATGATATCTCTCCCCAGATCACGGAGTATAAGACTTTTACAGATATGACAGCGGCCCTGCAGGGCAGTGAAATCGACGGCGGAGTGTACAGTACCATCGGCGGAGAAGATTATATTAAGCAGTTCCGCACGATCTTAAAGTTCCTCCAGGAACCGTACGCTTTTGCGTTTCGGAAAGATGATGTCGAGCTGAAGAACAAGGTAGATGCCGCTGTCGCGCAGATCCTGTCAGGCAATGCCGGATACTTCACTGATCTGAAAATAAAATATGAAACGCAGTACAGAAGCAATATTCTTCCGCTTTCCTCTCCCGAGGAGAAGTATGTTGCTGATAATCCGGTGATGCGGGTTGCAGTCGTCGACAATGAAATGCCTTTTTTCAAAAAGAATGCTGACGGTTCGGTCAGAGGTATCATTCCGGATTATTATGAGCGGCTTGCCGGATGGACAGGACTGAAATTCAGCTTTTCCGCTTATGCCTCCTATGATGAAGCGATGGAGTCTGTCCGGAAACACGAGGCGGATATCCTCGGTATTTACCGCAACGGGATAATCAGCGCCTATCAAAACGGATTATCATTGACGGACAGCATTTCCGGAATCAGCTGCATCCTCCTGACGAATCCGGGTGCGGATCTTTCCGGGCTGAAAAAGATCGCAGTTACGGATACGACTGCCAAAGCACTGATGCCGGGCATCAGCAGGATGTTTCCGGATTCCGCCGTAACGGAATATGCCAATGCGCAGGACTGTTTCAATGCCGTCAAAAACGGAAATGCGGATGCAGAACTTGCCGGAATTTACAACACGACATGGATGACCAATCAGGTCATCTCCACTTCCTATAACATCATTCCGATATCCGGGCTCAGTTATGATCTGTGCGCCGCCGTCCGGGAAGACAATCAGATTCTCTGTTCCATCATGAACAAAGGCATTGCCGCTACCAAAGGTGATTTTACCGGAATTGCCACGAAGGATACCATGCCGCAGAATGATCTGAGCGCGACGATTTCCAGAATTCCGCCGGTCATTACCGTTTCGATTGTCTGTGTGCTTCTGGCACTGGTCATCGGCCTTCTCCAGGCCATCGTTCTGCTCAGAAAGAGGCAAAGAGAACGTACCGCCGTACTGGCAGCGCAGGCCGAGACAGAAAAGCAGAAGGTCCTGCTGGCGGAAATTGAAAAGAACGCGGAAGACCGCAACCGGTTTTTTGCCAATATCAGTCATGACATGCGCACGCCGCTGAACGCCGTTCTCGGTTTTGCTTCACTGGCGCAAAAGGACAACATAACGGAGGAAACCAGAAAAGAATACATTTCCAAAATTCAGATTTCCGGCAGTCTCCTGCTGGAACTGATCAACGACACACTGACTCTCTCCAAGGCAAACAGCGGGAAACTGGAGCTGAACCTGGAACCGGTCCGGGCGAAGGAGCTTTTTGAATCAATCATCGTTCCTATCCGTCAGGCAGCTGAAAAAAGGAAGGTTTCGTTTACGTCGGATACATCCGGCGTTACAGACCGCGTCATTATGGCTGACAGGCTGAAGCTGCAGAAGATTCTGCTGAATCTGCTTTCAAATGCCGTCAAATTCACACCGGAAGGCGGACATGTGTGCGTAAAGTTCAGCAATGAGCTGCAGAAGGACGCTGTCCTGGATTCCGTCATAAAAGTAAGCGATGACGGAATCGGAATGTCCCCGGAATTCATTCCGCATATTTTCGAACCTTTCACGCAGGAAAAGCAGCCCGGTTATGAATCGGTCGGAACAGGTCTCGGACTTTCCATCGTGAAGCAGCTGGTGGATCTGATGGGCGGAACCATCCGGGTTGAAAGCGAAAAAGGGAAGGGTACGACATTTACAATCCGGCTTCATTTTGAGGAAGCGGGTGCGGGAACCGATGCAAAAAGAAGAGCAGCCCTTTCGCTGAACGGAAATCTGTCTGGCCGGAAGGTGCTTCTCTGCGAAGACAATGCACTGAACCGTGAAATTTCCACAGCTCTGCTGAAAGATAAAAATATGACTGTTGACACGGCGGAAAACGGAAAAGAGGGTGTTCGGAAATTCCTGGACAGCGCCCCCGGAACCTACGATGCTGTCCTGATGGATATCAGAATGCCGGTCATGAGCGGGATTGAAGCGGCGAAACAGATCCGTCTTTCAGACCGGGCGGATGCGAAGTCCGTTCCGATTATTGCCATGACGGCGGACACATTCTCGGATGACATTCAGAAGTGTATGGATGCGGGGATGAATGCCCATCTGGCAAAACCGGTCTATCCGGAACAGCTGTATGAAACACTGCAGTCCTTAATCGGTCCGGAAAACCGGTAAGCTGCGTTTAAAATCTTATGCAGTCAGATCGTTTTCAGAAAATCGGAAATAAAACTCAGTGCTGTACCTGATGCAATTGCTTCTTCCTTCCGGATGCAGGGTACCAGAAAATCTCCGGTTTTATCAAAGGGGTTGTACTGCATCACGCGCTTTTTCAAATCCGGCAGGTAAGTATCGATATACGCTCCCACATACCCGCCCAGTATAATCTGACAGTCAAAGAGCATGCGGATCATGTTAATGGCAAAAGCCAGATGGTCGAGATATTCGCTCCAGACTTTTTCTGCTTTTTCATCTCCGCATTTCAGCAGACGGAAAAATTCTTCCAGTTTACCTCCCGCAGTATCGCTGAGCACGGACGAAGCACAGTATGCATCCATGCATCCGTACTGTCCGCAGTAGCAGGTTTTTCCTCCCGGAACAATCTGAAGATGTCCGATTTCACCGCTCCGGAAATCCTCACCGTCATAAACCTGATGATTGATAATGATGGAACCGCCGATGTTGGAACTGAGCATGATATAAAATGCATTGGCGATTTTTCCGTTTGCCCACATTTCCGCAAGACCCGCAGCATTGGCATCGTTGAAAAGCAGTGTCGGGAAAGGAATATAACGGGAAAACTCCTCAAGACCGACATCGTTCAGGTCGAGTATTTTTCCGTAGGTAATGCGGTTATTATCCGGGGTTACGAGACCGGGGACACCGATTCCCACGCCAAGTATTCTGGAAGCATCGATCCCTGCGGACTTAACGGCCGTGTCGACCATGGAACCCAAATATCTGTAATAGGTGTCCGAGCGTTCGAAAAGTCTGCGGATGCGTATTTTATAACGGATATTACCCTGCAGATCGACTACGGCGGCAGCAATGTGATGCTTGTTGATTTCAAGACCGATTGCGAGTCTGGCATCCGGGACAATGGAATAGGTGATGGCGTGTCTTCCGCCCGTTTCGTCATTTTTGCCGGCTGTCTCAATCAATCCTTCCCCGATCAGTTCGTTGATATCCTGCGTTACCGTGGGGAGAGAAAGCCGAAGAGCATAGGCAATATCCTGCCGGGAAAGCGATGCATGACTGTACATGTAGTGATAAATATTGGAACGATTCGCCGCCGATACGGCATTTTTTGTTGTCTTTTTCTTATCCATCTGTTGACTCCGGTTTTATAAAATTATTTTACATAATATATTTATTATAAAAGATGTACGAGATGCTTTCAAGTGATATCTGGAGGAATCAGTCTGAATTTTATATTGACAAGCCGATATTTTTGTGTATATTCTATTATTAAAGTTAATTTACAAAATAAATATATAAAAACAATTTCATAACAGGAGGAAATTATGTCGTTACCGGATAGTATGAAAGCTCTCGTGGCGTATGGAAAAGGTGATTACAGGCTGGAAAAGTCATATCCGACACCTGTCTGCGGGCCTGAAGATATCATTATCAGAACCGAAGCCTGCGGTATTTGCGCGGGAGATCTGAAATGCATGCATGGAGCCGAGCGCTTCTGGGGAAACGAAAGTTCTCCTTCCTACGTAAAGCCGCCTTTTATTCCCGGCCATGAGTTTTTCGGACGGATTGCGGAAATCGGGGAAAATGTCACGGGATACAAAATCGGAGACCGGATTACAGCGGATCAGATTTTACCCTGCGGGAAATGCAGATTCTGCAAAAGCGGGAAATACTGGATGTGCCAGCCGCATGCCATTTTCGGATTTCAGAAAGAGAATAACGGAGGAATGGCGGAATATGTCCGCTATCCCGCGAACGCAGTTCTTCACAGAGTGCCGGACAATATGAAAATAGAAGATGCACTTTTAATTGAACCGTATTCCTGTTCGAAACACTGTGTGGACCGGGCGCAAATCCGCAACGAGGATATTGTGGTGATATCCGGAATGGGTACACTCGGTTTCGGAATGCTGACCTATGCCAGAATGCAGAATCCGGAAAAACTGATTGCGCTTGATATGCAGGATGGGAGACTGGCAAAGGCGAAGGAGTTCGGCGCGGATATTGTGATGAATCCTGGAAAGTGCGATGTGGTTAAGGAAATCCGCGATATGACGGATGGGTATGGCTGCGACATTTACATTGAGGCGACAGGACATCCGTCAAGTGTTTTACAGGGACTGAAAATGATCCGCAAACTGGGAAGATTTGTTGAATTCAGCGTATTCGGAGAAGCAACGACCGTTGACTGGTCCGTAATCGGAGACGAAAAAGAACTGGATATCCTGGGCTCCCATCTTTCGCCGTATTGTTATCCGTTTGTAATAGAACATATCATGAGCGGCGATCTGAAAACAAACGGAGTTGTTTCATCCATGTTTAAGCTGGATGACTGGGAAGAGGCGTTTGACAAGGCGTCCGGGAAATACGGGGATTTTAAAGTGGCATTTCAATTTTAAATATATTTTATAACAGGAGAGAAACACCAATCCACAGCATCTTCAACAGCATAGCTCATTACCCGGAACAGGTAAAGAAAGCTATGACTATATAAAACAAGGAGAAATATTATGAGAAGGAAACTGGCAGTAGTGATGGCATCGGTTATGGCAGTAATGATGTTTACAGCATGCGGCGGCTCTTCGACCACCGCGACCACGAAGGCGGCAGCGGTAACCACGAAAGCGGCAGCTGCGGCAACCACGAAAGCAGCATCGGCGGCAGCCACCACGAAGGCGGCATCGGCAGCGACCACAAAAGCGGCGGCAGCGGGGACCACGGCCAAGGGCGGCAGCGGCGGACAGGTTACGCTGAACCTGATCTGGTGGGGCAATCAGACCAGAAACGATGTCACGAAGAAAGCCTGCGATCTCTATATGCAGAAAAACCCGAACGTAAAGATCAACGTTGAGTTTACCGACTGGTCCGGTTACTGGGACAAGCTTTCGGCAATGGCGGCCGGCGGAAATCTTCCGGACATCATCCAGCAGGACTATGCCTATATTACGCAGTGGCAGAAAAATAATCAGCTTGCCGATCTGACACCGTATATTGAAGACAAGACAATCGACACCGGCAAGATCAGCAAGAGCGTCATCGACAGCGGATCGATCAACGGAAAGTGCTATGCGATCAGCCTCGGAAGCAATGCTCCCTGCATGGTTTATGACAAGACAATTACCAGTGAGGCGGGAGTTACCATTCCGGATCAGATGAAAACGGATGAATTTTTCAAGGTATCGAAAACAATTTTCGACAAGACGAAAGTCAGCACCTATCTGCAGGATGACTGCACCATGCTTCAGATGATGGCAAGATGCACCGGCAACGATGTATATGAGGATATCAAGGCGGGAAAGGATACTTCCGTGAAACGTTTCTTCCAGTATCAGGATGATTTTGCCAAATCCGATTTTGCGATTAATGCAGACAAACTGGCTGAAAAGAATCCGGATGTTGTGGAAACAAAACCGATCATCGACAAGACATCCTGGAACGATTTCGCATTTTCAAATCAGTTTATTGCCATTTCCAAGGCTTCCGGACGTGAGCTGGCAATGACCATGTTCCCGCAGCCGACCGACGGAGACAAGCAGATCACATATCTGAAGCCGAGTATGTTTTTCTCAATCGCAGAAACTTCCGCACATAAAAAGGAAGCGGCTGAATTTATCAACTGGTTCACAAATGACAAAGACTGCAACCTGATCTTAATGGGTGAAAGAGGAATCCCGGTCAACAGCGATGTGGCTGCGGTTGTCAAGGCGAAGGTCGATGATGTGAACAAACAGGTTTATGATTATGTCGAGAAGGTTACCAAGGTTGCATCTCCGATCGATAAACCCGATCCGTCCGGAAAAGGAGAAGTTCAGGATCATCTGAGAACATATACGGCGAACATCCGTTACAAAGAAATGAAGGTGGATGATGCGACATCCAAGTTCATGAGCGAGGCAAAGGAAATTTTAAACAAGGCAAAATAAAAACGGAATACGATGATCGTTTACAGGAAAACCATGCATTTACCGGATGGTCAACGGAGGGCATATTTTGAAAACTGAAAGCGGAACACCCGTCAGAACAAAAAAGGACTTTTATCCGGAAAACGGACATGCAGGTCATGCCGGGATATGTGTTCATCCTGCCGTTCATCAAGTCTTCTCCGGTAACGAGTGCAATCTTCCCGTTCATGTATGTGGAAGCAGGATGACTTCATGACACTGTTGCCGTTCTTAAGCAGTCCCGGGCAGTACCCGGTGAGCTATGCACTGAAGCTTTTTGCGGATCCTTCGGCAGGATCGGATTACGGAGCAATGTTCGCCATGGCGACGCTGTCCCTGGTTCCTATCTTCATCATTTTCCTTACCATGCAGAAGTACCTGGTGGAAGGAATCGCATCGACCGGCATCAAGGGATAACCGGATCAGAGGAGGATACTGATAAAGTGGATAAAGAGATACTTTTAAAAAATATAGATCTGGTAACCGAACGGCTGCTGAACTTGGGCGGCTCTGATTTAAGCAAAGACCGGGGAGCAGACGGCAGCGTATGGAATACCGGAATGGTACAGAGGGATTTTGGAATTGAAGCCTGGGACTGGCCGCAGGGCGTCGGCCTGTACGGACTGGTGAAACTGGAAGAATACTTCGGAGATGACCGGTATGATAAATTCCTTGACCGGTGGTACCAGAAAAACATGGCAGAGGGTTTGCCTTCAAGAAATATCAATACGACTGCGCCATATCTGGCACTCCTGAGTTTATACCGGAAAAACAGAAACAGGGTTTATGAAACCATGATTAAGGAGCGTGCCGAGTGGCTCGTGAAGGAACTTCCGAAAACGGAAGAAGGCGGATTTCAGCATGTAACGACGGCAATCGGCAACAGCAGCGGAGTAATCTTAAATGACGGTCAGCTCTGGGCCGACACCCTGTTCTTGGCCGTTCTGTTTCTGAACCAGGCCGGACAGGAATTTGACAACGGTACATGGACAGACGAGTCGGTACATCAGTTCCTGGTTCATATCAAATACCTGTATGATAAAAAGACCGGACTTATCCATCACGGATGGAATTTTCATGACCGGAGCAATTTCGGCAATGTATTCTGGTGCCGAGGGAATTCCTGGTTTACCTGTGGGGTAACGGATTATCTTTCTTCTTTTAAAACGGAGCTGAATCCGGGCATCCGGAATTATCTTGTTGAAACACTCCGTTCACAGGTAAAGGCGCTGGCTGAACTTCAAAGTGAAAACGGTCTGTATCACACGGTGCTTGATGATCCGGCCAGCTATCCGGAGACATCCGGTTCGGCAGCCATCACGGCGGGAATTCTAAAGGGAATTAAACTCGGAGTGCTGGATGAAAGATATCAGGAAACCGCTGAAAGAGGTCTGGAAGGAATCTGCTCGATGATTGACCCGGACGGCACGGTGAAGAATGTTTCTGCCGGGACTGCAATCGGCATGAATGCAGATCACTACAGGAATATTTCCATCAGGCCAATGGCCTATGGGCAGTCCCTGGTACTTCTGGCACTGGTAGAAGCAGTAACCGGGTAATATTTACGGATGCTGTGAGGATGGAACGGTAATGGCAGTCAGTCTGAAAAGAAAGCCTGATACAGGACCCAAATTGTTGGATAAAATCTGACAATTTGGGTTCATTTTTATGCGCAGGGCCGCACAGAAAATTTATCCCCTTCGGGGCACGCGGCCCGCGCACGAGCAGGAGACGACAGATGGGTATAGCGATATCAGGTTTACGGTGTCGAAGGAGCAGTCACAAAACACGGGACTTATAATGGTGCCTTTAAACAACAGGTGATAGAATATATATATTCGGGAGACAGACTTTCAGTCGACTGAAACTAAGGAGGAGCCATGCATTTTAAAAAATCAGCCTGCATTGAACCAATGTACAGTGAACTTCCTTTTGAGAAACGTTTTCAGGCAGCCAAAGACGATGGCTTCGAGTTCGTGGAATTCTGGAGCTGGACGGACAAAGATCTGGATGCGGTGAAGGCTGCCGCGGAGAAAGCCGGCATAGGGATCTGCGGATTCAACGGCGATGCCGATTATTCCCTGATCAATCCGGCGGAGAAGAAAGACTATCTGAGTTTTTTGAACCGCTCCGTGTCAGCCGCCAAAAAGGTCGGAGCCCGGTCTGTCACAATCCATTCCAATGCGCTGGGAGAGGGCGGCATTGTGGTGAATCACTATGACAATCTGTCCGATACCGTTAAGCTGTGCTCCATGTTCGACACGCTGAAGGAATGCGCAAAAATTGCCGAGGACAGCGGCATACAGATGAATCTGGAACCGCTGAATATCACGACCGATCATGTGGGAAGTTTTCTGGCAAAAACGCAGATGGCGGCGGAAATGACACGGCTCGTCGGTTCACCGGCATTGAAGGTGCTTTATGATGTCTATCATATGCAGCTCAACGAAGGCTGCATCTGTGATACAATTGTGAATTATGCGGATCAGTTCGGACATATACATGTAGCCGACGCTCCGGGCCGGCACGAGCCGGGGACCGGGGAAATCAATTACGGCAGGGTGTTAAAGCAGCTGGAACAGTGCGGCTATACAGGCTGTATAGGCTTTGAACTGATCCCGCTTTATGACACACATACGGCGGTTGAGGCGATCATGAAGTTATAGAACGGTTTTCGGACTTTCAACACAAACGGTAAAACGGCGGCTCCTGTCGCAGAAATCAGAAGACAGATCAATCACCTTTTATATGAAACGTTTTCAGCTTTTCAAATAACATTGCTGCAGACTGTTCAATTGCCGAAGCTGAATTAAATGCTGCCTGACGATTGTAGTAGGCATCAAGATAAGTACCTTTTGCAGGGACACCGAAATTATTCTGAGGATTGTTCTGTTCCGCAATCATATCATCAAGCTCCGCATCATTCGGAAGATGATATTTGTCGTAATGTATAACGCCGTGCATTAACCGTCCCCTGGGCTTTTCCGGCGCAGTGTCACTATATCCGAGAAGGAGAGCAGCGACCGGGAAACAGTGCTCCCGGGGAAAATTCAGTTCTCTGTAAAGGTCATCCATGTTCTTTCGTCCTGCATTGAAAATGCTGTTTGTAAACATTGTGGAGAGTCCCAGTTCAGCAGCGGCAATGTCGGCAGTCTGGGCAGCTATTATAGTATCCATTTCGGCTGTCAGGAAAAAGAATATATTGTCATATGCTTCGGTATAAGTCTTATCTGAGAACCCCAGACGTTTGCATACCGAGATGATACGATTGAAATCGATGCAGAACAGCAGCGCGACGGGAGCAGAAAAGCCGCATCCGATGGTTTCTTTCACGGCTTCCCTTCCCCGGATGACGATGATGGAATAGCTTTGTTTGTTGGATGCATTTGCCCCTCTTATGGCAGCCGACAACACCTGTTTTATTGTATCCTCAGTGATATCTTTGTCATTGAAATTTCCATGCGTCGTATGCAGATTCATTAATTCTGACATGTTTATGTCCTCCTTTTTTGAATTCAAACTGTCATCTGGAAATCCGGAAGCACAATAAAATAATAAAAAGATTTAATTAAATATCTAAACAAAATGTCTCTATTTTTCTGCAGTGTTTGCTGCATTTTTAAGCTTTTCAAGAAAATTTGCAGTTTCTTTCTCGGAGTAGCGGTTAAACAAAATGGTTTCTCCGCCCCATTTGACACAGATGCATTTCGGAACTTTCCGATAGCAGTATATTCTGATGGCAGTCCCGTTTTCGGTAAAGAAGGTACCGCAAAGGGTTACCGATGTCGTTTCTCCGGTCTCCAGAGAGATATCAGGCGAATAATCGACCATTTCGACAGAATCAATTTCCTGCAGAGGAATGAAGGTCGCCTGGAAGCCCTTTCCGGCCACACCGAGTGAAGAATTGTCCATTTCGGCGGATACATAGCCGGAAGAGCCGGTCTTTATATAGAAGAGGAATGCGGCGACGCACACAATCAAAGCTGCTATCAGGATGCGGTGATGCTGTCTGATCGCACGCAGAACAGTTTGTCTGTCATTTTCGGCATCGGTTTTTAACGGTTCGTTTTGATTGTCATATCCGTACATGATTGATTTGGGCCTTCCCGGGAGAAACTTGATGCCATTCCCATCCGTATGAATTTCAGTATAATGCGGATATTACAGGATGGTCAACAATAAAGCGTATAGAAATATTGCACAAAAATCCGCCTCAATATTTTGATTATTTGCCATATTGCAAAGTACTTTAAAAGACTATATATTTAATTAAAAGAATTAAATAAGTGCGGCAATTAAATTAAAAGATTTAAATATCTTGAAAACCGGATATTAAGATTAGGAGGAGAAGAATGAAACTGAAAAAAATCTTATCTTTGACATTAACAGGATGTATGGCATTGACCCTTCTTACAGCATGCGGAAGCGGAACCGGGTCTACCCAGGCAAAAGCCGGATCCACGGCAGCCGCAAAAGCCGGTTCCACTGCTGCATCAGGCGGGAGTTCCGCCGGTACCAGCGGGAAAAAGGAACTGAAGGTGGGAATTGGCATCGGGTGGGATACACTGACACCGTTCCGTGGCAATATCGGAAACGACGCGGAGTTTGCTCATGTTCTTTATGAATCGCTTGCCGTGCAGGATTCCACCAGCAAATTTGTCCCCTGCGTGGCTAAATCCTGGAATTCGGCTGACGGCGGAACAACTTACGATGTGGAAATATATGATTATGTAAAGGATTCCCAGGGGAACAGCATCAAAGCAAGCGATATTGTCTGGTTTATTCAGGAAGCGCAGAAAGCAGCCCAGAAGCCGATTTTCAGTCAGGTCGCGAGCGTGGAGGCAGCCGGAGATTATAAATTTACTGTCAAAATGAAGAAAAGCATGGTAGGTTCCATCGAAAATCTTCTGGTAGATACTTTTGTCATTTCGAAGAGTGCCTATGAAGCCAGTTCAGATAAATTCGCGTCTAATGTCGTTTCCACATCGCCGTATCTGATGAAGCAGTTTGTATCCGGTTCTTCCATTTCCTTTGAGAAGCGGAGCGACTACTGGCAGAAACCGGAACTTACGGCTCCGACCTCCAAGGCAAATGTAGACAAGATAACATATAAAATTATTACGGAAGCTTCGCAGATGGGAATTTCACTGGAAACAGGAGATATCGACATCGCACGCCGCATAGATCCGAATACGGGAAAACAGTTTGAGAAAAATGACAAATATAAAATTGTCATGGGACATGAGCCGCATGGATATCAGCTGTTCTTCTCAGGTGATCCGAGCAAGGCAGTCAACAGCCTTGAACTTCGTCAGGCAATCTGTTACTGCATCGATTCCCAGGGAGTTATAGACGGAGCTCTTGCCGGTTACGGAACGGTCATGCATGATGTCTGCGCGGAAGGTCTGGTCGGATATGACGAAGCCTGGAACAGTGAAGATTATTACAACTATAATGTAGAAAAGGCAAAAGAACTGATTGCCAAGTCCGGATATAAGGGCGAAAAACTTTCACTTCTTTCAACGTCTTCAACAACGTTCCAGAGAGTTGCACAGATCATGCAGGGGTATATGCAGGCAGTCGGAATCAACTGCACGCTGGATATACGGGACAATGCAGATTATACTGCCAGCCGTCTGGACGGAAAACAGTACGATATTGTCATCAATCATGTCGGCAGTACCTCCGGATATCTTGCGGCAACCTGGTCCATCCGTTTTGATTCTCACGCATACAATACCGGAGATGCGACTTCCCGCCACGATGACAAGATGGATGAACTTCTTTATAAGACATGGACATTGAACGGATATACCAAGGACAATATTAACGAAGTGCACAAATATCTGAAGGACAATGCGATCGCATACGGTATGGCACAGCCGCAGGTTATGGATATCTACAACTCCAAAATCGGTATGACAAAAGAAGTTCTGAATGAAAGAGGGCAGCTTGAAATAACGGCCTGTGAGTTTCAGTAAAGCCTGAATTTATCATGGTGAGAGGCGGAATATCTGCAGAAAAGAATTCCGCCTCACTTACAAATTGAAGGAGCATATGTATGGCCAGATATGTAGTGAAACGGTTGCTTTGGCTTATTCCTGTCATTCTCGGCGTGACAGTGCTGGTATTTACGCTGATGTCATTCTGCCCGGGGGATCCTGCGCAGATTATTCTGGGGAGTACTGCGACACAGGAGATGCTTGATGCAAAACGGACGGAACTGGGATTGAATCAGCCTTATCTCATCCGGCTCGGGAGTTTCATCGATCAGATTTTCATAAAACATCAGATGGGGAATTCCTGGTCAACCGGAATGAGCATAGCGGCGTCAATCCGCGAGCGTATGCCGAGGACTTTCATGCTGACGATTGTAATGATGATCTTTTCCTTCGGAATAGGAATTCCGCTGGGTGTGATGGCTGCGACGCATCAGAATAAATGGCAGGACAGTGTCAGCATGATTTTTGCCCTGATCGGAATTTCAATTCCGAGTTTCTGGCTCGCGATGCTTCTGGTCATCCTTTTCTCCATTAAACTCGGTTGGCTTCCGGCACTGGGAATCGGTGGAATCCAGTATTATATCATGCCGGCTCTTGCAGGAAGTACCGGAGGGATAGCGTCGGCGGCAAGACAGACCCGTTCGAGCATGCTGGACGTAATCCGTGCCGATTATATTACTACGGCCAGAAGCAAGGGAGTACCGGAACGGCAGGTTATCATGAGACATGCCCTGAAGAATGCCCTGATTCCGATCATTACCATGGCCGGAACACATTTCGGAAAAACGCTCGGCGGTACGATGGTCCTTGAAACAATCTTTGCAATTCCCGGCATGGGTTCGCTGATCATCAGTGCTGTCAACAACAGAGATTATCCGGTTGTGCAGATCGGGGCAATTTACATGGCTATCCTGTTCAGTCTCTGCATGCTCGGCGTGGATTTGCTTTATGCCGCGGTGGATCCGCGGATCAAGGCTCAGTATGCCGGCAGAAAGAGGGCGAAGAAAAATGGCTGATGTAAAAATGGCAGTACCTGAAATAAGAAATAAACACAGGAACAATTCGGAAATGCACCGCGTCATGCGTCAGCTGAAGAAAAACAAGCTGGCAATGATCGGGCTGGTGATTTTCGCCATAGAGATTATCGTGGCCATTCTTTCACCATATATCATTCCTTATAAGTACAATGCTATGGATATGACCAGTGTACAGAAGGGACCATCGCTTGTGCACCTGTTCGGGACAGATGAACTGGGAAGGGATATATTCAGCCGTGTCCTGTATGGCGGACAGTATTCTCTGACCATGGGAGTTCTTGCTACTTTCATCAGTACGACGGTTGGAATGCTGATCGGCGCCGTTTCGGGATATTTCGGCGGGAAAGTCGACAATATCATGATGCGTATTCTCGATGTCATCCAGTCACTTCCCAACATGCTGCTTTCAATCGTAATATCAGCCGTCCTGGGTTCCGGCTTCGTCAATACGATTATTGCATTATCCGTTAACGGCCTTCCGGCTGCGGCGCGCATGCTTCGTGCCCAGATCATGAAGGAACGTGAGAATGAATACATTGAAGCGGCAGTTTCCATTAACTGCAGCAGAAGCCGGATCATACTGAATCATCTGATTCCGAATTCGTTTTCACCGAATATCGTTCAGGCAACGATGGGCGTTGCATCCATGATTAGTATTGCGGCCAGTCTGAGTTTTATAGGACTCGGAGTTCAGCCGCCCATTCCGGAATGGGGTGCCATGCTTTCGGCAGCGCGCCAGTTTATCCGGCAGAGTCCGCACATGGTTATCTTTCCGGGCCTTGCGATCGCAGTAACCGTACTAGCTCTGAATCTTCTGGGCGATGGTCTGCGTGATGCACTGGATCCGAAGCTGAAGAACTGACGAGGGCAGGAAAATGAACGATAATACGGAAAATAAGAATTTTTTGGACATAGAGAATCTGGTGGTTGAGTACAGGTCGAACGACCAGACCGTTCATGCGGTTAACGGTGTTTCCCTGAAGCTGGAAGGCGGACAGGTTCTGGGACTTGTCGGCGAGACCGGAGCGGGAAAAACGACCATTGCGAAATCGATCCTTCGCATTCTTCCGGATGTCAGCGCCAGAATTGCAGGCGGCAATATAGAACTGGAAGGCAAACAGCTGTTTCAACTGTCGGAAACGGAAATGCAGCAGATCCGCGGCAAAAAAGTTTCCATGATTTTCCAGGATCCCATGACTGCGCTGAACCCGGTTCAGCGGATAGGCGAACAGATCGAAGAGGTTGTCAGCCTTCATAACAGGGGAAATCATGAGGACCATGTAAAACGTGCAGAGGAAATGCTGGAAATGGTCGGCATTCCGAAAGAAAGATACCGGGAATATCCGCATCAGTTTTCAGGCGGGATGAAACAGCGGGTTGTAATTGCCATGGCACTGGCATGTAATCCGGATCTGCTCCTTGCCGATGAACCGACAACTGCGCTGGACGTGACCATTCAGGCACAGGTGCTGGATCTGATTGCAGAGCTCCGCAAAAAATATCACACTGCAATGATACTGATAACCCACGATATGGGAGTCGTTGCCCAGACGTGCGATATGGTGGCGGTCATATATGCAGGACAGATTCTTGAATACGGAACCAAGGAACAGATCTTTGATCATCCTTCCCATCCGTATACAATAGGACTCTTCGGCGCGATTCCCAAACTGAATGTCGACGAAGAATGGCTGCATCCCATCAACGGACTTCCGCCGGATCCGACCAATCTTCCGCAGGGATGTCCGTTCAATCCGCGCTGCAGGTTTGCCACGGATGAGTGCCGGAAAAAAGCCGCTGAGATGATGAAGACTCCGGACGGACATGACTGCCGCTGTATCCATATTGCGGAAGCATTGAAGGGAGAATAACCAGATGACACCGATTGTTGAAATACAGAACCTGAAAAAATATTTCCCGACGGCACATGGCATGCTTCATGCCGTTGATGATGTCACATTTTCAATCGAAAAAGGAAAGACCCTCGGTGTAGTCGGTGAATCCGGGTGCGGTAAGTCGACACTCGGACGAACAATTATTCATCTGCTGGAAAGCACTTCCGGCAAAATCTTCCTGAACGGAGAGGATATTACTTCGGTAAAGGGCGAACAGCTGAAACAATGCCGTGAAAAAATGCAGATTATTTTCCAGGATCCGTATTCGTCCCTGGATCCGAGAAAGTCGGTTGAGTACACGGTGCGGGAACCGATGGTTGTTTCGGGAAGGTATAAAAAAGAGGAGATAGACAAGGCAGCAAACGAACTGATGGAACTGGTCGGAATAGATGAAAGACTGCGGAAATCCTATCCGCATGAACTTGACGGCGGCAGACGCCAGAGGATAGGAATAGCCCGTGCGCTTGCTCTGGATCCCATGTTTATTGTCTGTGATGAGCCGGTTTCCGCCCTGGATGTTTCCATTCAGGCACAGGTCCTGAATCTTCTGAAGGAACTTCAGATAAAACGCGGTCTTACATATATGTTCGTGACACATGATATGTCCGTGGTAAAACATATTTCCGATGATATCTGCGTTATGTATCTCGGACAGATGGTTGAGAAAAGTCCGTCCAAGGAACTGTTTGTCAATCCGCTTCACCCATATACACGGGCTTTGCTTTCCGCTATTCCGTCTACAGACATTCATAATCCGAACAAGCGGGAAATCCTTCGGGGCGAACTGACTTCACCGATCAATCCGAAACCCGGATGCCGCTTCGCAGCCAGGTGTCCCTACGCATCGGAGGCATGTCATCAGCCGCAGAAACTGGAAGAGGTTACCCCAGGACATTTTGTTTCCTGCTGCCGCGTTCATGAGCTGTAAGACAGGGAAAGTCAGAAGGTGCATATATTATCGGCAGGCTTAAATGGTCTATCAGACTATAAGGAGAGCCTGCCGATATTGAATGAGGGGACATTTTTACTCCATATCATCTGGATCTGTTCAAAATGTTTTTCCGTATAGCATATGAAAATCTTATGGAGGGGCGGCCATTCCAGAGACATTTTAAACCGCTGTTCATCTGTCAGGGTTTCTCTGGAAAAATAGATATAGACGGATCCTGTTTTTTCAGGATGTTTTTTATTGAATATTCTGGTTCCGATGACACCGACTTCCAAAATATCGCTCCAGTTTACCTGACGAATGGAAATCCCGAGGTAGGACTGGATGATTTTTTCATCGGAGAAACGGACAACGGAACCGTAAAGCATCTGTATCAGGAAAAACGGAATACACAGAATAACCAGCACCAGTCCGGCTGCGGTGTGGCCTATGGCTGTCTGAGAGATCCCGAGGATCAGAAGAAGCAGAAAGGTACCCAGTGATATTGAAAATTTAGCCGGGTGGACCATACAGCGGAACTTTTCCATTCAATCTCCTCCTGAATTAAAAAATGTTATTTCATTATAACAGGAAATATAAAGAGGCACAAATCACAGAATAATCGGAAGGAAAAAATGAAGAGAAGGAAAAACGCAGGGCCGGAGTATGAGACAATAGAAAAAGAAACGGGACGTCCGTTTTGCCGGTATTATCCGGATCTTGAATATGCAGTGCGGTTTAACAATCGCCAGATCAGCATACCGGTCTCATTGAAACTTCAGCTCTTTGTAAATGCAAATGATAAATCAAAGAACAAACCGCTGCTGATTTTTGTCCCCGGCGGCGGATACAGACATCCTCAGGTTTATGTAAGAGTTCCGCTTGCGGTGAGACTGGCAGAAGAAACAGGTTTTCCTGTGGCAATGCCGGAATACCGCGGGACTGAAACGGATGCGTTTCCGGCTTTGGTTGAGGACATCCGTGCCGCGGTACGATATATGAAAATCAATGCAAAACTGTATGGAATTGATTCGGATAAAATCGTGCTGATGGGTGGGTCGGCGGGAGGACACGCTGTCCTTTTGGCAGCATACAGCGGAAACAGATTCGATAATAAAAGTGACCGGACAGATATATCTGCCGGTGTAGCCGGCGTCATCGATCTGTATGGTCCTTCGGATATTTCAAAACTTGAATTTGATAAAAATATAAGCGAGACAGAGAAGGCGCTTTCTCCGTCCGGTCGTCTTTTCGGCTGTGTAAATCCGGAAAAAAACAGAGATCTTGTAGAACCCAGCATTGTGTCTGAATATTTAAGGAAAGGAGCAGATCTTCCCCCTGCTCTTATTGTACACGGTGACAGTGACTGTACGGTTCCGTTTTCGCAAAGTGAACTTTTATACCATGCAATGAAAGATGCGGGAGCAGATGTCGCATTTTATGCGCTGAAGCATGCCGGGCATGCGGATGAGGCGTTCTTTTACCCGAATATGATAAAGCTGTACGCGGATTTTATTAAACGGATAACGGGAACTTCTGCGTGACAACGCAGCAGGATAACGGGAAATGGATTGAACCGTCAGCAGCAGAGCGGAATGAGATCGGAGGCGGTTATGCAGAAAGATATTTTACTTTATATGTCGGATCAGCATTCGTTTCGGATGCAGGGGTATGCGGGAAACGGAGTTGTACGGACCCCCAGTCTGGATCGGATTGCCGCGGCCGGAACATCATTCAGCAGGGCGTATACGGCCTGTCCGTTGTGCGTTCCTGCAAGGGCATCCATGATTTCCGGACTGCTTCCGAGCAACAACGGCGTCCTTTTCAATTTTAATTCCATCAATTCCGATCAGGCGACTTTCCTTCACAGCCTTACAGCAGGCGGATATGAAACAGTACTGTGCGGCAGAATGCATTTTGTCGGTCCTGACCAAAGGCATGGATACGCAGAAAGGATTGCGGGGGACAGAACACCGGTTTTTCATAATTTTCTGCCGGGGAAAACACAAACAGGGAAACCGAAGATAACCGGATTTGATGAGAACAGTTCGCTTTATTATATCGGTTCCGGAGATTCACCGGTTCTTGCGTATGACCGGTATGTGGTTGAACATGCAGTATCATGGCTGGGACAGGATCATGACCGGCCGTTTTTTCTTACAGTAGGTACATACGGACCTCATTTTCCGTATGTGGCGCCTCAGGAACTGTATGATTATTATTATCCGAGGGTCGGCCTGGATGATGTATCGGATGATTATCCGGACCATCCGGTATTTGCCGGGAAGATGTGCGAAACGGACCCCGACACCGCGAGAGCTGCGAGGGCTGCCTATTACGGGCTGGTGGAGCAGCAGGACCGTCATATCGGAACCGTTTTTGAATTATTTCAGAAATATCTGGAACGTACAGGTCATGAAGGAATCTTTATTTATGTATCGGATCACGGAGATATGAACGGCAGCCGCGGTTTCTACGGAAAGCAGGTTTTCTATGATCCCTCGTCGAGAATTCCGTTTCTGATCCAGGGAAGCGGAATCCCGGAGAATTTTCATATCGATACGCCGGTAAGCCTTCTGGATGCAGGAAAAACAATATGCGCGCTTGCAGGAACACAGATTCTCGAGGGAGACGGAAAGGATCTTACGCCGCTGCTGGACAAACAGATTCAGGAACCGGACCGTATTGTGATCGGCGAGCAGTACACCTATCTTTCAGACGGAAGGACATCTCTTGGGCGGATGGCCGTCTGGAAGAACTGGAAATATTTCGGGTACAGCGGTTTCCCGGATGATGATGTCCTTTATGATATTGATAAAGATCCGGATGAACGGGAAAACAGAATAGCCGACTGTCCGGAAATCGCAGACAGGCTGAAGAACGAAACGGAGAAATATAAGACATACGAAGAAGTCATGATCCATGAAAAATGGCTGATGAAGCAGCTCAGAGTACTGATGAAATGTGATTATGACAATACGGCAGAAAGATGGGTCTGTCCGCCGGAGCTTCCGGTCCTTAAGAACCCGATCAAAAGGAAAACGCCGTTTACTCCGACTCCGTGGGTTAGCGTACTGCGCAGTAAACTGGAGGAAAAATAAGATGCATGCGATCATGGTGATGTTCGATTCTCTCCGCCGCGGTTTTCTTCCGGGCTATGGAAGTATTCCCGGAATCAGGCTGCCTAATTTTGAAAGACTTACCGCGCATACGGTTGTATTTGACAGAAACTATGCCTGCAGTCTTCCGTGCATGCCTGCCAGACGGGAACTTCATACCGGGAGACCAAATTTTCTTCACCGCAGCTGGGGCCCGGTCGAACCGTTTGATGATTCCATGCCGGAAATACTGAAACAGTCGGGAATCAGAACGCATCTTTCGACAGATCATTATCATTATCTTCAGGACGGCGGGGCTGCATACTGTGAACGGTATTCGTCCTGGGAATGTTACCGCGGACAGGAGAGCGATCTCTGGCAGCCGGACCTGGAAGAACACGACGGCCTTTTTTCGCCGTATGTCATGATCAATTCTGATACACCTTCCGGCATGATTGCAGCGCGGAAAAAGACCGGCTGGCAGAATCTGGCCAACAGACAGGCAATGACTGAAAAGAAAAAGTATCCGCAGATCCGTACCTTTGAAAACGGACTCGGTTTTCTCGATCGCTTTCATGCAAAAGATAATTGGTTTCTGCAGATCGAAGCCTTTGACCCGCACGAACCGTTTACGGTGCCGCATGACACATCCGGCAGCGGGGATGACGGAACCCCGGACTGGCCGCCTTATGCGCATGTCATGGAGGACCGGCAGACAGTTGATGCAATGCGGATGAAGTATTTCAGGCTGCTTCAATGCTGCGATGAAAATCTCGGCAGGGTTCTGGACAGGATGGATCAGTACGATCTCTGGAAGGATACACTGCTGATTGTAAATACGGACCATGGCTTTCTTCTCGGGGAACATGGCTGGTGGGGAAAGAATATCATGCCCGATTATGATGAAATTGTACATATACCGCTTTACATCTGGGATCCCCGCTGCGGCAGAAAAGGAGAACACGAACCGGCACTGGTCCAGACCATTGATCTTGCACCGACGCTTCTTGATTATTTCGGCATTCCGGTTCCGCCCGACATGACGGGTCATCCCCTCGGCAGCGTAGTGTTATCCGGGACCGGCATTCGTTCCTATGCCATGTTCGGAATCATGGGAGGTCCGCTGAACATTACCGACGGACGATATGTTTATATGCGGGCGGTCCGGGATGAATCGGTCGGGATGAATGAATATACACTGATGCCGACGCATATGAACAGGCGCTTTACGCCGGAGGAACTGAAAAAAGCGACGTTTTCAGAACCGTTCCGTTTTACGAAACAATGTCCGCTGCTTCGGATTCCTTCCACATTTGCGGACGCGATGAAGGGGAAATTAAAAGAGGACTTCCTGTTCGATCTTTCGGCAGATCCCGGACAGAACCGATCCGTTCAGAATCCGCAGGTCAAATGCGAACTGACGGAAGCAATGAAAATGCTGATGGATGAGAATGACGCTCCCGAAGAAGTATACGGAAGGTACGGCATACCATTTGATCGGAAAAAGGAGATATGAGAAAATGAAAAAGAGACCGAATATTCTTCTGATTCTGGCTGATCAGTTCCGGATAGCGTCCCTGACCGGGATGGGCGACGGAATCGAAACCCCGAATATTGACAGAATAAGGGAAAAAGGAATGTTCTTCAGAGAAGCCGCATGTGCATCTCCACTGTGCACCCCGAGCCGCGCAGCTCTTGCTACCGGAAAAATGCCGTATCGCTGCGGCGTCCCGGTTCATGATGCCAATCTGCCGAAGGATGAAACAACCTATTATCAGATTCTGCGCCGTAACGGTTACAGGGTTGCCCTGGCCGGAAAAGCGGATCTTCACAAGCAGGATCATTATGAAGGCAGAAACGGAAATACGCCGGCTATTTTCGACTTTGGATTTACAGATCCTTTTGAAACGGAAGGAAAGATGAACAGCGGAACGTTCCCGCGGAGGAAAGACGGTACTGCGCTGCCGCACGGTCCGTATCAGCATTATCTGTATGACAGGGATCCTGCTCTTCTGGAGGCGATCAACAAATACTATCTGAGTTTCCGGAAAGATAATCTTCCGGTATGGCACTCCGAAGCGTCTCCGCTCCCTGCCGGAGATTTTCTTGATCGTTTTATAGGACAGCACGCGGTCAGCTTTCTGGAAACGGCAGAGAATGATTTTCCATGGCATCTGTTCGTGAGCTTTGCGGGTCCGCATAATCCGTGGGATCCGCCGGAGGAAACGCTGGAGCGGATTGATGCAGGGAAGCTGAGCCTGCCGCCTGCGGATGATTTGAGAGGAAAGCCGGAATGGGTCCGAAAACGCGCGGCAGTGCAGAGCCGGGGGCTGTCAGAGTCAAACCTGCGCAACACAAAACGCTGCTATGCGGCTGCCGTTGCGGAAATTGATTCTGCAGTCGGACAGATACTGGATGTGCTGGAAAGACGGAGAATGGCAGAAGATACGGTAATCGTTTTTGCGGCGGATCACGGCGAAATGATGGGGGATCACAGCCTTTTTGAAAAACGGACCATGTATGAGGGAGCGGTCAGGATCCCGCTGATTGTACATCTGCCCGGAATGGATCAGCCGGAGTATTCGGATGCGCTGGCATCGCTCATGGATCTGGCGCCCACTTTTCTGGAACTTGCGGAAGCACCGTATGACAAAAATCTTATGGATGCTGTCAGCCTGCTCCCGCTGCTGCGGAAAACCGGGGACGGTGAACTTCGAAAAGTTCAGAAGAGTGAACTGATCAATACGGTGATGCTGTATGACGGACAGTATAAATGGATCCGCTCGTTTAATGACAGTGACGAACTGTATGATCTTTCCAAAGACCCGGATGAACTTCACAACTGTATTGATTCCCATCCGGAAATAATTGATTATTTCCGGAAATATACGTTTCGCGCGTAAAGGAGTACTTATGGGCAAGGCAGGACCGGATATACTTGTTTTCATGACAGATCAGCACACACCGTATTTTTCCGGCTTTATGGGACATAACGTCGACACGCCGAATATGGACCGGCTGTGCAGAGAAGGCACCTGGTTTTCACAGGCATATACACCATGTCCGCTTTGTGTGCCGTCAAGAGTTGCCATGCTGACCGGACTGAGGCCGGCGCGTACAGGTGTCTTTACGCTGATGGATGCCATGCCTGATCTTACGCCGACTTTTCTGCATTATTTTGCGGAACAGGGTTATGAAACAGTTCTGGCAGGCAGAATGCATTTCCTGGGAAGAGACCAGCGCCATGGATTCCTCCGGAGAATAGCAGGAGATACCACGCCGGTGACATGGAATGTACCGAAGGCGCTTCTGTCGGAGACACGCGGGACATTTATGAATAACTATGGTGAATACGGGGCGACTTCTTTTGCGGGAGGCGGCGGGTCGCCAGTTGAGGTATATGACAGATACGTAACGGATGCAGCAGTCAAATGGCTGCGTGAGCCGCACGAAAAACCGCAGATGATATTTGTGAGTCTTTACGGACCGCATTTTCCGTATGTCGGAAGGAAGGACCTGTACCTGAAATACCGGAGCCGTGTCAAACTTCCGCCGTCTTTTAAGGACCGGGTGAATGCGGAAGCATACAAGAGGCATGTTCAGGCTGCATCGGAAGAGTTTGCACTGGCCGCGCAGGCGGCTTATTGTGCCATGATAGAGGAAGCGGACGGATACATGGGTGAAATCAGAAATGCTTTTTCTGATTTTTGTGTTTCCCGTCATTCGAAGTCAATGTTTCTGTATGTTTCGGACCACGGAGATCAGTGCGGCGACAGAAGCATGTTCGGAAAATCGACTTTCTATGAGAAATCGGCCAGGATCCCGATGATAGCAGCCGGAAATGACATAGCGGCGGATCACATTGTGAAAACACCGGTCAGCATTATGGATATCGGACCTACGCTTCTGGAGTATGCGGGCATCACTTCTATGGACCATACAGACGGGTTCAGTCTGCTGGAGGCCTTCGGAAACAGGGAAGTACCGGAGCACACCGTATACGGAGAATTCCTTGAACGGGAGAAAATGAGCACGCCGGCGGACAGATACTGCTTTATGGTAAGAAAAAATAATTATAAATATATTTCGTTCCGGGAAGAAAAAGGACAGGACATGCTGTTTGATGTAGATGCGGACCCGGACGAGAGAGAAAATCTTATTCTGCGGGAAAAAGATAAAGCCGAAGAGATGCAGGAAATCGTGAAGCAGTATGAAATGGGCAGCCGTGCAGTCGAGCTGGAAGCGGAACACGAGAGAAATCTGAAACTGTGGCAGGCATATGAAAAGGCTTCCGGAACTGCGGACAATGAAGAACTTTGGACAGTGGACACTGCCTTGTTCAGGACAGAACCGGAAATCTGCGTCCGTAACACAAAAAAAGAATACAGGGGAGCAGGTAAATGATCAGACGACCTGATATTATCATATTCAATCCGGACGAGATGCGGGCCGATGCCATGGGGCACATGGGGAACCCGGCTGCCGTGACTCCTTTTCTGGATGCATTTGCGCACACGGACGCAGTGTCCTTCAGAAATGCATTCTGTCAGAATCCTGTGTGTGTTCCGAGCCGGTGCAGTTTTTTTACCGGACTTTATCCACATGTAAACGGACACAGGACCATGAGTTATCTGCTGCATCCGGGGGAGGAGAATCTGTTTTCTGAATTAAAGCGCAGCGGGTACACGGTATGGATGAATGCAAGAAATGATCTGTTTGCAGGACAGATCAGCGGATGGGCGGAAGAAAATGCAGATACCATTTTTTATGGCGGGGATGTTCCTGCGGCTCCGGGACCGGTAAAGCCGCCGCAGAATAAAAAGCCGGACGACAAAGACTGTTATACCCATTTCACCGGAAAACTGGCAGTGGATGAAAACGGGAAAAATTATAACCCGGATGACGAGGCAGTCGATGCGGCAATCGACTACATCAGCCGTTATGATGCAGACAAGCCGTTCTGCATTTTCCTCGGACTGATGGCACCCCACTGTCCGTATCAGGTGGAAGAACCGTATGCGTCGGCGATCGACCGCGGCAGGCTGAAGCACAGAATACAATTTTCTGAATGCTCCGGTAAATCGGAGATGATCAGGCTGCTTCATCAGTATCAGAATATTCAGTACGGCGAAGATGACTGGAATGAGCTGAGATCAGTTTATCTGGGAATGTGCATGAAGGTTGATTCCCAGTTTCGCCGTCTGTGCGACGCTCTGAAAAAGTCGGGAAGGTATGAAGACAGTCTGATTATTTTCTTAAGCGACCACGGAGACTTCGAAGGCGATTATGATCTTACAGAAAAGGCCCAGAGCAGCTTTGAAGACTGTCTGACCCGTGTACCGCTTATTATAAAGCCTCCTGTCCGGGAAAAAGCGGACCCCGGGAAAACAGATGCGCTTGCAGAGCTTGTGGACTTTTACGCAACGGTTATGGATTATTCTGACACAGAAATTCAGAGAACGCAGTTCGGGCATTCGCTGAGGAAAGTTATTGAAAACCGGGAGACTGCCGTTAGAAACTTTGTGACGTGCGAAGGCGGAAGACTGCCCGGCGAGGATATGTGTGATGAGTATCATTCATTCGGACCGGACGGCCCGCCAGTCAATTTTCCGTATTACCCGAAAATGAAGGCGCAGAGCAATGATCATGCACATGCGAAGGGAGTCATGATCAGAAATCATCACGCAAAGTACATATCGAGGATTACCGGGGAAGATGAGTTTTATGATCTCGACCGGGATCCCGGGGAAACAGTCAATGAGATTGACAACCCCGTATATGCGGACCGGATTGAAAAAATGAGGCTGCTTATGCTGCGCTGGTATATGCAGACATCCGACACGGTTCCGCGGGAATATGACAAAAGGTTTACGGATGAAATGCTGTGGGCGAGGGTAAAAAATATATGCCCTCCGGATCATGAGGCGGAGGTGAAGGAAAAAATACGTCAGGGAATCAAACAGGCGCCGCTTACGCTGTACGTCCGGAAGCTTGCGGCTGAACAAAAAAAATAACAAAAATTACCGGGATATTATAAAATAGATACTGTTATATAATTGAAAATCAGATAAGATGATATGAGGAATTGAAAAATCGTTGAGGAGCAGGTGGGTATATGAGATTGCAGGGCGGCAGTCTTCTTGATACCAGAAGACGGAATCGAATTAATATTAAGAAGATGATTTATCAGAGAGAGCCGATAGTCCGCGCAGAAGTGGCCGACCGGCTGGGTCTTACTCTGCCGACAATCACGACCAGCATCAGCGAAATGATACATGAGGGTCTTCTGGAAGAGGTTGATATCCCGGAATCCCAGAATTCGAGCATTATAGGGCGCAGGCCGACGGCGGTCAGGTTCTGTGACGATGCGGCAGAGACCGCAGGCGTGGAACTGGGCCCATATGCGACGCGGGCTGTGTTGATGAATATGAACGGAGATATTCTGGCGTCGGAGAAACAACCAGCGGCATCTGAAGAATACGGAGAAATGCTGGCAGAGGTTGTCGGGATCATCCAAAAGATAATTTCCGGCAGAAATCCGGGAAAATTGATCGGGATCGGGATAGGTCTTCCCGGCTTTGTTGATACCGAAACCGGTATGATCCGTGCATGCAGACATAAAAGCTGGGTCGGAAAAAACATTCAGAAAGATGTCAGCGACAGGATCGGCTATCCTGTGGTCCTGGAAAACAATGTGAGAATGCGGGCAATCGGATATGAAATGGGAATTAAAAATGACAATATCAAGGCTTTTGCCTATTTTTATGCTTCATTTGGTCTGGCCTGTCCGCTCATGTACAGGGATGATATATTCCTTTCTTCCGGAGCGGGAGAAATCGGGCATACTTTCATCTGTCTGAGTCAGGATGGAAAACAGTCAGATAAAATACTGGATGATCTGGCCAGCGATCGTGCGATTATTGAAAAATGCACCGCGCAGATGGAAAAAGGCGGCGCCGTGAAACTGAAAGAGATTGTGAAGGAAAGCGGCGAGCTTACGATGAAACAGGTACTGGAAGCACAGAGAGAAGGGGACTCCGATGTCTGTGAGGCAATCGATGCCGCTCTTGAATATATGGCAGTCGCCATGGCCAGTGTGGTGAATCTGATTAATCCGGGCTGCATTGTCGTGGACAGTTATATTACGACGAATGAAGAGAACGTCGGAAAACTTTCGGAAAAAGCACGTCAGAAGTTTTACGGAATAAACCGTGAGGAAGCAAATATCATATTTAAGAAATTTGATCATTTTACAGGGGCCGCAGGAGCAGCGAAAACCGTTATTTTAAGGCTGCTGCTGGAAAAATAAACAAAAAGCAGACCTTAAGTTTGTCAGGATTGTCAATTGTATGGGAATATTGAAAAAGATATAATTAATTAAAAGTTTTAAAGATATGATTTTTATACAATTAAAGGCGGAGAACCGGACAAACCACAATAATTAAAAGATTTATTTAAGGAGGAAGAACATTGGATCAGGCCATCTATAAAGATGCTTCACAGCCGATTGAAAAACGGGTAGAAGACCTACTTTCCAGAATGACACTGGAGGAAAAAACAGCCCAGCTGTGCGGAAATCTGCCAGCTGCTGTTGTGGTAAACGGGAAAGTTGACATGACCAGGCTGCGCGAAGTCGGAAAGAACGGGCATGGGCGTTTTACGCAGTATTCTCTTGTCGGTCTCGTCGAGCCTGAACAGATCGCGCAAATCACGAATACGATACAGAAATTTTTTGTGGAAGAAACAAGACTCGGAATTCCCGTGGCACTGCAGACGGAGAATTTATGCGGATATCCGTCTGCCGGCGGAACGCTGTTTCCGGCACAAATCAATTTAGGTTCTACGTGGAATCCGGAACTTGCGGAACGGATGAGTGAAGTCATCGGACAGGAAAGCCGTGCGGTCGGTATTTCATCGGCGATGAGCCCGGTTGTGGATGTATCCCGTGATCCCAGATGGGGAAGGACCTACGAGACCTACGGGGAAGATCATTATATGAACAGTCAGATGGGAATCCATTATATCCGCGGTATGCAGGGACAGGGCGTAAGCTGCATTGCCAAACATTTCCTGGGGTATGCGGAAAGCCAGGGAGGACTGAATACTGCGACACAGAGGATTAATGACCGGGAACTATATGAAGTGTTTGCCACGCCGTTTGAAGCCGCGGTCAGGGAGGCGGATGTCGGCGGGATGATGGCGTCCTATGGCGAAATTGACGGAATGCCGGTAGGCGCCAATCCCAAAATAGCCCGGACACTTCTGAGAGACACCATGGGATTCAAAGGAATGCTGACTTCCGACGGCGCGGCCATCTGGAAAATGTTCAGCTATTTTAAAATATCCAAAACCTACAAAGAGGCCGGACTGCTCGCCAAAAAAGGAGGTCTGGATACCGAAATCCCGATCGGGGGAGCCTTCCGTCAGCTGCCGGACTATGTGAAGTCGGGAGAACTGGATGAGGCACTGATTGATGAGTCCGTACGAAGGGTTCTTACAATCAAATTTAAATGCGGATTGTTTGAAAACCCGTATGCGGATGTTGCCGGTCTGAAAACTGCAATGACGAATCCGGACAAGCAGAGGCTGAGTGAAAAAATCGCAGGAGAATCCGTTATTCTTCTTCAGAACAAGGGCCATCTGCTGCCGTTGAAAAAAGGGACAAAGATTGCGGTGATCGGCCCTCATGCGGACAGTCTGCGCTATCCGGTCAGCGGTTATACATATCCCGCATATATTGAGATGCTGAAATCCTATCAGTCAGAGAAGGGACAGAGCGTTAAAAAGGACGGTGCAGGAGCCTTCAGTACAATGTTTGATGTATTCTCTGATCAGGACAGGGAAAAACTGTCCGATATGAATACGGTTCTCCGCGAAATGAATGCCACGACACTGAAGGAGGAACTTGAAAAGAGATTTTCCGTCAGGTACGCGGAAGGATGCAAAATTATCAGTCATGATGAAAGCGGCTTTGGTGACGCGGTAAAGGCAGCCCGGGAGTCGGATGTTGTCGTTATGGCACTCGGCGGAAACTGCGGGTGGGTGAATGTGACCGGAGGCGAAGGAAAAGACAGGTGCAGGCTGGATCTTCCGGGAGTTCAGCAGAAACTTCTGGAAACAGTGGAGGCTGTCGGGAAACCGGTCGTTGTTATTTTGTACGGCCCTCAGATTTTTTCGACGCCCTGGGCCGTGGAACACACCGAAGCAATTCTGCAGGCCTATCTTCCGGGTCAGCATGGCGGAAAGGTAATGGCCGAAATTCTGGACGGAACTCATAATCCGGAAGGGAAGCTTACATTTACGGTACCGAGAAGCGCGGGGCAGATTCCGGTTTTCTATAATCATAAAACAGGAAGCGGATATACTTCAATCGGGGACGAAGGAGCGGCTTCTCCGATTTTTACAGGCGGTTATGTCGATGAAGACTGCAGACCGCTGTTCCCGTTTGGGTACGGACTTTCCTATACGACATTTCAGCTTGATCATTTCAGCATGGAATCCGGCGAGATCCCGACAGACGGAGAAATCCGGATCTCATGCGATGTCCGGAATACAGGAAATACGGCAGGCAGTGAAGTGGTTCAGCTTTATTATCACTTTTCGGATGCGCATGTGATACGGCCGAACCGTCAGCTGATCGGTTTCAGAAAGATTTTTCTTAAGGCGGGAGAAGGCAGAAAAGTTTTATTCACGATTCCGGTTTCTCTGCTGGGTTATTATGACGAAAATATGGTATTCGGTGTGGAACCGGGAAATGCGGAACTGATGATCGGAACCTCTTCCGCGCATATCGCTCAAACAGAAAAAATCGTATTGACAGGGGAAAGACGGGAACTCCTCGGTCACAGAAGTTATACCAGTAAAACCGCCGTAACACAGATCTGATATCATTTGAAAAGAGGAATGACAATGCTGACACTTAAGACGGGCAGTAAGAATTTCGCATGGGAAGAAGAACTTTCCGAAATCAGGAAGGCAAACCTGGAACTTCTGGAGAAGGCAAAGTCCGGAGAAGAACAGTATGCGGACAGCCAGGACTGGCTGGATACGGATATCTGTGCGGGAGAAGAGAATTTAAGAAGGCTGGAGGATATCGCCGGTCGTATCCGGGAAGAAGCGGATGCTTTTGTCCTGATCGGAGTCGGCGGATCGAATAATGCAGCCCGCTCGGTGATTGAGGCAATCGGCCGGGACGATGCTCCCGAAATCATATATGCTGGCAATACGCTGTCGGCGCATGCCCTGTCCAAAATGATGAAAAAGCTGGAAGGAAAATCGATCTTCATCGACTGCATTGCCAAGAATTTTGAAACGCTGGAACCGGGTTCCTCCTTCAGGATCATCCGGCAGTACATGGAAAGCGTATACGGGGGAAATGCCGCGAAACGGATCATTGCGACGGGAACGCCGGGGAGTTCGCTGGAGAAACTGTGCAGGGATAACGGATATACTTTTCTGGAATTTCCGGTAAATGTTGGCGGAAGATATACGGCCATGACGAATGTGGGCCTTCTTCCGATGGCTGTAGCCGGAGTCGATATCAGGTCACTCGTGAAAGGCGCACATGAGATGCAGGTCCGGCTTCACGGGGAAACTGCAGATGAAAATATCGCGTATCAATATGCCTGTTACAGGAATCTGTTTTACAGGCACGGATATAAAGTGGAAATGCTTTCATGCTTCGAACCGCAGATCCGCTGGTTCTTTGAATGGTGGAAGCAGCTTTTCGCAGAGAGCGAAGGCAAGGACAACAGGGGGATATTCCCGGTGACGGGAGAGTTTTCCGAGGAACTCCATTCCATCGGCCAGTTCATTCAGGACGGAAGCCCCATCCTGTTCGAGACATTTCTGGATGTGAAGGAGCCGGACGGTTCCATGATCGTAAAGCCGGATGACAAAAAAGACTATTTTGACTATCTGGACAATAAGGATTTCAGAGACATCAACCGCGCGGCATTCGAGGCTACAGTGAGCGCACACGGCGCAAAGCTGCCGTGCCTGATTCTAGAAGCGGACAGACTGGATGCCGCTCATTTCGGCCAGCTGTTTTATTTCTTCCAGTTTGCGTGCTATCTGTCGTGCCGCATTATGGGAGTGAATCCGTTCAACCAGCCGGGCGTCGAGCTTTATAAAATACAGATGTTCGATGCACTTGGAAAAAGACTTGAAGAAGCAGCTGTTTTGATCCCCGGAAAGCAGAAAGACGGAAGCATTAAAATTTAACAGAGTTCCTGCTTGCAGGAAGGAAAGGAGACCATGGAACAGAATTTGCTCCTGGTTCACGGGGGCGGGCCGACTGCGGTTATTAACGCGTCACTTTACGGAGCTGTGGAAGAGGCAAAAAAGCACGCGGAAATTACGCACATATATGCAGCGAAGAACGGAACCGGCGGCCTCTTGCGGGGAAACCTGATCGACTTGACAGACGTGCCGGAAGAAAAACTGAAAAAGCTTCTGCAGACACCGGGCAGTGCGATCGGGACTTCACGCGACCAGCTGGAAGAACCGGAATACCGGAAAATGGCAGAGATCCTGAAAACGGAAAAAATCCGCTGGGTTCTCATGAACGGCGGCAACGGGACCATGGATACCTGCGGAAAACTTTATAAAGCCTGTACATTAAACAGTCTTGAAACAGGCATAATAGGGATTCCGAAAACCATGGACAATGATCTTGCAGTGACGGATCATAGTCCGGGTTTTGCAAGTGCGGCGCGCTATCTTGCGGAGAGTGTCCGCGAAGTCTGTGCGGATGTGAAGGGACTGCCGATCCACGTAGTGGTTGTGGAAGCCCTGGGAAGGAATGCGGGCTGGGTAACGGCAGCATCGTCACTTGCATCCGACGAAGGCAATCCCGGACCGGATCTGATCTATCTGCCGGAACGCGCGTTTTTTGAAGAGCAGTTCCTTGAAGATGTTGCAAAACTTCTTGAGAAAAAGAAAGGAATTGTCGTGGTCGCGAGCGAAGGACTTCATGATAAAGAAGGAAAACCGATCGTGAAGCCGATCTTCAAGGTGGGCAGAGCGACTTATTTCGGAGATGTCTCGGCGCACCTTGCAAACCTTGTCGTTCAGAAACTCGGGTATAAGGCAAGAAGCGAAAAACCGGGTCTTCTGGGACGGTCGTCCATGCGGTATGTAAGCGAAGTCGACCGGACGGAAGCGGTTCTGGCCGGGCGGGAAGCGCTGAAAGCAGTCATGGAAGGTGAGAGCGGGAAAATGGTTGCTTTCAGAAGAATATCGGATCTGCCGTACCGGATGGAACCATTTCTTGTGGATATTGAAGAAGTGATGCTGCAGGAAAAGAAGCTTCCCGACCGGTATATGAATGCGGAGGGAAACGGCATCACAGAAGAGTATCGGAAATGGCTGCGGCCTTTGATCGGCAGTCCTCTTCCGGATATGATCTCTTTTAATTGATTAATTATTGTTGAAAGGCGGTAATTAAATGAAGCACATCTATCTGAACCTGAAACGCTTTGACGTACCGGCTGAATACGGCGGAATAAACAGAATGTCACCGGTCAGGGAATGGGCGGGAAATATCGTAAGGAACACGCAGGAAGCCCTGAAAAAGTACAATGCGGAGGAAGTCGAGTTTGCCATGTACTTCCCGGAATCACATGTCATGCAGGCGGCAGAAGCGAGGACGGAGGGTTCCCCCGTGCAGATCGGCTGCCAGGGCGTGTACCGTCATGATACGGAAAAGGGCGGGAACTTCGGTGCGTTCACCTCGAACCGTCCGGCGTCCGCCATGAAGGCGGCCGGCTGCGTCACAACGCTGATCGGACACTGTGAGGAGCGGAATGACAAGACGGAGTTCTTAAGGAAAGCGGGGGTCCCGGCGGACATCGCCCTTCAGAACGTAAATGAGGCACTGAACGAAGAAATCAGATGTGCGGTTTTAAGAGGCATGAAGGTTCTCTACTGCATCG
>Ga0183095_11001_pt1 | contig 38264 bp, 32 predicted proteins | sample BioMet4_FD_130346 | JGI IMG/M metagenome (GOLD analysis project Ga0183095, IMG submission 130346) | Microbial communities from bioreactor (seeded with sewage sludge) at LBNL, California, USA - Biofuel metagenome 4 (v2) (version 3) | ecosystem: Engineered > Bioreactor > Anaerobic > Unclassified ...
AGATTGACGTTCAGGACGCGGTTCCAGTCTTCGGGTTTCATCATGCCGACGATGGCGTCGCGGCGGATGCCGGCGTTGTTGACCAGCACTTCCAGACTGGGGTATTTTTCGTCGTAATGGCGGAAGAATTCCTCGGCCTGGGCGTAATCGGCAACATCGAAGCAAGCGAGTTCGAGCGGCTGTCCGGCGGTTTCCTGCCGGAGTTCTTCCGCGGCGGCGGCATTGCCGGAATAGGTGGCGACTACGGTCGCTCCGCCGGCCAGAAAGCCCTTGACAATGGCTTTGCCGATCCCCCGGGTGCCCCCGGTCACGATCACATGATACGAACTGAAATCGAAGTTCATGGTTTTTCCCCTTCCGCCATTCGGCTTCAAACTTCAGGCCCGGCCGGACGCGAGTCCGCCGGCAACCTGGAAATTATTCCTGGCCAAAAAAAAACCCCGGCGCAGTGCCAGGGTCTTTTATGGCCTTGAACGTACTACTTGGCCGGCTTTTCTTCGGTGGCCGGTTTTTCGTCCTTCGCCGCCGGAGCCGCCGGAGCCGCCGGTTTTTCATCTTTCGCCGTCGGGGCGACCGGAGTTGCCGCCGCGGTGCTTTCCACCAACTGGAGCAGGCATTCCTGAGCGCCGTCGCCGATGCGTTCGTTCAACTTGATGATCCGGGTGTAGCCGCCGTTGCGGTCGGCATAGCGCGGAGCCACCTGATCGAAGAGCATCTTGACAACCGTCTTGTTGTGCAGTTGAGCAACCGCGAGACGGCGGTGATGGAGATCGCCCTTCTTGGCGAAGGTGATCATTTTTTCCACGACCTGGCGGACGCCCTTGGCCTTGACGACCGTGGTCTGAATCTGGCCGTTCGGACTGAGGAACAGGCTGCAGACCTGATTGGCCACCATGGCCCGGCAATGCGAGCCGGTCCGGCCTATTTTAAAAGTGACTTTACGATGACGCATTATTTAACCTCCTGATTCTGCGCTTTGACCCGTTCGGCTTCTTTTTCGATCGCCGCAACAAGTCCTTCGCTGAGAGTCATGCCCAGAGTGAACCCGAGCTTTTCCAGCTTTTCTTTGATTTCGTCCAGCGACTTCTTGCCGAAGTTGCGGTACTTGAGCATCCGGGATTCGGTCTTGGTGCAGAGCTCGCCGACCAGCCGGATGTTGGCGTTGTTCAGGCAGTTCATGGCGCGGACCGAGAGGTCGAGAATTTCGACGTCCTGGCAGAGCACTTTGAACTGTTTCATTTCTTCTTCGGACAACGTGGCGAAGGTGTCTTCTTCGGTGTTCTGGCCGCCGAGGAACGGGCGCAGGTGATCCTTGAGAATCCGGGCGGCGTTTTCCAGGGCTTCCTGAGGAGCGATCCGGCCGTCGGTCCAGATTTCAATGCTGACGCTGTCCATTTCGGTTTCTTCCCCGACGCGGGCCGCGCCGACCTTGTAGCGGACGCGGGTCACGGGGCTGAACAGGCAGTCGATGGGAATGACCCCGATCGGCTGATTGGCGGTCTTATTCTTTTCCGCCGGAATATAGCCCTTGCCCTTGGCAATGGTCAATTCCATATGGAACGGAATATTTTTGTCCATCGTGCAGATGTGCTGTTCGGGATTGAGCACATCGACGGTGCCGTCGGTAATGATATCGGCGGCGGTGACTTCGCCCGCTTTATCCTTGCGGATTTCCAGCATTTTGGGCAATTCGCCGTGCAACTTGAGATGGATCTGCTTGAGATTCAGAACAATTTCGGTAACATCTTCAATAACGCCGTCGATGGACGCAAATTCATGGGCGACGCCATCAATCCGCATCGCAGAGATGGCCGCTCCTTCCAACGAAGAAAGAAGCACGCGGCGAAGCGAGTTGCCGAGAGTATGCCCGAACCCGCTCTGAAACGGCGCCGCGATGAATTTGGCGTAACGATCGGTCGCAGTACTCTTGTCCAGCTCAATCGCCTGAGGCATTGGGAAACCAGATGCAGCAGCCATGGCTATCCTCCAATAATATTATTGATGATCAAAAGTGGATAATTAAATTCTGCGTCTTTTACGCGGTCTGCACCCATTGTGCGGAACGGGAGTAATGTCTTTGATCGCGATCACTTCCAGTCCGGCGGCGGCAATGCCGCGGACGGCGGATTCGCGGCCCGCACCCGGTCCCTTGATCCGAACTTCCACTTCCTTCATGCCCAGGACCTGAGCTTTCTTGGCGGCGTCGCCGGCCACGACCTGCGCCGCATACGCGGTGCTCTTGCGCGAGCCTTTGAAGCCGTTTTTGCCGCCCGTCGACCAGCACAGCACATTGCCGTGCAAATCGGTGAACGTCACTTTCGTATTATTGAAGGAGGCCTGGACGTAAGCAATGCCCGACGGTACATACCGGCTGCCCTTCGCTTTCTTCCGGGACTCTTTGGCACTGTCGGCCGCTTCCCCTTCGACGGGAGCGACGGCATCGACTTGCGCCTCGGTTTTTTCAACGATTTCTTCTGCCATTATGACAAACCTTAATTTTTTTTATGCTGCAATTCGAATGAAAGTTAAGTCCGGCGGATTATTCTTCCTTGGGACTGCCGGAAGCCTGCAACCGCCGCTGCGTTTTATCGCGGATGGCGCCGACGGTGATCTTCTTGCCTTTGCGGGTACGGGCGTTGGTCTTGGTCCGCTGACCGTGCACCGGCAGATTCCGGCGATGGCGAACACCCCGATAGCAGTTGATCGCCTGGAGCCGACGGATGTCGGCGGCGATTTTCCGGCGCAGATCGCCTTCCACTTCCATTTCATTCTGGAGAATGCTGGTAATGGCAGCCAATTGTTCCGAACTCAGTTTGTCGGCTTTCAGACCAAGCGGAATCTTGGCCTTGACGCAAATTTCCAATGCTTTGGCCGGGCCGACGCCGTAAACGGAACGCAACGAATATTCGATGCGTTTTTTGCCCGGGATGTCGATACCGAGAATACGTGGCATGTTTTCAGTTCCCTGTGTTTACCTGAATGTTGATAATCTTAACCTTGTTTCTGCTTGTGTCGCGGATTCCGGGAGCAGATAATCCGGATCGTTCCGTTGCGCTTGATCACCTGGCAGTGTTCGCATCTCCGTTTGACGGATGCTCTGACTTTCATAATGCTTCCCTTTTGCTTTAACTACGTCTTGTTCTTGCTACTTGCTCAAAAATATAAACCGATATAATACGGTGGAATCCTGTTGCAAAAATGAACACACACATGCCCCTGAATGACACGTGAAGTCTATAATTTAGACTACATGACGGCAGTGTCAAGTTACGGATAGGAAATTTTCTGTAAAATTCCCAGCCGTATTTTTCAGCTACACTTTTAACTGCCTGGACGGTGGAAGCGACCAGAACGCATTTAATCTAACCGGAGATTTGACTTTTTCCACTCCCGATAGTAATCTTTTTTCGATTTCCGCGTGTGCGGACAACCGAGACGGGAGTCTCAACGCGAGTCTCCGGGGGAAAAAACATTTCCTTGTTTTTTTGTCCGCGAGAACAAAAAAATCCGGTATCGGGGGGACGATACCGGATCGAGGAAATATCGCGAAAAGAAGCAGAGATTATTTCATCTTGGCGCCGCACAGATCGGCCCGGCGGTTTTTGGACCAGGCCGCTTCGTCGTGGCCCTGGACAGCCGGATGTTCGAACCCGTAACCGATGGTCTTGCAACGGTTTTCCTGAACGCCCAGTTGGGCCAGGTACTGTTGCACCGCAATGGCGCGGCGTTCGCTGAGTCCGCGGTTGTATTCGGCACTGCCGCGTTCGTCGCAGTTCCCTTCGATGATCAGCCCGATGTTGTTCTTTTTCATATAGTCGGCGGCTTGTTCGAGCTTGCCGCGTTCGCTTTCCTGAATACGGTCGGAGTCAAACGCGAAATAAATGGTACCCAGATTCAGGCCGGGGATTTTTTCCCAATCGTTGGCGCCGGCCAAACCTTCCGGCCCGCCGCCCTTCCAACCGCCCGGACTCGTGCCGCCCGGATTGAGACCGTTGACCGATTCCGGACCACCGGCGACGCCCTCGTTGACGCCCGGCACCATGCCGCCGGAAACCGGATCGATGTCTTCTGAAGATTTAAACCAGCCGCATCCCGCAGCCAGTACCAGCATCCCGACAATCACCCCGGAAATAACGAATCTCATCAGATTCATAATCTCGAACCCTTTTCACGTTACGTTTGTGTTAATGCAATGAAATCTACAATTACCTGAATTTTAAATTGACATGGCATTCCTTTAAAACTATATTACACCGCTGATGTGAATACAAAGAACATTTTAAAAAAATCCGGATTGTTTTATGAACATTGATTGGAATTCGTTGGGGTTCAGTTACCGGCCGGTTAAATCGAACATTCGCTTCCATTATCGCGACGGAAAATGGAACGACGGGGAGCTCTATACGCATGACCGTCTGGAGTTGTCCATCGCCGCCAACTGTCTGCACTACGGCCAGACCGCTTTTGAAGGCATGAAGGCGTTTCGCTGCAAGGACGGCAAAATCAGAGTGTTTCGTCCGCAGGAAAATTCCTGCCGGATGAACAAGACGGCCGACCATCTGCTGATGCCGGCCATCCCGGAAGCCATGTTCCTCAACGCCGTGCAACGGGTGGTGAGCGACAATGCCGACTATGTGCCGCCTTACGGCACCGGCGGGACGCTGTACATCCGGCCGCTGCTGATCGGCACGACGGCCCAGATCGGCATCAACGCCAGTCTGGAATATGAGTTCATCATCCTGGTCACTCCGGTCGGTCCCTACTACAAAGGCGGGATCAAACCGGTCGACGCCTATGTCTGCGAAGAATACGACCGCGCCGCGCCGCACGGCACCGGCCACATCAAAACCGCCGGCAACTATGCCGCCAGTTTGAAGCCAAGCAAAATCGCCAAGGACCATCATTGTCCGGTGGCGTTGTTCTTCGATGCCAAGAGCCATCAGTACATCGAAGAATTCGGCACTAGCAATTTCATCGCCGTCACCAAGGACGGCACCTATGTGACGCCGCAGTCGCCGTCGATTCTGGACAGCGTGACCAACAAGTCGCTGTTGCAGATTGCGCTGGATCTGGGGATCAAAGCGGAACGCCGGCCGATCAATCGGAACGAACTGGCGTCGTTTATCGAAGTCGGCGCCTGCGGGACTGCGGTAGTGATTACCCCCGTTCAGCATATTTTCCTCGGCGACCAGGTGTTCACTTACGGCGACACCATCGGACCGGTGCTGCGGAAGTTGTTCGACCACGTGACCGGAATTCAGTTCGGCGAGCTGCCCGATACGCATCACTGGATGTTCGAAATCTAGGGTAGTGTCTCACCAATAGGTTCAAATTCTTTCGCACTTCGTGCGACCAGCGATTCCGCGCTGGACCCGGCCCGCGGAGCCCGCGGTGGCGAATTACCAGAGGCTGCCGCCCCTGGATCCCGCTGAACATAACTATGTTCGCAAGGGACAATCGGACGGTTCCGGTTGTCCCTTTGCAATCCTCTTTCCGAACCCCCAAACATGAACTTGTTTAGGAGACACTACACGAATGTAGCAATCGCCTTATCGCACCGGTGGGAAGACCTGTTCGGACTGCCGTTTACTTATGAATTCCGGGGAAGAAGCATTTACTTAAACTTCAGCCGGACCAGATTGATTCCGCGATACGGCCATTCCGCACTGGAAAGAAAGTATTCGCCGTGATGCCGGATAATTTCCGGAGCGTGGGCGTCCAGCGTCGCCAGCGGGTTGGGTTGGTTCCAGCGGTAAGGCGTAGCGGACGCAAAAACCAAGGTCTTGTGCTGATAGGCCTGCGTCACCGTCCGTTGATCCCAGTTGCCGTCCCAAGTACAGACCAGCAGATAGAATACCTGGTCATATTCCAGCATGAAAGGCGATTCGGGCGAGATTCCCGCCGGCAGGGTCAACAGCGAATAAACCGAGCCCCAATGGATCAGATCGTCGGAAACCCGCATTCGGACCTCATTGCCGGAACAATAGGAAAGGTAATAACTACCGTTGTATTTCATGATTTGCGGATCGCGGCTGCCGCCATCCGGATCCAGGAACAGTTCGCCGCGCAACGTCCAGTGTTGCAGGTCCGGGGAAACCGCCAGTCGAAAATGAGTCGGGCCATAGACCATGTGATAGAGTCCGTTCCGTTTGACGATAAACGGCGAGTGAATTTCCGGTACTTCGTTCGGACGGGCCGACGGCGGCAGCAGAAACGGCTGATCCTGAAAACATGCCGATTTCAGTTCTCCGGCCAGCCAGTCGGCAGCGGCAACGGCATGAAACAACTGCACTTCGCCTTCATGAATATTGGCCGCCGTCGTCAGCGGATGCGTAATGCCGAAGGCATGCCAAATTCCATCCGGAGCGATGGCAAAAGTATGGTCGTTGGGCACCCACTCGTCATAATTCCGGCCATGCCGAAGTTCTGTGCCGGACGGGCCGGGATAAATTGCGCCGGATGGACGATAGACGTTGACGTAGTTGCCGGCAAGTTGCGGGATCTTATCGGGTTTCATAGACTATTTCTTTCTGTGGAATGGAATCTTCGAATTGATAAACACCGGATGTCAGAATTTGTTCCGGCTGTTCCGACAACTGTGCCCGGACCGTGATTCCCTCCGGGATTTCGATCCGATATCGTATGCGTTCGTGATTTTGTCGCCAGGCGGCGACCAGCGGTCCCTGCGGTGTGGGCACCACTCCTTTTACCCACTCCAGATTTTCCGGCGTCGGCGGCTGCCAGCGGACTTCCCGCCAAGCCGGCGCCTGTTGATAAAGGCCGCTCAAAATATGGATCAGATGAAAGCTGGGATGGGCGCTCCAGGCATGACAACAGGATTCTCCGTTCGTTTCGTCCCAAGTCAGCCGCTCCCAGGTGCCGCCGGACGGCACCATGCGTCCCCAGTGCCGTCGGATGAAGGCCAGAACTTCCCGCCGGCACCCGAGTTTGTCCGCCGCTTCAAACAGATAAGAACACCAGAATGAACTGGGCGTTGCTCCGGCAACCGGTCGGCCCTGCAAAAAGGGCAAAATCCGTTGTGTTCGCATCGTATGATGTGCTTCCGGCAACAGGTCAAGCAGAATTGCCAACGCCTGGTCGTGAACCGACGGCGGCGACATTTTGGCGCCGTCCTTGTTCACGCCGGGGATCAGCAACTGTGTCTGCGGATCGTAGAACGTTTCCGTGATGCGCCGACGCAGATAAGCGGTCTTGTGCCGGACCGCCGCGCTGTCGAGCCCGGCGGCATTCAACAAAAGAGCGTAATGTTCCAGCGTATAGAGATGCCACAGGTTCAGGAACGTCGGGAAGCCGGTCTTGGGCAGGTCCGCCCAGTCCTCGAACAGCCAGAAACGGGAATCGGCATGGATGATTCCATCGTGCGACAACGAAGCAAAATAGTCGAAAATCTGCCGGATTCGGTCATGGAATTCTTGGAACAGCGCCGGCGATCCCGTCTGCATCCAGTGGTCGTAAATCGTCAGAATCCAAGTCAGCGAAAAATCAGGAAGAATGCAGGCTTCGTCGGCGCAGGGCGCAACCCCGTAAGTCAGGCCGAAGGGCGCCGGCTGGCCGGCAATCGAACGGATGCCGCGTTCGAGCAACCGGGCATCGCCATCCAGATAGAACGTATTGCGCGCCTGAATTCGGGCGTCACCCCACCACTGGCCCTGTTCGCGCCACGGCGTGTCCATATAGGCATCCGAGGCGCAAATCTGCTGCGTGTTCCGACAGATGGCATAAATCCGGTTCAGCAACGGGTCCGAGCACTCGAAGTTCCCGCCCATGGTAAACGGATATTCCGCCGACCGCCAGGTTACGCGGAGGCGGAGCGGAGAAGTTAAATTCCGGCAGACCAACGTCAAATCCCGGCATCCCATCGTCGCGAAAAATTCGCGGCGGCATGACCCGCGAGCGGTCCGCAACCGCACGGCCATGCCGATCAAGCCGTAATTTTGCGGCGAGATCAATTTTTCCGGAATGCCGTTGCTTAAACTCTGGTGGAAATGACAGTCGATGATCTCCCGTCCGGTCGCGCCTTCGACTTCCAGAATCGGCGATCCGATGGAGATTTTTTCCAACGCGATGGTGACTTCCCGAAAATTTCCTTTTCCGGCCGGTTCGACCGTAAATTCGAGCCAGTCGCCTCGGCTGACGGTCTTGATCTCCGTTCCGGAAGTACGGACCGCAAACGGAGCTTCGCGCTCCAGCCAGAACCAGGAAATATTGAAGCAGTTTTTCCAGCCGCGCGGCATTTTTCCCGTCCCGGCGGAAGTAATGCCGAGCGGGGCGCGCAATTCCTCCCGGAGGAGCGGAAGTCCTCGCTCTTCCACCGTAAACCAGGGCAGTTGACCAAACGGAATTTCCCCGGCCCAACGAAACCGTTCTTCCGATTTCCAGACCGGCGGTTGCGGCGAAGTAATCCACGCGCCGTCATCTTTGGCGGCGTCATAGTCTTCCTGAAAGGCCAGCTGCCGGGACATCCGCGCCACTTGAGGATTATTGGCGGGCGAACGCCGCATGATCCAGTCGGTCTTGGCGCTGGCGATTTTCACCCCGTCCCACTCGGCGGCGCAAAGCATCCCGGCGTTATTGCAGGACAAATACTGAAACGTGCCGATACCCGGATTATAGGCTTCGACGGAAATCCAGTTGTGCCCGGTTCGGAGATAAGCGCCGACCTCGACTTCATCGAACGGCCAATGATGCTGATAGCCGCGCGCGGGGCCGCGGCAGACGTAGCGGCCGTTGACATAAAGCCGGTATTGCTGGTCGGCGGTAATGAACAGCGGAGCCGGAGATGGCACGTTTTTCAATTCAAAATCATGCCGGAACTGGGCAAAACAATTCGTCAGATAAAGTTCTCCGCCGGGCCACAGCCATTTGGCCCGCGTCAACGGATGATTGGCCGGTAAACGCGAAGGTACAGAGACATTGATCATTTTCGATCCTGTTGCAGGGGAATTTTTACCAGTCCGAACAGCGCGGCATCCTTATTGCCGCCGATGCCGCCGGACCACTGGATATATTTACGTCCCTGACCGTCATTGTCATTGACCAGCCACGAAAAACCAAAACCGGCGGTCTTTGCGGTCAGCGGATAAAGTTCCCGCAGCGGAATCGTAATCCGATATTGCATGCCGCCGGGTACCGGCGTTGCCGTCACTTGTGTATCCGGCATGATTCCGCGCCGGGTCAGATTTTCCGGAATTTCGGGGGTCCAGAAATTTGTTTCCTTGTACGCCCGGCCATGACCGGAAGCATCTCCGGCAATCAGGATTTCCGTGCAGTCTTTGCCTTCCCGTTTCGGATCGAACGCCAGTTGGATCGAATCATTCTTCCACGGATGTTCGGCATGGGCCGAGGGCGGACAGAAAATATCATCCCGCACGTCAAAACGCAGATAGAGAAACTTGGCATCCATCGCCAACCGGCAGGACGCGCTGAGATCGCTCGTTCCACTCCACCTTGCCCGGTCGCTTTCACACACTGCGTCCCGCCGGTCGGCAGTCATCGGCGGAATCCGCGACCAGTCGATCTCGGTCGGAGCCCTTGCCAACCTTGACCCGACGCCTTGCCAGATCACCTGGTTAAGCCCCAACTGATCGCTCAATCGGACGATCTCCAGCCGGTTGAAATACACGGCTTTATCCTTTTTATCGCCATAATTGGCCAGTACGGAAAAATGCAATTCGGCGGCTTCCGGATGATCGATGGCTATGACCTCCGTAAACGTCTTCCACTCGTCGGTCAGTTGCCCCGTCAGACAATTGATGCCCTGCTGCACCGGAAACACTTCTTTGCCCTTGCGATTCGTCAGCGAATAAACCCCGCCAAACGAACCGGCCCCCCGCGCCTCCGCCAGCAGTACGTATTTCTCGCCCCGACGCACTTTGATACTGCCGGTATTGCCGAAGAAAACGGTACCATGCGTACAGGCGGCCGCCTTGCCGTCCACTCCGGCTTTTTCAATGACCGCAAACTGATGCGGAGTCGGCGGAAAAAACCACCCGCAGGTACTTTGGCGAAAGTCGCCGTTGAGCAATAAATTTTCTCCGGGAGTCCCGCTGGTCACGTCGACCAGAAACGATCCGGCGACCCGAATTCCGTTGATCGGGAAAAACGCGGTAACTTCATAAAATCCCGGCGCGGTCGTTTTCGGGATGGAGATTGCCAGTTTGTTCCGACTCAAACGTCCGGTCCACCCGGACGGCAGCAGTAATTGGGGATGGCCATTTATTCCCGTCAACGTTACGCTTCGTTCCGCCGTCGTGCCCGGACGCAACGTCAGTTTGTGTGGCAAGCCCTGTAGTAACTTGCTGTATTGCCGTAATAATGTCGGGTTGCCGCCCTCAATAAACTGAGGAATCGATGAGGTTTGCAGTTGAATAATGCCGTGTGCCGTTGTTGCCGGGGTACTGTTGTCCATAATGTCGATGACGGTTGCGGTCGGAGTTCCTAGCGGCAGGCTGACCGGTTGCTTGCGGTCGTTCCACACGACGATGACCGGCGTACCCTGCCGGTCGAACCAATACGCCTCGGTTTCCGCCGACGATAAGTCCGCCACGAATTCGGTCTGTTCAAGCCGGTGTGTCATTGTTCGATAAGCGGCATATTGGGGCAGCGGGTTGTGCTCGATATCAAATGCGGAGGCGTTGAAACTGCTGCCGGATGTGAAAAAATCGAAAGCAAACGTTTTGGCAATGCCTTTGACTGCTTCCCGCACATACAATTTAACCAATGTCGAGGAAAAATCGAGCGGGGCGCTACCGCCGGCCCAGCCCATTTCCTCGGAATTGACCAACGGCATATCGGAACGATGCAACCCGGTCAATACCGTTTTCCAGCGCTGAATCAGATCGCTGTCGCGTTTGTCGCTCCCGGCGTAATGAAAACTGAGCACATCAAAATACGGCTTGCCGCCGGTACTCTTGATCGCTTCTTCCAGAAAATCCGGGGCCAGCGGGGCGCCATCCAGAATCACACATCCGGGATCGGCTTTTTTGGCCGCTTCGTATCCCGTCCGCAGCAATCTGCCGAAATCCGCCGCCGAACCATTGGTCCAGAAGGCCGACGTATAGCCCGGTTCATTCCACAACTCATACCAATGAATCCGGCCTTTGTACCGCGTTACGACCTGCCCCACAAAATCCGCCCAGTCCTGCCAGTTCTTCGGCGGATAGTTCTGATAATAGAACGTCCCGCAACACGTCATTCTGGCATCGGTTGACGCCGAGGCCCACTTGGGCATGCCGCTGATGGTCAGCAACAGGTTCATTTTATACTTTTCCGCCAGTGCCAGCCGCTCGTCAAAATTGCGCCAGTCGTATTGGCCCTTTTTCGGTTCGCGTAGAAACCAGTGAAGGGAATGGTGACGTACCCATTTGGCCCCGGCCAGATAGGCTCGCCGCATCGTCATCTCCTGCCATTCCGGCCACTCGACCAGCGTATACCCGTCCGCGTTGATCGCGTGACAGCCAAACCGCGATTCCGGCAATGACTCCAATTTGACCGGCTCCAGAACCACATAAGAAGTGGTCAGGGTGGCGTCCGCGATCCGGCAGACGACTTTAAAATAACCGTGGGCAGCGGACGGCAAGTTCAGGATTGCCTGGCGGTTCCGGACCGCCGCCGTTCCTTCCGCCACGGTTTTTCCGAATGCATCGGTCACGGTATAACTCAGCGTCCCGCCGCCATTCGGCAGATTGTCGGTCAGAATGGTCAGTTTTGCCGCTTGTCCCGGCGTGTAAATGCCATCTTCAGCATTGAACGTGCGTTCCAGACGCGGCGGCAGCCGGTCCGGCGCGGTATCGGTAACAAACAACGCAATCCGGTCGAATTGGAACTGGTAGTGTTTCGCCCGTGACACAATTCGAATGGTTATCCCGTTTTCTCCCGCCTGGACCGGAAAGACGACTGCCAACTTGACCGGGCCCGGCTTATCCTTTCCGCCGTCCGGCAGATTGAATACTTTTTTACTGCCATTCGGCAGCGTCGCCAGAATACCGTTCCGGCCATTTTCCGGATTGCTCCAGTTGATCAGGTCCAGTTCCAGACGGCGGTTGCCGGCCGTGGTTTCGCGCCAAGCCAGCGTGATGCCGCTGACGATTTCAGCATTGCTCATCCAGTGGCGTTCCGACTCGGTTGCCAGTCCGCTGACCAGTTCCGGCGCTGCCATTTCGCGGTTGGAACCGATTGAGTACCGGTACGTATGGGTTCGGTGATCCATGGCCGGACTGTCGCGAATTTCCGGCGCGACGCCATATTCCCAGGCGTGATAATGAGGATGGAATTCCGCTTCGGAACCATCCAGTTTGCCCAATTGCCAAAGCAATGCATCCGCCGCCGCCGTCGACAGACAGAAGAACCCGACTGCCATCACCCCCAGAATTTTTTCCATCCATTTCGGAACGGATGTCCGCTTTATTCCTTGCCGCCGCCATGTTGTCATCATTGATAAACCCATTCTTTCACTTGGAAGATTCGTTAAAAAGATCCTGCCGTCGAAAAAATTCTGTCGGAAAGAATTTTTTCCGGCTCAGTTGTTGCTGCCGGAGTAAAACATCGTATAATCCTCATATCCGACCTGCGGAAAAGACTTGATCGTACGCTTATCGACATGACCGTCCAGGTAGAGCACATTGATGCCTTTGCTGTGTCGGAACCAGTTGTTCAACTGATTCTCGGTAAAACTGGTTAAAAATCCGACGGTATATCCGACTTCGACATACGACATGCCATAATAGTCCATGGTCAACATCGTCTGACTCATGCATTTCCAGCGATTGGCCTTGGTGAACGTGACGTGCGGATTCAGGGCAAAGGCACCATAGGTCCGAAAGTCGCATCCGACCGGATTCGGGTTCGTTTCGTGCGGATTGTATTCGGAACTCAACGCCGGACAAGTCCGCCGGATTTGATATGTGGCATACGGCGACAGACAATTCCGACTCTGGATCAAGTCGCCCGGAATGGTTTTTCCTTGTCCATTCCAGTAAAGAATCTCAGCATGCACATTGTCGTCATAGAGCCAGTTCACACTGGGAGCCATGTAGAAATCGGCATTGTCATTCAGATAAGCGGCAAAAGCCAGTCCCTGTTGCTTCAGATTATTGACGCAGCTGATCGTTTTGGCCGTTTCTCTCGCTTTATTCAACGCCGGCAACAACATGGCCGCCAGAATCGCAATGATCGCAATCACGACTAGAAGTTCGATAAGTGTAAAGATGTTTTTTGATTTCAGTCGAAGTTGACAACCAATTCTTTTCATTGTTCGATTCCTTCGTTTTAGTTTGGTGGGTTGTGACTATCGTAACAATCTTACTATGATTGAATCATGCGGAAACCAAACTTCTTTTTTTCGTCCTTTCCTTATCGCGTCTGTTCGATAATCTGCAGTTCGAATATTCGATCTTCCGGCGGCATTTTCTTGAATTCACTATCCAGCAGTTCGGCGGCCGCGCCACCGATTGCTTCATGCGGATACTTCATCAGAATTCCTTGAAAATCATGATCGTTGCGAAGAAATTCCCAGTTGCCGATCAAGATGGTATCCCGATAAGGATCAAGACGATATTTACGAAACAACGCGATAATTTCCCAACACCAGGCAGTATAAGCCAATACGGCCGAAGGCACTTTTCCGGCTTCAAGCCGTTTTTCCAGTTCGGCCAGATAGTTTTCGCAATGTTCGATCGAGGTCAACGTGATTTCCGGCTCGGCCGCAGCAAGGCTTATTCGCATCGTTTTCAGATAATCGTCACAAAAATCGCACCAGAACAGTTCCGTACAACCATGTTTTTTCAGCGTTTCCGCCAACGCTTTTCCCGCCGTCGCAAAGTTAACGCCGGAACAGGGGATACCGGCAATTTTTTTCAATACCGTTGCCATCGGCAGACCGGATTCGTGCAAGATTTTCAGGATGGCCTCATATTCATCCGGCGGCGCGATCCAGATCAACCCATCCAACTCGTAATTTTCGATTTCCTTACGCATCGTGTCGAGTTCATCCGTCACCAGTTCGATATTCCGGGGATAGGCAATGTCCGGAACCATCCGCAACCCGGCGTAAGATTGAAATGCCCACAGCGCGTAGTCGCTGCTCACCCGACGGGAACAGGCGAGAATGCCGGCAATCCGATAATGCGGCAACCTGGGCCACACCGCCTGGGCCGGATTCGTGAAATAGCCGACTCCGTTCCGTCCGGTTATCCACCCTTCGCGAACCAGTTTGCCCATTTCCGTTGCCACCGTGCGCTGCGAAAAACCAAAGCGTTCCGCCAATTGCCGCATGGAGGGGAGTTGGACGCTGCGCCCCGGATTGCGTACGGTCGTCCGGACGATATCATAGCGAATGACCAGTCCGGCGGGCAAATTTTTTTCTTTTTCTCTTTTTTGCAGCATCTATTTTCTTTTTTTTCATAGGTTGTTGCATAGCTATATTGTACACGAGGTCAAGAACTTTGTCAAGACGCCAATTGTAAAACCGAAAATTTTTCATGCACAGGAGTAGGGCGACGGCAGTCTCAGATTGGAGGTAGCGGGGAAGAACCTTGAAAAATTGGCAAAAATTTCGGGCTTTTTTCCCCGGAAACTCGTTTTGACTTTCGTCTGAAGCCACACTCTTTTGGGGAGACCACAGTAGAGAGTGAAGCAAGAGCTCTATTTCCCGGCCAGTTCCCAACTCACTGTCCGCTGGGCCGAATGCAGTTCGAGCCGGGTATCGCGGTCGGCGAAGTCAAGCGTCATGCCGGTAAGTTGTCCGGGATTCAGCGCAATGATTTCCCGTCCGGTGGCCACGTCCCAGAAGCGGAGCGTCTGGTCTTCGGCAGCAGTGACGATGCGGGTGTCGTCGGGAGCAAAAACGGCGGCGTCGATCTGCGCGGTATGACCGTTCAGCGTCAGTTGTTTTTGTCCGGTGGTCACGTCCCAGATGGCGGCACTGCCGCTGGAACTGCAAGTCAGCAGCCGGTCTTTCCGATGGTTGAAACTCATGGCGGTGATGGGGTCGGCATGTGCCGGAAAATGAAGGATTTCCCGTCCGGAGGGAAGTTCGCGGACGTAAACCTGACCGTCCCAGCTGCCGGAGGCCAGCAGCCGGCCGTCGTCGGTGGCCGCCAGTGCGCTGACGTAACGCCGGTGGCCGCGCCAGGTCTGCAACAAAACGCCGGTCGCGGCATCCCAGAGTCGGACGGTAGTGTCGTTGCTGCCGGAGGCCAGATGCCCGGTATTGCCGAGGAATGCGGCCACGTTCACCTTGGCCTGATGTCCGGCCAGAATATTGCAGCGGCCGTCGGGAAACCGGACTTCCAACCGATCGTTGGCGGTGGGGAAAACCTGGATGCCGTCGGACGATTCCGCCAGCGGGACCAGTTGTCCGGCGGGGAGGGGACGGCGCTTGCCGTCGAGTCGGGCGCCGACGTCCCAGAGCGTAACGAGGTTATTGCCGTCGCCGACGGCCACGGTCTGGTCGTCGGGGGCGAACGCGGCGGCATAAGCCACGGCGCCGGGGCCGAGTTCAAAAATTTTGACCGTCTGTGCCGAGGCGGTATCGCAAATAGCCAACCGGTTGCCGGAGGCGGAGAGCAAATACTGACCGTCGCGGGAAAAGGCAAGGGCGTTGACCGGTTCGGCAAAATTGCCGAGTGTGGTAACCAGTGCGCCGGTATCGGCATTCCAGAGCCGGACGCGGTTGTCGCTGCCGGCGGCGGCGACCAGGCGGGCGGACGATGACAACACCGGCGCGTCGACGGCGGCAACCGGCATCGGAATGGCGATTTCCGGTGCCAGGGTGTCGGCATTCCAGCGCCGGATGCGGTTGTCGCTGCCGGCGGTGAGAAACTCGCTGCCGTCGGGGACGGCGACCAGCGCGGTGACGCTGCCGCGATGCGCGGCAAAGGTGTGGATTACAGCTTTTCGGACACGGTCAAAAACGCCGCATTGACCGTTGTCCAAGCCGTAAAGCAGACGCGAGCCGTGCGGCAGAAAGTCGGCGGCGGTAATGATGGCGCCGGACGGGGACGGAATGGTGTCGCCGACCGTGCCGGCGGCCAGATCGACCAGCACCGGCGGCTTATCGTTGCGGAGCACCAGCGCGGACCGGCTGTCGGGTGAGCATTTCACTTTTTGAATCGGAGTGAAGAAATTGATCATGCCGAGTTGGCGGCGGGTGCGGGCATCCCAGATGCGAAGCTGGCCGTCGCGGCTGGCGCTGAGCAGATATTGACCGTCGGGGGAAAACAGCGCGGCCGTTACGGAATCGCTGTGCCCTTTCAATTCCGCCAACCGGGGCGTGGCCAGCGTTTGCAGCAGCTGCCATTCCACGCCGCGCAACGTGGACGGCACTTGGGCGAGAATGGCGGCGGCCTGACGGGCGTTCATCAGCCGGAGGTTGTTGGCGGCCAGGCCGATGGTGCTGTAATAATTTTCTTTTTCTTTCTGGCCGAGCAGCGCCAGCGCGTGGGATTCCGCGCCGATCGCCTGTCGGCGGGCCTGGTTGACCAGCAGACAGGAGATGGTCAGAATGACAATCAACGCGGCGGCTGCGGCGGTAAGCCCGTAATAGAGCATTTTAATATTGCGCTGCCGACGTTCCCGTTCCCGTCGGGCCAGCCGGATTTTTTTTACCAGCAGCGGATGCTGGCGGGTGTCGTGTTCCAGAATGGAAAGCGCCAGATCGTAGTCGCCGCGGATGAACGCCTGTTCGGCATAGGCGGCGACCAACAGTTTCAGCCCGTTGTCGGCTTTCCGGTTTTCCGGCCAGAGGCGGAGCGCTTCCTGATAACCGTAAAGCGCGGCGGCGTAGGCGCGATAATCGCCGGAGGCGGTTTCGAAATGCCGGTCGGAGGATTCGGTGAGCCGGATGCTTTCGCGGTGGATCTGGTAATTGCGGACGGCGGCCTGAAATTCCTTGACGTCGACATAACGGGCGTCGGGGTCGGAGGCCATGGCCTTCAGCGCGATATCGACCAGTTCGCCGGTCTGATCGGTGGGCTGGAGCAGATTGTGGCGGATCACATGGATCATGTCGCCGCCGGTGATCTTGTGCGGCAGCAGACCGGTGACGATTTCGTAGAGAATGCCGCCGAGCAGATAGATATCGCTGCGGGGACCGATCCGACGGATGTCGTCGTCGAGCATTTCCGGCGGCATATAGGCGGGGGTGCCTTCGATGTCGGACTCTTTGGTCAGCCGGATGGCCTTGCTGCTGAGTTCGAAATTGCCGCAACTGACCGCCACGCCCCAGTCGGTGAGCATGACTTCGCCGAAATTGCCCAGCATGACGTTGGCCGGTTTGATGTCGCGGTGAATCACGCCTTTGCTGTGGGCGTAGGCCACGGCGTCGCTGAGTTTGAGGAGAATTTCGAGGTTTTCTTCTTCGCTTTTTTTCCGGATGACCCGGTCCCAGCTGATGCCGATGACTTTCTGCATGGTGTAAAACAGACAGCCGTCGCCGCTGCGGCCGAGGTCGTGAACCGCCACAATGTTGGGATGATTCAGATTGCCGGTCACGATGGCTTCGCGCAGAAAAGAGTCCCGGTAACTTTTGTCGCTGGCCAGTTCGGGCGTAATCATTTTCAGCGCCACTTCGCGGTCGACCGAGCGCTGTTTGGCCAGATAGACGGTTCCCATGCCGCCGCCGCCGAGTTTGCCGGTAATCTCGAATTCGCTGTCGTTGGCGCCGCCGATTCCGACGGTATTGTCGATCGGTTCGCCTTCCCAGTGAAGATGGCGGGTACTGATGCGAATACTGCGGTCGGGGTCGAAAATATTTTCCGTTCCCGCCTGACGGTACTTATAAAAGAAGCGGGAGGTGCGCTGCCGGGATTCGGCGCTGAGGTCTTCCGCTTCCTCGAGTTCCGGTGTCAATAATTCGGTTTGTTCGTGATTCATTCTTCCTGTTCCCCCGTTGAATAACGTGGCACTGCTATAGAAATAGCGCGGCGAATAGCTTGCGGAAAGCGGCTTAACCATAAGCTAACCAAGAATTAATGAGAGCGGTAGAACGCAAATAAAAACGATGGGGAAGGGCTTGGTTTTTGGCAAAGCCGGGTTATATTCAATCTCTTTTCGATGTTGCAGTATGTTTAAGGAAGTATGATATGAGTTTCTTTTCCGGACGGCGCATCTGGGTGATGTTCCGCAATGCCTGGCGGGAAAATCTGGTTCCCGGACTGATTATCCAGAGCTTTGCGGTGGTGATGGTCGGCAGTTATTATCTGGTCCCGGCGGTGCGGACGTTCTGGACCGCCTGGGCCGATTTCAAGCATACCTACGGGCTGAGCTACGTTTTTGTTTCCACGGCGCTGTTCGGCGGCCTGATTCCCGGCGCGTATATGCTCTGGCTGCGGCGGATTCATGCCGGCTATGTGTGCAAAAATCTGCTTTTTCTGACGCTGTTCTGGGGCTATCGCGGCATAGAAGCCGAACTCCTCTACCGGTTTCAGTCGTGGTGCTTTGGCGATAACCACCAGTGGTTGACGGTAGTGAAGAAAGTTCTGGTCGACCAATTCGTCTATAACCCGTTCTGGGCATCGCTGGTGCTGGCGGCGGCCTGCATCTGGCAGCAGCATAACTTTGCCGCGCGTCCCGTGGTGACGGAATTTACCAGCCGCCGGTTCTGGAGCGAATATCTGCCGGGAATGCAGCTGGCCACCTGGATCGTCTGGATCCCCGCGGTCAGCGTGGTTTACTGTATGCCGCAGGAGCTGCAAATCCCGCTGGCCAATCTGGTGCTGTGCTTTTTCGTGCTGGTGGTGACGTCGCTGCGGAAAACGAACTGACGAAGGTCCGGCGCGGCGCGCTCGGTATACAGACAACATCTCCGTCTCTTCGACGATCGTTTGCTAATGTTCCGTCCCCGGCGGGGTTAGGCGTTGCAGCAAGGTAATGTCAATGCTGACATGGGGACCGCTGTTGCCGCCGCCAGCCTGCCGGCATGCCGGACAGGGACAGGGCGTTCGGCCCAGTTCGCCGACCAGGATCGCGTCGGCATGCGCCGCCCGCGCCCGCTGGCGCATCGCCTCATGCAATTTGAGATTGATATCGGTAAACATATTGCGGGTAACCACCACCGTTGTCTGACCGATAATCTTATACGTATGGGGCGGAATTTCGCTTTCCGCGTAATAGAACGGAATCGTCGTTGCCGTGGTTGCTTTCTGCGTTTCCGGCGACGGTTTCCCGCCGCTGCGGCAACCGCAAAACGCGATGACCGTCACAACCAGAATCATGTGGAAAAAACGCATTGACATCCTGCCTGTAATCCTGTATCTGAAAGATTGCCTCCGCGAGCGGTCGTAATACGAAAGATTATAACCGGAAAGCCGGAGAAGGCAAATAAAATCATTCCATCCAGTTGCCGTCGGGGCCGGGGCCGTCGGGCTCGCCGGAAGCGGAATCGCCGGGTTCGTCATTGGTGCCGGGGATCGGTCCCAGTTGGGCGGCGACGGCGGCGAAATCTTCCGGCCACGGCGCCTTGCAGCGGATTTCCTTGCCGGTGACCGGATGCGGAAAACGAATCTTCCAGGCGTGGAGCATCTGCCGCGGCGCGGCGATCTTCTGATGTCCGCCGTAGAGTTCGTCGCCCAGAACCGGCAGTTGCTTGGAGGACAGATGGACGCGGATCTGATGGGTCCGTCCGGTAGCGATGCGGACCGCCAGGACGCTGGCCGGATGGCCGTCGATCAAGCCGTGTTCCAGCAGGTCGAATTCGGTAATGGCTTCCTTGCCGTTGCGGTCGACCACGGCCATCTTTTTCCGGTTGGTCCGGTGGCGGCCGATCAGCGTGACGATCTTTTCGGTGTAAAAACGGGGAATGCCGCAGACAATGGCGGCGTAGGTCTTCTTGACTTTGCGGTCGGCGAACGCCGCAGTCAGCGCCATTTGTGCCGCCGCGGTTTTGGCGATAATCAGACAGCCGGAGGTATCCTTGTCCAGACGGTGGACGATTCCCGGCCGCAGTTCGCCGCTGTCGTCCAGATCGGCAAACTCCTCGCTGCGGCCGATCAGGGCATTGACGACGGTGCCGGTCCAGTTGCCGACCGCCGGATGGACGACCATCCCGGCGGGCTTGTTGATGACCATCACGCTGTCGTCTTCGAACAGAATGTCGAGCGGAATATTTTCGCCCTGAAGATGCGGCTTTTCGGGCGGCGGTACGTCGACGGTCACGGCGTCTTCGGCGACCACTTCATAACGCGGCACGTCGCATTTCTGGCCGTTGACCGTGACCTGACCGTCTTTAATCATTTTCTGGAGGGCCGACCGGGAGAATTCCGGAAGCGCCGTCGCCAGATATTTGTCCAAGCGGAAGCCCTGGTATTCGGCTTCAACTTTCAGTTGTTTGAGATTGTCCATGTTTGCCTTTGATCGTAGAGTAGACGAAGACGGCGATTCCGGCCGGAATCAGGCCGAAACAAATTACTTGCGCCGGGGTAAAATAAATCAGGTAATACTGATCGTAGTCGCCCCGGAAAAATTCATCGCTGAAACGGAGCAGGCCGTAGAGCACCATGTAAAGCCCGGCAATCTGCCCGCTCCGGGTTTTCGGCAGCAGGTATTGCAGAATGCCGAAAATCACCAGATTGCCGGCCACTTCGTAAAGTTGAACCGGATGGAGCGCCTGACCGGGATACTGATGGGCGGGGTCGGTGCCGGCCGGATAGTGATAGCCCCAGGCGCACTGGGTCGGCAGGCCGTAGCAGCAGCCGTTGAGGAAGCAGCCCACCCGTCCGAACGCATGACCCAGCGCCAGCGACGGTCCGAACAGACTCAAAACGGACAGGAAGTCCAGCTTCTGACGCAGGCAATAGACGATCAGCGCAATCATGGCGCAGATCAGCCCGCCGTAGAAGACCAGTCCGCCGTGGTCGATGCGGACCACTTCCAGCCAATGGCCTTCGAACTGGTCGCAGTATTGAATCACGTAGAACAGCCGGGCGCCGAGAATGCCGGCGATCATGGCGATGAATGTGAGGTTGTAAACCTGGTCGACGCTCATCTTGGCGAACTTCCGGTTTTTTCGGAAAATCATGACGGCGGCAAGGAACCCGAGCGCGGCCATAATGCCGTACCAGCGGATCTCCAGAAAGCCCAATTTTAAAGCGACCGGATCCATCATGATCGTTGCCGAATCCCTTGGTTTGTCGAGTTACGCGATAAAAACATTGTTCAATATAACTCGCAACGGGAGGAAATTCGTGGACAAAAAGTAAAATAATTCTGGATTTTTCAGGAAAACTTGCTATGTTTAAAGCCGTCTGCGGTATCCTGCGGACAGCGGTTTACCCCGTGGTGTAATGGTAGCACAAGTGGTTTTGGTCCATTTAGACTAGGTTCGAATCCTGGCGGGGTAGCCATTCTTGACGCTGAAAAGAACTTCCGGTCGGCGTAATCTCCACTATTTTCGCAATACTCAGCTTGGTCGATCTTTTTCTGACGGCACAAAAAAACCCGGGACGTTTTTTGCAAAACATCCCGGGCGTATTTGCGAGCGCGGCTCAGTTCTTGCCGAATTTATATTCGGGAATGAACCGGAGCAGTTCGACGAACGGGCTTTCGCCGGGTTCGGCTTTGTCAATCAGATAGAGCCAATAAACGATGACTCGCTTTTCGGCAAGTTCCCGCTGCGTCAACTTGCCGGGCGCCTTCTGGGCAATGGCATCAATATCGCTCTGGAGCTTGGTCAAGCCGTCGTAGAACGAGAGATTGATGACTTTATCCAGCTCGTCGGCAATCTGCGTGGAGAGCAGATCGGCGATGTTTTCCGCCGTCTTCTTGTCGGCAATCAGATTTTTGTGCTGACTGATGGCATCGAAACTGGTCTTGAGCCGATCGACCAGCACCGGCAGCGCGGCATTGACCGTATGATCGATGATGGCGGTGATGCCGGCGTCGATCTTGGTTTTGACCAGAATTTCCGCCTGCGGCAACATCTTTTCGCCGAGATCGACGGTTTTCCTGGCCAGAATCGGAGCCTGTACCTTGGCTTCCTGAACCAACCGCTGCTGAATCTGGGGCATCTTGGTTTTCACGGTATTGCCGATCAGTTCGGCCACGGTTTCCGGCGTGGCCAACTGCTGAATCCGATTGCTCAGATACAGCGTATAGGCGGTGACGCCGATGATGATGACAATATAGAAAATCACCGAATTGCGCAGCGTATGGTTGACCTTGGCTTTGGCGGCGGCGATTTCCTGGGATAACGTTTGGATTTTCTGATCGAATTCGCTCATTTGTTACCTCCTTCAACCTTGGCCAGCCGTTCTCCTTTGGCGGGATTCAGATTATAAATCCAGAGTTCCAGCATGGATTCGATCATCCGGCATTTGATCTCGTCGACCGGTTCGTTCTTGATGGCGGCGTATTCGGGGTCATCTTTGAACTGGTTGAATTTGGCTTGCAGAACGGCCAGTTCCTGAAGCGCGCCGTTCAGGCGGTTCTGGAGATGGCGGGCCGTTTCTTCGACAAACCGGGCCTGACCGTGGTTGAACACTTCTTCGACCTGTTCCGACGAAAGATTCAAACCGCTGTAGCGCTTGATGAGTTCCTGTTCGACTTTCCGCAACGCTTTGGCCAGTTCGGCTTCCACTCGGGTCTTGGCGTCGTTTTTGACGTATTTTTCGAGATCGGCGACCAGCGCCAGAGAACTCTTGCGGAGTTCCGGCGCTCTGGCATTAAATTCTTTGATGAGGGCTTCGCGATAGAGGGGAATGAATTCGGCCTGCATCTGGCGCAGAGTATCCTGAGTTTGCGGACTCTGGAGAATCTCCTGTCCCTGGTTCTGCAATTCACTCAGAAGCGCGCCGGTGTCATATGTGCGGGCAAAGTTGAAAAGGTTACCGAGGAAAGCGACCAGAATCACCAATACAACGACCGCTCCGCCCAGGTTGACCCACAACATTTTCTTCCGCAGTCCGGCAATCTCGGCAATGTCTTTTTCCATTGCCGCAATCCGGGCCAGGGTTTCCGCAGAAATGTCCGATGTGTTTTTGTTGTCTTCTTCTCCCATGTTCCCTTACCTTCTGTTATTTCGGGTTACCGCTCCAAGAAAAGAAACCAATTTGGTATAAAGTTATAGCGCATCGGGCCGGAAAGGTCAAATCTTTTTTAATTATAAATCGTTGATATCGTGTTTATTTTTACAAAATAACGATACCGTGAACGAGGGTCTAAATTGATATTGTCCAAAGATGTCCATATTTTATCATGCCGCGAGCAAACGGCAGGAGTTTGCCATCGCGGGTGGCGGGAACGATCCGGAACGCTCTTGAAACCGCGTCCCATATCCCGTAAAGATCCCGTAAAGTCAGGAAATCAGAAAAGCAATTCCAAACAGCAGCAGCAGTGTCTCCGCCACATAACTCAAGGCCCCGATAATATTGCCGGTGATGCCTTCCGTGGTAAAAGCGAAAAAGCGTTTCACCACCACGCTGATCCCCGCCGTCAGCGCGGCGGCAAACAACGTGGCAAAAAAAGCGCCGAATCCGCCCTTGGCCATAATCACAATGCCGACCAATCCGGCGACAATCCACATGGTGGCAACCTGCGCGTCGTTGGCCGTGACAATCTCTTTGCCGCTGGTCAGCGACGGCAGCGTGGCCAGATGCGCCTGAAACGCGTACGCCAGAATGAAAACCACCGGCATCCATGCCCAGCGCCCGTAATAAAACAGGGTACCGAACGCCACCGCCCGGATCATCACCAGCGCCATCAACGTCACCATGCCGATGGTGCCGCGCGGAGCGTGAATATCTTCATTCATAATCATCAGCCCCTGCAACAGCGGCCGACGGCGGCTCAACGCTTCGCCTAACGTTGCCAGCGAGCTCAAATTGCGGCCGCCGGAAAGAATTTCATGCAGCAAGACCGCTACCACGGCAAAAATAATCGTTCCGGCTACCCGTCCCGGCAACCGGTCGGCCAGCCAGGCGGCCGCCAACGTAAAAATCCCGGCCAGCAGGCCTAGCCCGGGAAACATGATCAGCAGGTAGCGGTTGAATTGTTCGACCTTCAGTTTCAACGTACTTGGCCGGTCCGGTCCGGGAATATCCCACAGCATGCTCCAGACTTCGCCGAAAGCTTGTTTCAAATCGTCTTTGACCATAAAAACTCCTATGCGGCGGATGCTTCCGCCGGGGTAATTTCTTGCGCTTTTTCCGGTGGAAGAAAGCCTCGTTCCGCCATAATTTCCCAGTAACGTCTTTCCATGACCTCATGAACGTGGGCCGCAAGTTCCTTGCGCGACCGTCCTTCCGGATAAATCACCGGCAGAACATAAATGTTGACCCGAATTTCCGGATAGCCGAAAACCCGGACAATATGCGGCACCAGCGCATCCTTGCCGAACCAGGCCAGGCTTCGACCGTCCGGCGGATCGTCGTAAACCGTGATGATTGGCAGTAGCGGCAGATTGGTGGTGGCAATCGCTTCGAACGGCGTCGACTTGAACGGTAAAATGCCATGTTTGCCGTCGGTGCTGGTGCCTTCCGGATAAATAATCAGCGGGATGTGGTGTTCCATGGTTTCGCAGAATTGATGCAGCAGCTCGGAGGACTTCTGCCGGGAGGTCCGGTTGACCCAGATCGGCCGGCTGATGCCCAGATACCAGCCCAGCAACGGCCACGACCGGATATCCGACTTCGGCGCAAACCGGATCGGAAAAACCGAGGCGTGAGAAAAAATGTCCAGATACCCCTGATGGTTGGACACGATCAGCCCTCCGCGAAATTGCGAGATATCGCCGTGCACCGTGATTCGAATGTTCATGATTCGGGCAATGCCGCGGCCCCAGATGCGCGAACAAAAACAGACCCGCCGGATCGAATTCCACCCGCCCAGTTTGAACGGCAGCGAAATCAGCCCGATCACCGGCAGCCACAGCAACATGACCACGAAACGAACAACTTGACGGAGCAGAACCATCGCAAAACATCCATATCTTGTTTTTATGCTTTCATCCCCGATACGACCGACTGATTCCGGCCGTCCGCGGAAAAATGTCGCCAATAACGCTCCGGAACCGTGGTCACATCCAGCAGAATCATGAAATCGATGGTTCCGAACTCGTAATCCATGGCCGGTTCGCCGCAAACTTTGGTGCCCAGCCGTAAATATCCCTTGAACAGCGGTGGGATCTGTTTTTCCAGTTCCCGCCCCCGATTCAGCCAGTCGGCGACCGCCGCTTCGTCCGGCTGCCGCAACTGGAATTTTTCCTGCGGCTGCGCCCGCAGCAACGGCGACAGCACCTGCTGTGCCTGAAAATGGCGGTAGAGCGCCCAGCCCACCGCCGGGTCTTCCGTTTCCAAGCTCACGCAGCCCATCAGAAACCGGTATCGCGATTTCCGCAGAACCCGAGCGATTCCCGACCACAGCAATGCCACTACCGCGCCGGACCGGAATTCCGGCGCTACACAGGACCGGCCGACTTCGATACAGTCGTCGATGATGGCATCCACTCCGGACAACCGGTATTCGCGGGCGGAATAAAAACCGTTGGTGGCTTTGGCCACGGTGCCAAAATGAATCCGATAGGTGCCGACCGGCGCCATGCTGGTTTTATCGACGATCATCAGGTGCAGACAGTGATCGTCGAATTCGTCCCGGTCAATTCCTTCGGCATTGGCGGCATCCAGACCTTTGCCCTGTTCCTGATTGAATACCCGGTACCGCAGCCGCAGCACTGCCTCCACTTCCGCCTCGGTCTCGGCAAATTTGATGATAAACTGATCCTGCTCATCAATGACCGCATGGTCAAACCATTGGTCCTTCAAAATGTTCGGATCCATGTTGTTGTCCATCTGTTGACCGTTTTGCATTTGCTGGCGACTCTCCGGAATTTTCCGCCCCATTCCCAATTCAGGCACAATCCCCGCGCTTTTTCTCGGGCGGCGACCGCAACCCTTTCTAAATTTAGTCAGAATCCCGGTAAATGCAAGCACAAAGCCCGGCCGTCGGACGGGATCAATGCCGGGATGGCAGAAATTCGATGAAATCAACTTCGCCCACGGTATGAGACTTGGTATATTGGCTGTTGCCGCCCACGCTCACCACAAATTCCCGCGGCACTTCCCCGTAGGCTTTCTTTAAGTCTTCGGCAATATTCCGTTCTTCCGTAACCCATTGGCCGACCGGCGACTTTTTGTTGTTGAGGCAGTACCAGAAGACCCGCACCAGCCCCCCGGCATAAGAGATGTTTCCGGTCGTGCCCGGCGGCGTTTCGGTTTCCCAGCGATACGCCACGCTCTTTCGGATCAGCGTACCGAAACCCACGTAGACCACCAGCGCCTGATCGTCCTTGTCCTGCCGCCGGCCATCGCCGCCCGGCGGCAGGTTGTGCACCCGCCAGCGCCAGCGCATAATCGGCGTTTTCGTCAGATTCACAAACCGGTAAACGTCGAAGAGAATGGCTCCGGTCGCCTGGTCGGCATCCACCACCAGATATTCTTCCGTCCCGTGATGGGAAACGTAGAATTTCGTCGTGGGAACACCCCATTTGGATCCCTTTTCTTCCCAGCCGAGCGGAAAATCCATGCCTTCCCGCTTTTCGGTCTGCGTGAAATCGATCCGATAACTGTCGTCGCCACAGGCGCCGAACGTATAGCTGACGGACGCTACCGCCACAATCAGCCACTGGAGCAGAGGTCGTATCATCAAGGCTCTCTCTTTGCTTGCAATTCGTTATATTTGCCGATAATCGCTTCCACATAGGCGCGGGTCGTCGGATAGCCAATCCGTTCCAGCACCGGACCGTCGTACTCGAGCGGCTTCCAGTTTCTGGCTTTCGTAAATCCGGCGTTATATTCACACAACGCCAGCGCCAACGCATCTTTATATTCGTTCCAGCGATGCAGCGCCCGCGCCAGATACCAACTGCCGATCTCGATATTCATCGCCGGCGCCTGCACCAATCCTTTGCACGGCAACTCCCGATGGTGCGCTACCGCCCAGTCGCGAGCGGCGCCGCTGCCTCCCGGAATCACCTGCATCAATCCGACTTCTCCCGCATTGCCCTTGGCATACTGGTTGAAACGACTTTCCTGCCAGATGACGGCTTTCACCAGTCGCCGGTCGATGCCATTCCGCTCGGCCGCCACGGCAATCAGCGAATCAAAACTTCGGGAACGTTGCTCGTAGTCATACCAGTAGTACCAGCCGCCTCCGACTCCGCCGGCGATCAGCACCGCCAACACCAGCCAAACGGTCAGCTGGACCCGGCGTTGCTTCGGTTGTGGCGACAGTAAATACATACATGTTTCCTTACCTGGACAACGTTGCCGTTCCCGCCGGAATCGATTTTGAAACCTCCCGCATCCGGTATTTCACCGTCTGCTAGTGTTGCGGTTCCGCCGTCTTTTCCGCCGCTTCTTTCTTTTCTTTCGGCAACACCACCTGCAAATGCAGTTCGCGCAATTGCTTGATGGTGGCCGGCGCCGGCGCATTCATCATCAGATCCTGTGCCTGCTGATTGAACGGGAACGCGATAACTTCACGGATGTTCGGTTCGTCGGTCAACAACATGACCATCCGGTCGACGCCCGGGGCAATCCCGGCGTGCGGCGGCGCGCCCAACTTGAACGCATTGATCATTCCGCCGAACTTGCTGTCCACGTCTTCCTGATTGTATCCCGCCAGTTCGAACGCCTTATACATAATGTCCGGCCGATGGTTTCGCACCGCCCCGCTGGACAGCTCGATGCCGTTGCAGACGATATCGTACTGATAGGCCAGAATATCCAGCGGATTCTTGGTTTGAAACGCTTCCATGCCGCCCTGCGGCATGGAGAACGGATTATGACAGAAAACCAGTTTGCCGGTTTCTTCGTCGATTTCGTACATCGGGAAGTCGACAATCCAGCAGAACCGGAAGACGTTCTTTTCCAACAGATCCAACTGACTGCCGAGTTCTTTGATGACGCCGCCGCCGATGTTCATCACCAGCCGTTCCTTGTCGGCCAGGAAGAACATGGCATCGCCGTCCTGAACCTTGCCGGCCGCTTTCACATGGTCGATTTCTTCGCGCGTCATGAATTTGACGATCGGACTCTTTTCCTCGCCGTTGGCCCACACGATGTAGGCCATTCCTTTGGCGCCGAGTTCCTTGGCGAAATCGATCATGTCGTCGTAGAACTTGCGCGGCTTGCCGGCAACGCCCGGAACCTTGATGGCCCGGACGACTCCGCCGTTTTGTACGGTCTGCGCGAACGCATTGAACTTACTGTTCCGGAAAACTTCGGTTACGTCGACCATTTCCAGCGGATTCCGCAGGTCGGGTTTGTCCGTGCCGTAACGCCGCAGCGCATCCCAGTAGGCAAGCCGCGGGAACGGCGCATCCGTTACTTTCCGGTCGCTGAAATCGCGGAAAATGCCTGGCAGTAAGTCTTCCAGCACCGCAAAAATATCTTCCTGAGTCACAAAACTCATTTCGATATCCAACTGATAAAATTCGCCGGGCGAACGGTCGGCGCGGGCGTCTTCGTCGCGGAAACACGGGGCGACCTGAAAATATTTGTCGAACCCGGAAATCATCAGCAACTGTTTGAACTGCTGAGGCGCCTGAGGCAACGCATAGAATTTGCCCGGATGAACCCGGCTCGGCACCAGATAATCGCGCGCGCCTTCCGGCGAACTGGCCGTCAGAATCGGCGTCTGAAATTCATTGAACCCTTTTGCCCACATCCGCTTGCGGAGTTCGCTGATCAGCCGGCTGCGGAACAGAATGTTCTTATGCAGCTTGTCCCGACGCAAATCGAGGAAACGATATTTGAGTCGGAGATTTTCGGGGGTCTGTTCGTCTTTGGCCACTTGGAACGGGAGAACGTCGGCTTCGCCGAGGACTTCCATTGCTTCGGCCACGACTTCAATTTCTCCGGTGGACAACTTGCTGTTGACGGTTTCGGGCGTTCTGGCCACGACTTTTCCGGTGAAGGAAACCACGGTTTCGACGCGCCAGCGTTCGAGTTCCTGATAAAAGGCGCATTTGGGATCGATCACGATCTGGGTCATGCCATAGCTGTCGCGCAAGTCGATGAAAATCACGCCGCCATGGTCGCGAACGCTATGAATCCAGCCGGACAACCGGACGGTCTGTCCGACATTTTCTTTCCGCAATTCGGAGCATAAATGAGATCTATATTGATGCATTTTTTCGTTTCAACCGTTTTCTATGTTTATGGGGTTACTGCCGTCTTCCTTAATCGATCGTCATGACCGGAATCTTCCGGTAAAATGTTTCCGATAAAATGTGGTAAATTAGCACGAAATCAAGGATTTCCCAGACCCCAACTGAAAAAATCCGGTGAAAAACCCGGCGCTTTCGATATTTTTTAGGAAAAACTCGTAATTTCAGCTTGTATCAGCTTCAAGGCGGATTAAATTCTGACTCCGTTCTGTTTTCCGGCCGGAGGGCGGTTAGCTCAGTTGGTTAGAGCACTTGGTTTACACCCAAGTTGTCAGGGGTTCGAGTCCCTTACCGCCCACCATTTTTACGCTCAAAACACCGTCAAAAGGTACCGTTTGGTACCTGGCAGCCTGTCGGGCTGAATTTTAAATTTTGGTCTATTTCGCTTTTCCGTCGACTCCCGTGCCGGAAATTTTCTCTCCGGCATGGCGACCTCTCCCTCCGACGATGTCCGTAAAGATCATCATTGCCGCTTTTTTCTGGCGAAAACTTCGCCAAGGGTCCAATTGCGCTCATTCCTGCCGAATTTTGTGTTGGTCAAAACCGCCGGGACTCATGATGCGGCGGAGTCCCAAACGGTTTGTGCCGGAGTCAACGAGGGGAAAATCGTGCAGGCTGGCTATGGAAAGCGTCCTCAAATGCGGTGGGACAGCATTCGATCCGGTCCGTATGCGCGGCGCACCCGAACAGGCGTTTTTACCGGGATTCGCTCCGACATCAACATTACTTGAAGAACGTAAAAATCGGAATTGGGTATTTTCAAAAATCGAACAGAACAAGGTCGAGCGAGACCACAAAAGTGACTATTTTAAAAAATTATGGGGCGGCAGTGAAATTATTTCAAGGTTCTTCCCCGGATCGTTCCCTGACTTTCAAACTTTTTAATCTCTTTATCGACTTGCGCAGCAAACGGATAAACAAAATAAAAGTTTTGCGGGGTCAAAATTGGGGCGCGGGGAAGAAATGGGGTGCTGTTTCAAAAGTACCCCATGTCTTTCCCGCTACCCCCAAGGTGAGAATTCTTTTTAACCCGGCGAGTGAAAACGGGTTCGGCGGATCAGTTCACTGGGACTCAACTGGTAATGCCGGCGTAGCAGGATATTGAGATGGGAGGCATGCTTCAAGCCAACCCGGTCGGCGATTTCCGTCGGCGTCAGTTCGGTGTCGGCGATCAGTTCCATGATCCGGTGTAGTCGACGCATGGAGCGGTATTCGCCAGGCGAAAGCTTGAATTCCTGCTGAAAAACTAACCGAAGATAATCTCGCGAATAGCCAAGTTGTTCACTCAGTTGGGACAGGTTGCAACAACAATCGATATCGTCGTCAATAGCCCGTTTCAGCCGGTCTGCCGGACTCAATTCTTTTTTCGGTTCCGCAGGCGGCATCAGAAAACGGCTCAGCAGTTTGCCGATCAGAAATGCGGCATAGAGCAGGTCGCGGGGCAAGCCTTCTTTCCAGGCATATTGGATTTGCTCGAAAGTATTGCGGCATGCGGGCACTTCTTCAGGAGGAAGCGTCAGCAGCAACGGCACTGCGATTTTTTCCCCGTCGTAATGGAACTGCAGTTTCCGCTCTTGATAGGACAAATTTTCCGAATCAAACATCACCACCCAGTCTTCGCGGTCCGGCCCGAATTCAAAATCGATCTTGGAGCTGGGACAACGCAGAAACAGGTATGGTTCCGTATTGCCGTCGAAATCGTCGCCAAGTCGACCGTCCGGCAAGATGACCTGGTGACGGATCATGCCGGAGACATACAAGCCGATCCACCAATGCGTAACCTGCTGGAAATATTTCTCCGGGCGCCGATAGACTCCGGCGGAACATATTTTGAGATCAAGAAGCATAAATATCGCTTTTTTATAATCTACAACTGATTTATATAATAATATACGATGAATCAATGATATCAAATATATAAACAAGCATTATAATGTAGATTATGGGAAGTGACATCGATCTCAACCCGAGTTTTCTTTGAGAAACCCGGAAAGACCGGTTGGAAAGTGCTACGAAATAGTTTCGCCTCATAATAAAGTTAAGGAATAGCCGAGATGGAAAAGAAACTGAAGTTCGGTATTTTGGGCGGTTGGCGTGGGGCATCGCTGGCGTGTGGTGCACAGGCGAACGGAATCGAAATTGCGGCGGTTTGCGACCGCGACGAAATCCGGGCGCAATGGGCGGCCAGACAGTTGAAGTGTGCTTATTTTACCGATTACGCCAAGATGCTGGACACCGATATCGATGCAGTCATCGTGGCCAATTACGCCACCGAACATGTGTGGGCCGTCAAGCAGGCGCTGGCGGCGGGCAAGCATGTTATGAGCGAGTGCCTGGCCTGTTTTACCATGGCGGAGGCCGTCGAACTGGTCGAAGCGGTCGAAGCGGCGCCGAAACAGGTCTATTTCTTTGCGGAAAACTATCCGTTTTTTGTTCAGAATCAGGAGATGAAACGTCTTTTCGAGAGCGGGTCTTACGGCAAGTTTGTTTACGGCGAGGCCGAGTATGTCCATCCTTTTTCGCTGGATGACGCGGCCAGACTCGCCGCGAAAGAAGATCACTGGCGCAACTGGCTGCCGGCCACGTATTACTGTACTCATTCGCTTGGGCCGATCATGCTGATCACCGGTACCCGACCGGTGGCGGTCAATGCCATCGTTGTGCCCTATGATCCGGAAGATCCGCAAATGGGCGGCACGATCCGGCGTAACGACTGTGTTTCCGTCATTCTCTGCCGGATGAACAATGGTGCGGCGGTCAAGGTGCTGCCGTGGAATGGTCTTCGCGATCACGGCCAGCGCTACCGCGTCTGTTGCAACAAGGGTACAATGGAGTGGAATCAGGGCGACGCGAATCTGCGGGTAGTCCGCTGGGATGCGGATTTTCCGGAAGGCTGTCCCGAACCGCTTTATCAGTCTTACATGCCGCAGTTTCCGCCGGAACATCGCGAAGCGCTGCGGCACGGTCACGGCGGCGGCGATTACTTCACCAGTTACTGGTTCACCCGCGCCATCCGCACCGGCGAAAAACCGCTGATCGACGTCTATCGCGCCGTCGACATGTCGATGATCGGAATTCAGGGATACCGTTCGGCGCTGAAGAATTCCAATACCTGTGAAATTCCGGATCTGCATGATCCGGCCATGCGGGAAAAGTACCGCCATGACGATTGGAACCCCGATCCGGCCCGACCCTGTGCGGATAAACCGTACCCGAGCGTATGCGGCCCCATCGAACCATCTTCGTCCGCCCGGGAAAATTATCACCGAATCCGTATGGAATTTGAAGAAACCGTCCGGCTTCAGGCCGAAGGCAAAAAGGAGTTTTGACCATGGGACAGTTGCGGATGATTTTCGATGCGGCGAAATATCCGGTTCCGGATTACGCCGTACCGGGCTATCGCATAACCCGGCATGGTCCCGAAGCGCGCGAAACTTATCTCGAACTCCGAAGAGGCACCGGTTGGAATGATCTGCCCAATCCGGAATTTCTGCACAAGAAGGTATTGTCGGAAGGGCTCATCTTCGGCGAAGATTCGGCGACGGGAAAACCGGTGGCAAGCGCGACCGCCGAATTTACGGATTTTGCGGAGTATCCGCAGTTGGCGGCGCTCGGCCAGGTAATGTGTCTCGAAGTTTATCGCGGCAAAAAACTCGGTTTGGCCGTCAGTCTGGAGGCAATGCGGGTTGCCGTCGAACGCGGATACCGGTACATGTCGCTGTTGACCGACGACTACCGGATTCCGGCGCTTAAAATCTATCTTGGCACCGGCTGGCGGCCCTGGTTATGGGATGTCGACATGCCGGAACGCTGGCGGAAAATTTGCGTTGCGCTGAATTACGACTATGACCAGCTCGCAAAGTACGATGCCCCTCCGGCAGCGTCGGCAATACCGTCGAAATCGTGAAGTATTCGAACGGTGCTACGGTGGCCATACTGAATTTGAATGCCCCCAATTATATTTATTGGAAGCGATGGAGAGGAATTGCCACGCGTTATGCAAAGAATACCTCTTCATTTCTGGCAGCTTTGCGGATCGATGTTTGGCGGTTTGGTCAAAAATCTCGTGACGACACAATCTAACTTCCCCGCTAAAACTGGCTATGAACCCTCAGGTTCCAGTTATTTTCGCAATATGACAATTCAAAACTCAAGATTATTGCGTCTATGTGCGGATATAATTTAAATTTGCGTTCAATCAGATCGGGAAAGAATCGTTCTTGCATTTCCTGATCAGACATTGTTGAATTTCCATTTTCTACAGCGGCAATCGCGAACCCATTCACCATTGCTAACGCGAGTTCCATGTTTCCCGTCGCGACACAACAATTCCACACCGTCATACCAAGCGTATAGATTGTTTGTCGGAGGGATAGCTCAACATCTTCCGGTAAATGGGCGGGGATTAATTTCTCCACCAGCGGTTCACAAAGAATCTTCAACGCATCGGATATCTTGATCCCATATTTATTTTCGGCATAATTCCAGACCATGGGTTTGCCGCGTAACGTCTCATTTGTAAACTTATTGCCGAAAAACGTGGAACGCATTTTTGCACTCCGTTTTTGGGCTTTGGTTTTTCTGGCGGACATAACGGCAATCCATTTATTGGTAATTGTGAAAAAAACTCCGTGAGAATATGGAAGCACCGGTGATGTGTTTCAAACTGTTTTCAATGTTTTTTGCCGCTATTCTCTGGCGGTACATTCATCGTTCCGATATGTGATACCTCCATGTAAAATCGAGAAATCCGGGGGAAAACGTTTTCTGCGATTTTTGAACTTTCCCCAAAGAGGTTCATCAAAAACCGGAGAGCTTTTATCAAAACGTCAATTTTTCTCCCCCTCCATCCATGATTAAAATGTGGACAGTGTTTCTGATACTTTCATGGGCGGAGGATTGCAGACTTGTTGCAAACTGATTGACGACGGCTGGGTCGACGGTCACGTCTTCCGCTCCGACCAAGCCTATTGTGTTATGTCAACCAACAAGACCATGACAATCACAATCACAGGCTATTCTCATCGCGGCTATTAGCCCAACTGACGAGAAAAATCGTCTTAGCCCCAATACTGCTCATTTAGAAAATCGGCAGCACCGTCATACTTGGACGATCTATTGCAAAACATGAAATGCTTATTCTGCGTCCACCGTATTCCAGGAACAGACATATCCTGCTGCCGAAACCCCGTAAACCCCCGCCCAGGAAGGGTTGACTGCCGCATAGGGATCGCCTGATTTGTGCGGCCCCGTTTTCTCGCTTTCAGGAACCGCCGGCAACAAATCCGCAGTAGCAATTTTCCCGGTCGGAATCGGCATATATGAAATATTGTCAAACAGAATCAATTTTTTGTTCAATTGAACAGAAGAAATGGCGCTTGTAGAAAAAGACATACCCTTGCTGCGCGACAGATTATTAAAATACTTTGCCAGCCAGGCGTAGGTATTCTTGTAGGACTGTTTTAACGGAGTTGAGCACGGACAAATCCAAATATTTTGATTGTATCCAACGTAAGAAGCTATTGCTGCGGCAACGCCATATATTTCAGGACCGCCGCCATCATTTTCGCCAAGACCACGCCGATAATTGGCACCGGAATATTCCACGCCCGTCGCACTTCTGGCACCGATGGCGCCATAGTCAGGGAACCGCTCATCATAGTCCGAACGATAGAGCAGCAACGCCAGTCCGATTTGCCGCAAATTATTTTTACAGGCAGTATCTTTGGATTTCTGTCGTGCTGCATTAAGCGCCGGCAACAACATGGAAGCCAAGGCGGCAATAATAACGGTAACAACTAATAATTCCACCATTGTAAAATTCTTAATCTCCGCTCGCATACTGCTGCAATACCCCCGTGACAATCATATTATCGAAATGAAACACTACAGATTATACGCATAAAGAATATTAAAACATTTTTTTAAATTAAAACCCAACATAACTTTTAACTTAGCATCAGAATAAAAAATGTCGAATTGACAAGAGTTGAGAGGAAAAAATTACGTTTAAACACATTCCGGCGATTGCTTCGGCACAAGCTCGATTCCGCGTTGGCGACTGCATGAAAATCCGCATTGTAACGGCTAGTGTAGTGTCTCTTAAATAAGTTCATGTTTGGGGGTTCGGAAAGGGGATTGCAAAGGGACAACCGGAACCGTCCGGTTGTCCCTTGCGAACATAGCGATGTTCAGCGGGGTCCAGGGACGGCAGCCTCTGGTGATTCGCCACCGCGGGCTCCGCGGGCGCGGTCCGGCGGCAAACATGCTGGTCGGCAAAGCCGAACCGGACCGGATATGGGGACGTTGTACTTCGCGCTATTTCCTTTTTTCGGTGGGATGGCTGTACACATTTTTCGGGGTTTTTGCCCGAAAACATACTTGGCGCGGGTTTCACGCTTACCGGCACTTGTTGTCTTCGCGCCAACCATCAAACAAGCTGCGGGTTTTCTTGACGATATGCGTCGAGTTGGCGAACTCGATTTGCAATTGAATTATCCTGGAACCATAAAAAACTGTGACCGTAAATTCAAAAACAAGTCGAATCTGGTGATGTAGTGAAGAAAAAACTGCATGTCCGCTAAAAAATACTCCTGCCGGGCAGAACGCCCGGGAACTGTACCTGGGTTAAAGTTGTCGATGCCATGAGCTGTTATGTCGCCAAACAGAAACATGTTTCTGCAGTGGCAGCTTTTGTGTGGGGCGGCTCTACCCATTTTTACCTTTCCTATGTGCCGGAACAAAACGATCCGTCTTATGCTCTGCTGGTAGTCAATGTCGACGATCCTGAAATTTAAAATCATAGCCATCGAAATTGATTATATTGCGCCTCCAGTAATCACAGAAAGCATAAAAATTTCACCAGAAGTTTATGGCGTAATTGAGTATTTGAATAGAACAAGGAAAGAGCATACTATTGCATAATGGAATTAAAACTATAGTGAAAAAGATTAATTAAAAGGGGATGCTTAAGCAGCAATATCTTATTTTATCTGCTATATTGGGCAATAGCGGAGTGCTTGCAAACTAAGTGCGCAGGTACAACTGGTTTCGTGTCGGCAATCGCCACGTCTTGGGAATGGGCGCGCTGATCAAATTCGGCCAGGTGGCAACCGTCACCGAGTTGGCCCGTACGCTAAAATTCAGTTTCCGATACACCAAGCGGATATTGTCGCTGGTCAATTTGTCCCCGGCAGTAGTAGAAGCAATTGTTTACGGTAGGGAACCCGATGGTCTTTCGCTTCAGAAACTGGTTAACGGGTTCCCGGATGACTTTGAATAGTACGTTTCTGTGGTATAGTCCAATATAGGATATCCAGATGCGCCTTCCCGATCCGATTCGAAAACCGGCAAGTCATCATTTTCGAAGTCCCGGTCCGGCCGCAACCGGCCCCGCATTAATCAAAGTGACGCTACACCAGAATTAGCAAGGGTTTCCATACTCGTTTTAACTTGTGAAGCCCCCATTTGAGTGAAGCGGCCAGAGGTATTTGATGAATAATGCAGGCGGAATATTGACATATAACATTATAAGTTTATAATATCTTTTTATTAAAAACTTATCAACTAATAATCGGAAACCCTCTGATTGGCGGCGGACAAGCATTCGCTTATAGAAAAATCGTCGATACTTCCATTTCCATTGCGCGATTGCCTATCCGGCACGGCATCATAACATTAATGGAGCGCGAACAGATGAAATCGATATCGGAACTCAGATCTCATGTTGATGAAGTTGAAATTGTCGCCATGCCGGAAGTTATGCTGATCGGCAAAGAAATCCGCTATGGCGGGACCTTGGAATTTTTAGGAAACCGCGCCCCGGAATTGTGGCAAGTCTGCATCGAAGACGGTTCCTTGGAAGTTTTGCGGAAATTACCCTCGCTAATTCCGGATGCGTTGATCGGATGGAATGGCAATTTCACGAAAGAAGACGGTACTTTCAGTTATATTGTCGGTGCTTTTGTTCCACGGGCAACCCCCGTTCCTTGCGGCTTTGCCTGCCGTATTTTACCGGCGACACTGGTGGCCAAGGGAATCTACGATACCGGCTATGCGATGGTTGAAACCTATAAGAGCCGGGGTTATACCCAGAATTACGATCTTTTGGGCTGGAACGGAGAACTTTATTTTAAAGACGATCCCTGCCCGACCAAATGGAGTCAATTGACTCCGGTCAAAAAAGCATAATTTTGTCATATTCGCGCGAGCGCATATCTTTCAGGGGTTAACCCCGGCTATCGTTTTTCGCAGCCGGAATCACCGCCCTTTCCCGGCTGCAATATAATCCTCTTGACGTTAAAAAACTGATTTTTACCATTAACTGGCGGGCTATAAAGCCGTGGAATATGAGCCAGATTTACCGTTTACTCAACAATCCGCTTTATGTCGGGCTGGTTCAGAATAACGGCGAATTGTATAAAGGCGAACACGAAGCGATCGTCAGTCCCGAGGAATGGCATCGGCTGCAAAAACTGATGAAGGAACGTAGCCGCAGACCGCCTTTCTTTCTTACGGCCAGAACCCGGTCAAGCCGTGGCGCCAGCCGATCGCTCACCGGTACCAGTCGTTCCGAACTTTCCGCTTTCAATTGCTTGCTGTTCATGCCGGTAATCCGCAGGCACCGGATACCGTTTTTGACAATAATATCGTCAACCGTAAGTTGCGACAGTTCGCCGATCCGGCAGCCGCTGTAGCGGCCAAACCAGGGCAAACTATTCCATGTCAAGGCGGAAAAACGACCACACTTGGGAACTTTCAGGGAACACCGCCGCGCCAGTTCATCGGCGGTCGGCGGGCGTTTATGAACCTGACGTTCGGATTGGATGACGTCGATGCCCGTGACCGGATTTACCGCTGCCGTCAGCCGCCCTTCCGACATCCCCCAGCTGAAAATCCGCTTCAAATATACTGCATTAGGCTGACATCTTTAGATTATCAAAAGTCTGAAAACGTAGCGTAAGCAGGCTTTTCAATTCATCCTTGTGCTTCGTTTCGAGTTCGTCAAGACAGCCCGTTATTGCACATCTGAAAGAGGCGAAGCTGCTGTAATATTCCGAATACAGGCATTGCCTCCTGATGAATT